>Ga0116170_10004072_pt1 | contig 13466 bp, 10 predicted proteins | sample AD_JPNHW1_MetaG_FD_89797 | JGI IMG/M metagenome (GOLD analysis project Ga0116170, IMG submission 89797) | Active sludge microbial communities of municipal wastewater-treating anaerobic digesters from Japan - AD_JPNHW1_MetaG | ecosystem: Engineered > Bioreactor > Anaerobic > Digestate | place...
GATTTTAAATGGGATAAAAGGACAATACCTGATATTTGCCGACGGCAAAGTACTGAATTTGCGCAAACACAGCGGGTATTTCATTGAGTTAACCCAAATGGATTGAGAAATTGCGAAGTGACTAAAGTGCAACGGCCTTCGAAATGACGAAGTATTAAATGGCTGAATTGTTAAATTGTTCTTCCATTGCTTTAGCCATTCAACAATTTAACCATTCATCCTCATCTTCAATCTCACCATCTCAGTAAGTGTGTTTTTTCCTTCTTTCTCCCGCTTTTTTTTCGTTAATTTACCGCCTCTTTAAAAAATTCAACTAATTGTTATGGAAACTATAGACTGGAAAAACATAGGCTTCGGATACCTGAAAACAGATTATAACGTTCGATGCTACTACAAAGATGGCGCATGGAGCGAACTGGAAGTGAGCGATAGTGAAATGGTAACCATGCACATGGCCGCCACTTGTATTCATTACGGGCAGGAATCGTTTGAAGGATTGAAGGCTTTCCGCGGACAAGACGGAAAAATCCGCATTTTCCGCATGAACGAGAACGCTAAACGTATGCAAGACTCAAGCCACGGAACCATGATGGCCGTTCTGCCGATTGAAAAGTTTGAAGAAGCTGTGGTGAAAGCAGTAAAGCTGAACGAACGTTTTGTTCCACCTTATGAATCAGGCGCATCGCTGTACATTCGTCCGTTCTTGTTCGGAACAAGCGCCCAGGTTGGCGTTAAACCATCAACCGAATACACGTTCATTGTGTTTGTAACACCGGTTGGCCCATATTTTAAAGGCGGATTTCAAACAACCCCGTTTGTAATTATGCGCGAATTCGACCGCTCAGCGCCACTCGGAATGGGAAAATTTAAAGTAGGAGGAAACTATGCTGCCAGTTTGGTTGCAGGCGAGAAAGCTCACCAATTAGGCTATTCGAACGTATTTTATCTCGACGCTGCAGAAAAGAAATACATCGATGAATGTGGCGCTGCCAATTTCTTCGGAATTAAAAATAACACTTACGTTACGCCAAAATCAAGTTCAATTCTGCCGTCGATTACCAATAAGAGCCTGATGGTTTTAGCCGAAGATTTGGGTATGACTGTTGAACGCCGCCATATTCCGGTGGAAGAACTGGCAACATTTGAAGAAGCCGGAGCCTGCGGAACAGCAGCGGTAATCAGCCCCATTGAACGCATCGACGATTACGACACGAAAGTTTCTTATGTGTTCTCGAAAGACGGACAGCCAGGCCCAATCAGCGAAAAGTTGTACAAAAAACTTCGTGCCATTCAGTATGGCGACGAGCCCGATACGCACGGCTGGGTAACCGTGGTTGAATAAAAAGACATTGACTAATACAGAAAACCCTGTTTGGAGAAATACCAGACAGGGTTTTCTGTATTTACTGAAGGAGTCACAGGTAAATGAATACAACCGGGATAAAAAAGTGTTAATTCGACTTTTTCTTCGATTCTTGTAAGTGAAATCATCATTTTGCTCGTCTATATTCTGTATTTTGCAGCAAACCCATTAATCTATAAACCACAAATATGAAACAAATAACATTTTTCGTGCTGATGCTCATCAGTATAGCGCTATCGGCACAAAATGACTGGGAAAACGAACAGGTAATTGGCCGCAATAAAATGCCTGCCCGTGCCACTTCGTATTCATTTCCTTCCGAAGAATTAGCCTTGAAAGGCGACCGTACTCAGGCACGTTTTCTCTCGCTAAACGGCGAATGGCAATTTCATTTCGAAGCAGATTCGAAAAACCGCCCGCTGGACTTTTATTCCGGCGAAAATAAAGTGTCCGGATGGGACAAAATTGAAGTGCCTTCGTGCTGGGAAATGAAAGGTTACGGAACACCAATTTACACCAATTCGACCTATCCGTTCCCCAATCGCCCTCCATTTATCACCCGCACCAATCCTGTGGGTTCGTATTTCAGAACCTTCGAAGTCCCGGCAGATTGGGACGGAAAGCAAATCATTCTGCACTTTGGTGGTGTTAGCTCAGCATTTTATGTGTGGGTAAACGGGCAAATGGTTGGTTATAGCGAAGACAGTTGCCTGCCTGCCGAATTTGATATTACCGAGAAGGTTCAGAAAGGGAAAAACACTGTTGCTGTGCAGGTTTTTCGCTGGTCGGATGGCAGTTATCTCGAAGACCAGGACCACTGGCGCATGAGCGGCATACAACGCGAAGTGCTGTTGCTGGCCCAGCCACGGGTAGCGCTGAACGACTTTTTTGTCAAGACTAAATTCGACGAAAATTTGGAAGATGCCTTGTTGCAGATTCGTCCGAAAGTGACCATGAAAGACAGCATCAACATTGAAGGCTGGACAGTTGAAGCCATGCTTTATAGTCCTACCGACAAACCCAAACTTACACAACCGCTGAAAATTGATTTGAGCAAAATCGTTTACGAAGAATATCCGCAACGCGACAATGTGAATTTTGCGCTTCTGGAAACAAAAATAGAATCACCCCAAAAATGGTCGGCCGAACTGCCGGTTTTGTACACACTTGTTTTAAGTCTGAAAGATAACAATGGCGTGGTTCTGGAATCGAGAAGCTGCAAGGTTGGATTCCGCGACATCCACATTCAGGATGGCGTATTTTTAGTGAACGGCAAACCGGTAAAATTGTACGGAGTGAACCGCCACGACCATAGCGAAACCGGCGGGAAAACCGTAACCCACGACGACATGCTGAAAGACGTTTTGCTGATGAAACAGCACAACCTGAATGCAGTGCGCACCTGCCATTACCCGAACGATCCGTATTTCTACGAATTGTGCGACAAATATGGTTTGTATGTGATGGACGAAGCAAACATCGAAACGCACCATGCTTCAGGCTATTTAACCAATCAGCCTCAATGGCATATTGCTTATGCTGATCGAGTTATCCGAATGGTTGAACGCGATAAGAACCATGCCTCCATTATATCCTGGTCGCTGGGTAATGAGTCGGGAACCGGGCCAAATCACGCCGCTGCTGCCGGGTGGGTAAAAGATTTTGATCCAACTCGCCCTATTCATTACGAAGGAGCCCAAGGCGACCCGAACAACAAAGATTACAAAGCCTATGGCTCGCCCGAATACCATAAAAATCCATATTTGGCAAATCCGGATGATACCTGGTACGTGGATATGGTTAGCCGCATGTACCCAACCATCGATCAGCTGAAAGGCTTGTCGGAAAGTCCGTACATCAAGCGCCCGATTGTGATGTGCGAATATGCCCACTCGATGGGAAATTCAACTGGGAACCTGATGGAATACTGGAATGTGATCCATAGCAAAAAGAATCTGATGGGCGGTTTTATCTGGGACTGGATTGATCAGGGCGTTTCGCGCACCGACGACAAAGGCCGCAAATGGTGGGCTTATGGCGGCGATTACGGTGACCAACCTAACGATGCCAATTTCTGTATCAACGGGTTAATTAGTCCCGACCGCACAACCAAAGCAGCTACCGAAGAATGCAAATATGTATTTCAGCCCGTGGTTATCGAACCTTACGACCAAGATAAAATGCAGTTCAGATTGAAAAACAGGTTCTTCTTCAGAAACCTGAATGAATTTGCCATCTACTGGACCCTGATCGAAAACGGAAAGGAGATAAAAACTCAAAGTTTGGGCGAATTCAATGTATTGCCCGGCGAATCCAAACTATTTGCCGTTGACTACGACTTATCGAAAAGCGCTGGTGAAGTTTGGCTGAAAGTCAGTATTAAACTGGCGAAAGATGAATTGTGGGCCAAACGTGGATTCGAAATTGCCAAAGAACAATTCATGGTAAAAGAAGCCAGACCCGCACAACCTGCTGAATCGAAAGTTGCCGTTCAGGTTTTCGAAGATTCAGAAAAAACTCTGGTGGTTGGAGCAAAAGACTTTAAAGTTACTGTTGATAAAACGTCAGGATACATTACCAAATACCAGTTCCAGGGAAAAGATTTGCTGATAAGCGCTTTAAAACCAAACTTCTGGAGAGCTTTATCTGACAATGATATTCGTGCCTGGGATGTTTTGAAGAACCTATCCGATTGGCCATCGATCACTTCGAGCCTGAAACCAACACAGGTAAAAGTGCTTGACGAAGGTTTGAACAAGCTTGTAATTGCTGATTTGGCTGGCAATGATGGACTGAAACTGCAGCTATCCTACAAGATTTCGGGAGATGGCGCTGTTGATGTAAACTACCAGGTGAAAATTGGCGAGAAGCAATCGGAACCGCTTCGCATTGGTTTAACCACAGCTTTTGCCGGCGATTTGCAAACCATGAGTTTCTTCGGAAAAGGCCCGTTTGAAAACTATTCTGACCGGCTGCACGCTGCTGAAGTGAATGTTTATTCAGGCAAAGTCGAAGATTTTTGCTTCAAATATGTTCGTCCACAGGAAAACGGCAATCATACACAGGTTCGCTGGCTGGCACTTCGCAATGCCACCGGAACTGGCCTGATGGTGATTGGCAAACAACCGCTCAACACCTCGGTTTGGCCCTACACTGCCGAAACTCTGGCGAAAGCTGCACACATTAACGACCTTGAACCAGCAGGTTTTTATACTGCTAACATCGATTTGGCGCAAGCCGGAGTTGGTGGTAACGACACCTGGTCATGGAGGGGAATTCCGCTTTCTGAATACCATATCAACAATAAAGATTACAGCTACGGGTTCCGCCTGGTTCCTTTTACGAAAGTAAAGGACAATGACGGGCTGGTAAAAGCCGCGTTGAAATAATAAGCTAAAAATATTTGAAAAAAACCAGCTACAATTTCCGCGGAATGGACAAGGAAACTACCTACTATTTTGCGATTGAAGCGTTGGGTGAAAGTGGCATTTCGGAAAGGGGAAAAGAGGTGGAGGTGAAATAAGATTTGGTCTCAAATCCGTTGGTTAAAACCAACGGCAAAGGATAAACCTTACTTTGAATCGAAATGATGCATATCCTTTGCCGTCTGCTTTAGCTGACGGATCGAATTGTTGAAGAATGCACCGCTCCCTGAGCGTGAAGCAGTCGAAGGGAGCATTCCCCTTAACAATAGTTTCGATACACACTCGAATTTATCAAATCATCCATTTGAATTTTGATGATTACAATTCCAATAAAGACAAACATCAGGAAAAACATTATTCCAGTGCTAACCGAAATAACCAATTCCGTATTCGCATATAAACTTATGGCTGTTCCGGCAACAGTGGAACAACATAAAGCTAAAAAGTACAAACTATCAAGCTTGACTGTCCATGTAATTTTAAGAGATCCACTTTGTTTATCAATGACAATATTTCCTTCCTTGTATATCCGAAGTATAACCGGATTTGTATCCTTATAGCCTATTCCCATAACTATGGGAATAGTTTTAAACTCAATTACATTCTCATTTATTATGGCTCTTGCCTTCATTGAATTTAGCCGAGTCTCCATTTTTGATTTGATGGTATTGATGTCGTTGATCTTTCTTTCTGTGATGATCAATGTTCCACATAGTTCAAAAAGATTCATATGGTCGGGTTCTGAGTTTATTGGCTATTAAAGATAATGAGAACTAAAGATATTCCGGATAATTAAAGCAACTATTTTACAATATCCTTTGCCGTCTGCTTTAGCTGACGGATATTGAGATTTGCGCTAGCATAAATCGTCCTAGAAATCGGATCCCAGATAGTATCGCGCCACTCTAAAAGAATATAATTTCCTGCTCAGAGTGAGGTGCGTGACTCTTTTAGCGAGGAAATTGGTTCTCGGAGAGTCAACAACCCCACTCAGAGAACCAAATTTGACACTCGGAGTGGGGGTATTGACTCTTTGAGAGGGGTGTTTGAGTCTTTTTACCGGAAATTAGTCTCTTTGAACAGGATTTCGGCATGACGCTTGGAAATACAAAAGCCATCCCGTTTCCGAGATGGCTTTCAACTTTTAATAACCTCAAAATTAAAATCGTTCTTTATCGGACGCTTAGTTCAATAGTTTTGATTTCCGCAGGTAAATGTTACCGCTGATTGTTTCGAGTTTAATGGGCTGGGTTCCGCCATTGAGGATCAGATTGCGTTTTGTCCCTACCCACTGAGCTTCTTTTTCAGGTTTGTTGTCAAATTTCAGGTTCGAATACACATCGCCGGTGATGGTCGAAAGATTTATCCGGGTTTTCATACTTGCCGGGATCGTATAGTCGATAAACCCGCTGATTGAATTGACCGACATTTTGCCCAGCGTTCCAATCACTTCAACCTGCCCAGAAATTGTTTTCAGGCTGAATTCGAGATTAGCGGGCACCTTTAGTTTGTAGCGAATCATTTTATCGAAGTTGCAATTGTTACCGGTGCCTTTTATCTTCTTTATGGCTTCAAAGTCGATTTTCTCCACCAGATCAATATCTCCTGAAAAGCTGTTTTCATTCAGCTTATAGTATTCGTTAAAGCGGTTGTTGTCGATGTTTACCGAAACTTCCAGCTCAACGGTGTTTTTGTTCCAGGCTTCTATTCTGATGCTGTCGGCAAAGTCGAATTTCATTTCCATTTTCTTGCCTGTGGCATCTACTTTTTTGGTGATTACCTTTTGCGAAAAGGCTGTGCCGAGTGTGGCCACCATTAAAATGGCAGCTAAAATATAGTTTTTCATACGCTCAGATTTTTACTTTTTGCGCAGGTATATGTTGCCCGAAATAGTCTTCAGAAATACTTTCTGGCCGCCGCCATTCAGGGTATATGAATTGGCCCCTTTCGTCCGCATCACATCCATTCCGAATGCGAGCCGGTCCTTGTCCTTGTTGTTTTCCTTGGCCGAGGCTTTTACATCGAGGTTATTGTAGATATTTCCATTAATGGTATTGATCTCGAAATTAGCCTTGTCAGATCCGGGCATGGTGATGTCGATGTAGCCATTGATTGTTGCCAGCGAGCTTGGTTCGATTTGGTTCAGTTTGTCGAATACAACTTCCAGATTTCCGCTAATCGTATTGATTGTAAACGGTCCTGACGATTTTGTAATTTTAACACTCGCGTTCAGGGTTTTTATTTCGAGGCTTCCGGTAAAAGAATCAACCGAGATGTCGCTTTTTGCAAATGGGCTGTTGTAGTCGAGATTGACTGCCATTCCGGCCGGTATCAGTATCTTGTACTTGTAGTCGCGCACCTGGCGTGTTGCTCCCTGAATACTCACAATTCCGTTTTCTTCGCTTACATTGGCTCCCAGATCGGTGTTGTCTTCGGCGGCCCCAAGTAATTTAAGTCCATCAGCGCGTTCAGGCTTTTCCAAATTGAAGTCAGATTCAATAACAATGGTGTTCCCATTAGAGTTTTGTAGCGATATTTCGCCAAGCAGGTTCGTTATTTCAACTTTGTTTTTAACTTTTGGGGTGTATTCAAACTTTTTGGTTTGCCCTAGCATCACAACCGGAATTGCAAATGCTGCGATTATCGTGACTATTCGTTTCATGACTTTTAAATTTTTAATTTGAAATTCTTAATTCTCTTGATCGGGTTGGCGAATTGAGCCGGCAATTCTATCGTTTAGCCCGAGTATTTTTAAATTGCTTTCATTATATCCTTGGCAAAAGCTTTTACACTCTCGTCGGTTTTCTCGTTATTGGTTATCGATTCAATCTGAGGTTTGGCTTCTTTCACGCCTTTTTCAGTTAAAACCTGAATCAGAGAGATCTGTAGCAGCGGGTTTTCCTGAACGGCAAGCGATTTGATCAGTTCCTGTTTAATCCGGTTGTTCTTTTCCATCATTCCTGAAAGAGCTGTAATAGCTGCCAAACGCACATTCGTATTTTTGTCGCTGTTCATGGTATAAACCAGGGCATCAATCAGGTCGTTGTTTACATTAGGCGTATTGCTGACGTTGTAAACTGCTTCAATTTTTTGCGGCCCGGTATAGTCGCGCAGACTAGCCAGTAATACTTGTTGCTTTTGTGCCGAAACTTCGGATGCCAGTTGATTTTGAACAATTTCGCTTTTGTGTTCACCGGTTTTGTATCCCATCCAATAAGTTCCGAATGCCAACACCAGCATTGCCGCAATTTTCGTCCACATCGGAATTACCCTTACTTTCTTCTTCTCCTGAATGTCGAGATCGGCCAGTCGTTCAGTAAATTCTTCTTTCATTCCCTCCGGAACTTCCGGCGATGGAAGTGAATCCATGAATGAAAGGAATGAACTCATCTCTTCGTGAAGTGCGCGACACGATTCGCAACTTTTCAGATGTTTCTCCACCTTTTCACGGGTCTTTTCATCAAGCTTCCTGTCGATGTATTCAGGCAGATTTATTTTTATCGCTTCGCAGTCCATAATTATTCCATTATTATCTGGGTATAAATCTCTTTCAGTTTTTGTATCGCCCTGAAGGTTTTCACTTTCACGGCATTTTCGTTCGACTCGATGGTTTCGGCAATCTCCTTGTATGAGAATCCCTGAAACCGGCTCAATTCGATCAGTTCGCGGTAACCCGGCGGTAATTTCGACATGGCTTCGAGCAGAAAATCGAACGATTCGCTGGCTTCCATCGCCCTCACCGATTCGTCGTTGTCACGCACCGAAATTTCCGGTTCATCATTCAGATCGTAAAACTTTCGTGCGCCACGGAAATAATCAACCATGATATTTCGCGCAATGCGGAAAAGCCAGTGTGCAAAAACCCGGTCTTCCTTCCAGCTTTGGCTGTAGCGAATCACCTTCATGAATACATTCTGGGTGAGATCGCGGCTGGCTTCTCCATCGCGTGTCATTCGGACAAAATAGCCGTACACGTTTTTATGGTACCGGTCGTAAAGAACTGCCGCGGCCTGGTTTTTGCCCTCAGCCAGTTGCTTCATCAATTGTTCGTCGCTTAACCGTTCAGTCATATAATTTTCGAAATCGGGTTGCTTTAACTGCTTTTCTGACAACAATACCTTCGGAAGAGTCGATTCGTTACACGTGGGATGATTTTTTTATTTTTTACTGTTGATCTCCCTGAGCCTGTCGAAGGGAGCGGTGCGTTGAATGACGGATAGCCTGCCGATCCCTGAGTAGCCGAAGGTGTATCGAAGGAATCCTATACTTTATTTCACCCGTTTATACAACGGCAAACCGGCCAGTTCGGCAATAACCTCGGCAGCACGGTCGCCTTCCGGACTGAATGCCCACACAAATGCGGCTTTTAGCGGATGTTTTTCCCTGATTTCGGTAATGGCATTCAGCGCTAGTTCTTTGGTAATCCCTTTGCGGCGGTATTCATCGAGCACCAGCGCTGAGCAAAGGTAAATGGCGTCGTAGGGTACATCGAGCGGAGTTTGTTCGTAAAGTTCCTTTTCGGTAATCTCGCCTGAAACGAACCGGTGCATTAAATCGAGTGTCGTCGGGATAAGCAGCACCCAGGCACAAGGGCCGTTTCCCTCATTGTATTCCGAAAGCGTCGAAGGGTGCATCCGGAGCAAGCGATCACGCACACTCTGATCCACATCCAGCTGGCTTGGATCGCTTTTTACTGCAAACACCTTATCGGCCAGCTCAATCAATCGTTCAAAATTGCTTTTTGCCATGGGTTTAATTATTGTTCCTGATACAAAGATGCTACATTTCCAATTAACTTTGTGAAAGTATCACCACTGGAACTCATGATTTTAATTGACGATTTTATATCCGGTTTTTCTTCGCATTTCCCCGAACAGCAAAGCTGGCAGCCCTGGGAAGTCACCGATTGTCTAAAGGAAATCATCCGCATCCGATTATTGCAGTTGGGCGACGATTACGAGATTACCGACGAAGTAGCCGTTCACAAAACCGCGGTAGTTGAAACAGGTGCAGTGTTGAAAAGTCCGGCCATTATTGGGCCGGATTGCGTGGTTGGCGCTCATGCCTATTTTCGTGAGGGCGTTTTCCTCGATCAATCGGTAAAAATTGGCCCGGGCTGCGAAATCAAAAACAGCATTATTTTCTCCGGAACTGCCATCGCCCATTTCAACTATGTGGGTAACAGCATCATTGGCCGAAACGTGAATTTCGAAGCCGGCTCTATTGCAGCCAACCATTATAATGAGCGTGAGAATAAGCGGATTTCAGTATTGTATCGTGGGGAGGTGATTGACACCCGAGTGAATAAATTCGGCTCGCTGGTGGGCGACGGTTCCCGAATTGGGGCTAATGCGGTGCTTTCGCCGGGAACAATCCTTGAATGTAATTCTATTGTCAGAAGATTGGAGTTGGTGGAGCAGTTGAAGTCCTAACCTGGAGCCCGTCAGCTAAAGCAGACGGCAAAGAATAAGCTCAACTTTGATCAAAGCCAAGCCTATCCATTGCCGTTCACTTCAGTGAACGAATACTTTTAAATTTCTTTTACGGTTTGCTGCACGAAGCCTATGGCTGAACCATTTTTGGATTTGCTTCGATGGTCGAAATTACTTTCAGAAGTTGTTCGCCCATTCCAATTTTGTAGCCTGCCGAATAGAGGTAAACATTTCCGGCAGCATCGCAGAACAAAACCAGCGGCAGTTTTTCCTTTAATCCGGTACCATAAATGGCCGAAATGGCATTCAAAATCTGATCGTTCGGATCGATTCCGCTCTCAATTTTAGCCGGTAACTGGTAGGTTTTCAAGACTCCGGCCTGACCAGCTTTTTCGGCGGGCATGGCAAATACGAATTGGCCACCCCATTTATTGAAATGATCGACATACGGGCCGAGGTCGTTCAATATATGCTTCGATGGTTCCTTGTCGGGATCTATTACTACCAGAACGGCATATTTGCTACCGACTACCGATGATAAGTTCACCGTGCTGTTATCGGCAGTCTTTTGCAGGTTCAGCGCGTTAAAATCGAGTTTTCCGCTTGGTTTCAATTCGCCCGATTGTTTGCGCAATTCAACCGGCACGGTTGTTTGTTTTCCTTTTTCAATGGTGAAGAAGGTCATTTGGCTCAGCACCGAACCATCCTGCTGGCGGTTTCCGGTAACCAGCGAGTATTGTCCCACTTCCAGTTCAATTGGTTTAGCGGTGTTGGTCAGGTTGCCACCTTCCGGAAATTCAAGGGTACGGTAAAAACCGTTTTTCAGGAATCCGATGGTGTAATGCAGGTAATATTGCGGAGCCACGGCGTTGCCTTTATCTGTGAGTTTCAGAAAACCTTTTTCGGGCTGTGCAACTACCGACTGATCGAAACCGGCGCGCAGCCATTGACCGTTTTTGTTGTACTCCGGAATTTGTGTTTCAGGATTCAGTCGGGCAGGAATGCCAAACGTGCGGCAGGCAGCCACAAAGAAAATGTCGCGCGAAAGCGGATCGGCTACACGCAAATTGTACACGCCAATCGGGGTGAGCGGCGCGCGCGAATGTTTATTGGCTTCGGTATTTACCTGGATATTCTCACGAATCCAGTTGGTGAGTGCTGAAATATCGGTACGGGCAGAATTGGCCATTTCAGGACCAAATGAAGTTGCCAGGAAGCTGCGCCATGCGCTCAGGTTTTCCAGGGCGATGCGTGGGGCGAGAACGTATTTGGTGAACAGTTCTTTATTCGGAACCTGTTTTTGCAAACCGAGTTGAGTGGTTTGAACCAGATGGTCTGTCAGAATTGATTCGGGAGCATCGCTGTAATCCTTGTCAGCCAGCTGAATGGCAAGTTCCAGAACGGTGCTGCGGTTGGTCGGGGCATTCTTTTCGAGGTAAGCCGAAATCTGGTCCCAGTTGCCGTAGCTCAGTTTGATGAACCGGTAAATGGTATCAAACGGCAGCTTTGTTTTCACTGCAAATTCCTTTACCCAAGCTGAATCTTTGAACGTTTTCATATAGGCATTCCGGATTTCATCTTCCTTCGCCAACCGGATGTCGTTGGCTTTCTTTTGTTCCGGAGTGACTTTGCTTTCCACTTTGGCGGCATGTGGCGGTACCAAGTCCCAGGTTTCGCTTGCATTGGCCGGAGTGGTTTGGTTCAGCACCAGTTGCAGTGTGTCTTTTTCAGGAATGGAGAAGCGCTGATAGCCAAACTTTCCGTTTTTGGCAGCCCAGATCACCAGGTCGCCCATTCCGGTTGTCAGGCTCGAAAAGCCTTGCTTATTGGTAAAGCCTGTGGCAATGGGGTAATATTCGGCGTAATTATACAACTGAAATTCAACTTTGGCGCTGTCGGCAGGCGTACCATCCTCGTTTTTAACTGAAATGGTCACTTTTTTTGTGGTGGCATAGTGCGAAGTGAGGTTCAGTTCCGAAAAACGTTCTTCCGGAGTCAGCACTTCTTCCGACCCAAAATATTTTCCGTAGGCTCGGGTATGTACCAGCATCACGCGTTTTGCCGGCTCGTCGAACCAGCCCATATCCAGATCAACATCGGGCTCGCAAGCGCCGAGGTAGTGCCATTGGCCATCGATCCAAACTTCGACCCAGGCGTGATTGTCGTCGGAGTGAGCCCAGCGCGGCGTGTACACCTGACGAGCCGGAATTCCGGCGGTACGCAAAGCGGTTACAGTGAAAGTCGATTCTTCGCCGCAACGCCCGAAAGTCTTTTTCACGGTACTGAGCGGCGCGCTGGTACGTGAATCGGTTCCGCGGTAGTTCACCTTTTCGTGGCACCAGTGGTTGATTTCGAGTGCGGCCTGCTTCATGTCCATGCCTTTCACGCGACTGGTGATTTCGTTGTACATCACTTCTCGGAAATTATCGAGGTTTTCGTTGTTCACGCGCAAAGGCAGCACGAAATGCAGAAATTCTTCCTCCGGAATGGTTTTTCCCCAAGGCATTTCGGCTCGGGCTTTCAGGCTATATTGCACATTTTTCCGGAAAAATTCGGGCTGATAATCGGCCAAATCGCTCAATGGAGCATAGGCATAGATGAATTCGAGTGCCTGCTTTTCTTGCGCAGAAAGTTTCTGGTCGAAAATAGTCCAGATCGGAGTTTTACTTTTTGAAGTCAACTCTTTCTGAACATTTAGCATGTGCTGAATGTCGGCTAAACGCTCCTGATTCCGAATCAATGCTTTCTCTTTGTTACATGCAACAAAAAGAACGACAATCAGGAGAACGGATAAGATTTTGTTGGTCATAGGATGAAAATTCGATGATCGTATTTTGCAAAAAAAAAGCAATTTTTTGATTTCTTCAGAAGATTTAAGTCATTGAAGCAGAATTTTATAAAGTTCTGTGACTTTATAAAAGCTAACAATTATGAAAATTAGATGTGTCCCGGGATCAAAAAAAGGGGAGCAATATTGAATTACTCCCCTGCAAATATTGATTGATTTTCTTATTTCGATATTTCGAGCATCCGTTTGATCGGGATTTGCGCTTTTTCGATGACTTCGGCAGATAAAGTAACTTCGGGCAACTCGTTTTTCAGGCAGATATATAATTTCTGCAAGCTGTTTAGTTTCATGAACGAACAGTCGTTGCATCCGCATGTTGAATCGACCGATGGAGCCGGAATGAAAATTTTATCCGGACAGGCTTTGTTCATCTGGTGCAAAATGCCACTTTCGGTAGC
>Ga0116170_10004074_pt1 | contig 13461 bp, 10 predicted proteins | sample AD_JPNHW1_MetaG_FD_89797 | JGI IMG/M metagenome (GOLD analysis project Ga0116170, IMG submission 89797) | Active sludge microbial communities of municipal wastewater-treating anaerobic digesters from Japan - AD_JPNHW1_MetaG | ecosystem: Engineered > Bioreactor > Anaerobic > Digestate | place...
GATTTTGCCGGCCTCGAAGCCTCCGACCTTCTTAAGATGATCATGGAACTGCCACCAAAGTACAGAATGGTGTTTAACCTTTATGCAATTGAAGGTTATGCACATAGAGAAATAGCGGAGATGCTTAGAATTTCTGAAGGAACATCAAAGTCAAACCTTTCCAGGGCAAGGGATATTTTACAGAGAAAGGTGAAGATATTCACGGGTATCTCAAGGAGGGCAATAAATGTTTGACAGGGAACCAAATATTGATATTGTATTTCGCAACGGCCTTAAGAACTTTGAGGTCCTGCCTCCATCCGATATATGGGATGAGATGCCTCCTGTAAAGATCTCACGCAACAGGCATAAAATCGTTTATGCGGCCGTTGCCGGCCTGGCACTACTTATCTCCGTTAGTGCAGCCCTGGCAGCCCTGTTCAGAACAGGTAATGACTTATCCGTCGATGTCGCAGCAAATATACCCGGGGCATCGTTTACTGGCAGTCATCCTTCCGGAGCAGCAGAGGTGGCCTTAAAAGGGCAGGAGAGAGAAGCTAAGGTTATAAGACATCTTTTCAGGGAAACGCCGGCCAATGTTGTTGTCACAGCTGAACCATCTTCAGCAGCTCCAGAGACAATGACCGTTGAGACACCAGCCATCAGTGACCGGGAAAACGATCCCGCAGCTGATAACCGTAATTCAGAAGAGAGGGTTAACCTTGCTGGCTTATTTACCTCACATGACTTCGGAAATGCAGGCAGCAAGATTATTCCCGTTGAAGTCAGTGAAACGAAATCAAAGAATTCACATTTCATGATCGGAGGCTCAGTGGCTCCTGCCATGAGCATTATCTCTGATGGTGGCGATAATGAGACAAAAAAGCTTCTCAGCGAGGAAAACTCTATGCCGGAGCTGTCAGCTGGCCTCTCGGTAAGATATAAAATCAGCTCCAGGTTCAGCATTCAGACCGGTCTGGGAGTAACCTCTCTCGGACAGATAGTAAAAGGGATTGACATATATTCCGGATTATCACATTATTATAGTTCAAAGGGAGACTTTAATTATGTTGTTCAGACCGCTTCGGGCCAGGTTATTGCCAGCAATACTGATGTGAGAATATCCGATGGGTCGGCCAACAGGGTTGGATCTGTAATATCCAGTGCCTATGATCCTTCAAAGCTGCCACTAAATTATGTCAACGACGACCTGAAACAGCGTTTCCGCTATCTTGAAGTGCCTCTTATAGCCCGTTATAAACTTATTGACCGCCGCGTGGATATGAATCTCTGCGGAGGCGTCTCTTATGGTTATCTTATTGAAAATGTCGCTTTTGCTTCTGTCGATGGCAATAATGTGAAGGTGGGATACACCCAGGGCATCAACAAACATTCAATAAGCAGCCAGATGGGATTTGGTATGGAATACAATATCAGCAAGAGCGTCTCTTTCAACCTTGAACCTATGTTCCGCTATTACCTCACTCCGTTCAGTGACGCTTCAAATACCATTAACAGGCAATATTCCTTTGGCATTTTCTCCGGCCTCTTCTACAGATTCTGAATAAGAAACAAGCCGAATTTCTGGGAACTTAAAGATTAAGATAAGCATTGTAGCATAGTTTCCCCTCCTGAGTCAGGAGGGGTCCGGCGACGTAGGAGCCGGGGGGTGGTATGTCTTTTAGTGTAAATCAAGAAAGCTTATAAACATACCACCCCGCCCTCGCTCCACTCGGGCACCCCTCCTGACTCAGGAGGGGAAACTTATGCTGGATGACTTCTTCCCAACTTTTGCGCTTAATCTTGGAATACATCATTCAGAGTTTCTTTATTCTGCTGTTTCGGTTCAGAAAAAGCAGAAAACACTACCTTTGCATATTCTTATTTTCAGAGGTAAATTATGAAGATTAAAGTTGGTGGTTTAGGCCTGACAGTACTTTTATTACTGTGTGCAGGCTCGGTGATATTTATTTTTGCCGGTGCTCATAAGACAGATTACTATGAGGCAAAAGACTCGGTCAATGTTACATCCATTACATCATGGTCATTGCCCGATGAGGTCTCCTTTGCAGGAGAAGTGATGCCTATTGCGAATTTTGACACAAGAGAGAGCCTCGACAGGGAGCTGAATGCAACAGCTTACCGTCATGCGTCAACCCTGCTTACTATTAAGCGTGCATCAAGATATTTCCCGGAGATTGAAAAGATCCTCAAGGAGAATAATATACCGGACGATTTTAAATACCTTGCCTGTGCCGAGAGCGACCTTGCAAACGTCATCTCACCTATGGGAGCAACAGGATTCTGGCAGATAATGGAAGGGACCGGCAAAGAATACGGACTTACCATCACCAAAGAGATTGACGACCGCTATAACCTGGACAAGTCAACCCGCTTTGCCTGCAGCTTCTTTAAAAAGGCATATGACAAATACGGCAGCTGGACAATGGCTGCAGCAGCATATAACAACGGCACAAATGGGCTGGATGAACAGGTGAATATTCAAAAAGAGAACAGCTACTACGACCTGCTCCTTAATGATGAGACATCGCGTTATATTTTCCGGATAGCTGCCCTTAAGTTAATAATGTCCGATCCTGAGTCATATGGCTTTAAGATAAAAGAAAAGGATCTTTATAAGCAGGTGCCTTATTATGAAGTCACCCTCGACACGTCTGTGACAAGCTTTGAACAGTATGCTCACTCCTTCAGCACTAACTATAAGATGCTGAAGATGCTTAATCCATGGCTCAGGAAGCCTTTTCTTACCAATCCCAACGGAACAAAATATACTATCCGTATTCCCGAAAAGGATGCAAGGACCAAACTTGATTAACCTTTCCGAAGCTGATGTCTGAAAACAGGGATGAGATAAATGTCTACGGGGCCCGCGTTCATAACCTGAAGAATATAAGCATAACTATTCCAAGGAATGAACTGGTGGTTATCACTGGTCTCAGTGGCAGTGGCAAGTCATCACTTGCCTTTGACACCATTTATGCTGAAGGTCAGAGACGTTACATGGAGACACTGTCGGCATATGCCCGACAGTTCCTTGGCGGGATGGAGCGACCCGATGTGGACCGTATCACCGGCCTTAGCCCCGTCATTTCCATCGAGCAGAAGACCACAAACAAGAACCCCAGGTCAACTGTAGGTACAATAACCGAACTCTATGACTTTCTCAGGCTCTTATATGCCCGCGCCGCTGACGCCTATTCGTATGAGAGCGGAGAAAAGATGGTAAAGTATACCGATGAACAGATACTTGACCTCGTTTCCAAAACCTACAATGGCAAAAAGATATATATCCTCGCGCCCCTGGTGAAAGGCCGAAAGGGCCACTACAGGGAGTTGTTTGAGCAGCTGAGGCGTAAGGGCTTTCTCTATGCCAGGATAAATGGGGAGATAAAAGAGATAACGCAGGGACTTAAGCTTGATAGGTATAAGTCGCATTTTATTGAGCTGGTCATAGATAAGTTTGAAACCGGCACAGTAACCGAAAAACGCCTTCATGATGCCGTCATGCTTGCCCTTGATCAGGGCGAAGGCATAATGATGGTTCTTGATTCTTCGGATAACCGGCACAGGTATTACAGTCGTCATCTTATGGATCCTGTATCCGGGATATCATACAATGAGCCGGCACCTCATACCTTCTCCTTTAACTCGCCTCAGGGAGCCTGCCCTCATTGTAACGGTCTGGGTGAGGTGGCAGAGGTGGACATCAGGAGGATGATGCCCGACCCTTCTCTCAGCATAAGAAAAGGAGGTATCGAACCTATAGGCAAGTACAGGAACGTGTGGATCTTCTGGATGCTTGAGGCTATAGCCGAGAAGTATGGTTTTACCATGGACACCCCTGTCAAAGATATACCTGAAGAGGCACTTAACAAGATATTCTCAGGCTCGGATGAGGTGCTCAAGCTATCCAATACTCCGCTTGGCATGACGTCGAACTACTTCATGACGTTTGAGGGAGTGATAAACTACCTTGGGAACCAGGAGGCAATAAACGCCGGCAGAACTGGTACACGAAGCAAGGAAAACTATATCCAGTATACAACATGCCCTGAATGCCATGGCACCCGGCTTAAGAAAGAGTCGTTGTGCTTCCGTATAGCAGACAAAAACATAGGCGAGATTGCTGCCATGGATCTCGGCGAGCTGGCTGCATTTCTTGATCATGCGGTGGCGTCAATGTCATCCCGTCAGGAGAAGATCGCTTCAGAGATAATCAAGGAAATAAGATCACGCCTCGTCTTCCTCCTTGAGGTGGGACTCGATTACCTATCACTTAATCGCGGGGCACGAACACTCTCTGGAGGGGAGAGCCAGCGTATAAGACTGGCTACACAGATAGGCTCACAGCTTGTTAATGTTCTGTATATCCTTGATGAGCCAAGCATAGGCCTGCATCAGCGAGACAACAGACGCCTTATTGAAGCTTTGCGTGAGCTGCGCGATGCCGGTAACTCGGTGATAGTTGTTGAACACGACAGGGAGATGATAACCAGTGCCGACTATGTGATTGACATTGGTCCAGGTGCCGGGATTCACGGAGGAAAGATAGTTGCCCAGGGCACCCCCGCTCAGATACTCTCTTCAGATACCCTTACCGCCCGGTACCTTAACGGTAAAATAAAAATGCCGATACCGTCAGAGAGACGAAAAGGCAATGGGAAAAAGCTGACTATCATCGGAGCAAGAGGCAATAACCTCAAAAATGTCACCGTGACATTCCCCCTTGGAACATTTATATGCATAACAGGCGTCTCCGGCAGCGGTAAATCCTCCCTGATAAATCACACCCTTCATCCGGCGCTGGCACGCAAGCTGCATAACTCAATGCATGTCCCTTTGCCATACGACTCCATCACAGGCATTGAGCACATAGATAAGGTGATAGAGGTGGATCAGGCGCCTATTGGACGTACACCACGGTCCAACCCTGCAACATTCACCGGAGTCTTTACCGACATACGAAACCTGTTTGCCCAGACACCCGACGCAAAAGTGCGGGGCTTCGCTGCCGGAAGATTTTCTTTTAACACTCACGGCGGACGATGCGAGACATGCGAGGGAGCAGGAGTAAAAACCATTGAGATGAATTTCCTGCCGGATGTGTACGTGAGATGTCCTGACTGCGGTGGCAAACGATACAACAGGGAGACCCTCGAGGTGAAGTATAAGGGCCGCTCCATTAACGACGTGCTGGAGCTGACAATTAACGATGCTGTTGAGTTCTTTAAAGGATTGCCTTCCATATATAACAAAATCAAGACCTTGCAGGACGTGGGCCTTGGCTATATACGCCTTGGCCAGCCATCCACCACTCTCTCGGGCGGCGAATCGCAACGTGTTAAACTGGCAGCTGAACTCTCACGCCGCGACACCGGACGTACATTGTACATATTGGACGAACGCACAACAGGGCTTCATTTTGAAGATGTGCGGGTGTTGATGGATGTGCTGCAGAAACTGGTTAACAAGGGCAATACTGTGATAGTCATTGAACATAATATGGATGTCATTTGCATGGCTGACTATATTATTGACCTTGGAAAGGAAGGAGGAAGAGGCGGCGGTGAGGTGATGTTTGAAGGCACACCCGAGAAGCTTGCCGGTATTAAGGATAATTTTACCGGTATGTTCCTGGCTGAAGAACTGAAATAATTAAAAACCTATATTTGAATTACTAAATAAACTGCAATGGACGAATCAACAGATCTTATCAAGGATGCGTTTGACACCAAGACGTGGAATGAGATACATACCACAGACTCATGGAGGGTCTTTAAAATTATCTCCGAGCTGGTAGAGGGATATGAGAAGCTGTCAAGGATTGGTCCTAGCGTGGCTATATTTGGGTCAGCAAGAACACATTTCAATAGTAAATACTACAAGCTGGCCGAGGAGATCGCTTTTGATCTTGTCCAGAAAGGTTATGGCGTAATCACCGGCGGCGGCCCAGGTATTATGGAAGCTGCAAACAAAGGAGCCAAAAGGGGTAATGGCAAATCCATAGGGATAAATATTGACCTCCCTTTTGAGCAGAAGCCAAACCAGTTTATTGACAGGGACAAACTCATCACTTTCGACCACTTTTTTGTACGTAAGGTGATGTTCATGAAATATGCCCAGGGATTTATTGTTCTCCCCGGCGGCTTCGGCACCTTTGACGAGCTGTTTGAAGCTATAACACTTATTCAGACAAAGAAGATTGGCAGGTTCCCTATTGTCCTCGTGGGTGAGGAGTACTGGTCAGGATTACTTGACTGGATACAGGAGGTGATGCTGAACGAGGAACATAATATCAGGTCTGAGGATCTCCATCTGTTCCGGCTTGTTGACACAGCCGAAGAAGCAGTGGCATACATAGACCAGTTTTATTCAAGATACCTGCTCTCTCCTAACTTTTAATAGCACGATCCATCTCACGCCCGTGGTCTTTCAACTTTAGGGTCTCGCGCTTGTCATACTCTTTCTTGCCTTTGGCCAGCGCTATCTCTGCCTTTGCAAGACCACGGTCGTTTATGAATACCTTTATAACAATAATGGTAAGGCCGGTCTCCTTTACCTTGCGCTCCAGCTTCCTTAACTCTTTCTTTGTGAGCAGGAGCTTACGTTCAGCCAGTGGATCGTGATTGAATATGTTACCCCAGTAATACTCCGATATGTGCATGCCGGTGATAAACAGCTCACCACCCCTGAAGGCACAAAAAGAGTCTGTCAGGTTGGCCTTTCCCGAACGGATGGATTTGATCTCCGTGCCGGTAAGCCTCATGCCTGCCACATACTTCTCGATGAACTCATAATCGTGAGAAGCCTTCTTGTTCTTTATTACTATGTTACTGGTGTCTTTCCTCATTCAGGAGGAGATCATGAAAAGAAAGTAAAATACATCTTCTCCATAATCTTCGAGAAGAAGAACTGGAGCAGACCGAAAACAGTTGCGGCTGCCACCATCGTGGCAATGAGCATTGGCAACTTCTTGTGCTCGGGCGGATTTACCATCTTCTCCATTCCTATCCAGAAGATGTAAAGGCCATAAAGCCCAAGGAGATTCACAAAGAGCAGTGACTCAAACAGTTTACTTATGCACAGGCATATGAAAACCGGTGCCATGGAGTAGACTGCCAGCTTAAACGAAACAAGGAAGTCCTTACCCAGGTCAAGCGCCTTGGTTATCTCTGTGACAATAAAAGAGAGACTATATACTCCCAGGTAGAGAACAAGGAAGGTCTGTATGCAAACCAGCACCGAGTACATGGGTTTGAGTGTGGTGTTTATAAGAAACACCGACCCGATAAACGTACAGACTGCTACCAGTATAATGAGCGGGAAGAAGAAGCTTCCTCTCACATACTTAATGGGCCTGTTTTCCTTATGGATTGCTTCCCAGGCAATTGTCGGGTTTAAAATGATGTAACGTATCCTGTGGTACAAAAACCTGAAGTCCATTCCACCTGTTATTTTAATGACCGGCAAAAATAAACAAAATTGTATTATCTTGGATTAACTTGCATAATAATTAAATGAGCACAAAAGGCTTTGATATTATTGTTATTACCGGTCCTACCGCCACAGGAAAGACCCATCTTGCTGCACTTGTTGCCGCCCGGCTGGGAAGTGAGGTCATCAGCGCCGACTCGCGCCAGATATACCGTGGGATGGACATCGGCACGGGGAAGGACCTGTCAGACTACTATGTAAACGGGAAGCAGGTGCCATGCCACCTGGTTGACATAGTGAATGCCGGCTACAGGTATAATGTCTTTGAATACCAGCGCGATTTCCTCAGGGTGTATGAATCGATGCGCTCCCGGGGACTGCTGCCGGTGGTATGCGGAGGCTCAGGCATGTACGTCGACAGCATCGTCAGCGGATACAGGCTGATACAGGTGCCTGTCAATGAGCCCCTGAGACAGTCGCTTGAAGGAAAGACCCTGCCGGAACTGACATATATACTGTCCGGGTATAAACATCTCCATAATAAAACCGATGTCGACACCATCAAGAGGGCTGTCAGGGCAATTGAGATCGAAGAATATTACCTCTCTGAAGGCGTTCCCGAAACCTCACTCCCTGAGATCAACCCTCTGATAATTGGCATAATGTTCGACAGGGATACACGACGGGAACGCATCAGCCGCCGTCTCAGGGAGAGACTTGAAGGAGGTATGACAGAGGAGGTTCAGCGCCTGCTGGACTCCGGCATTCACCCTGATGACCTTATCTATTACGGGCTGGAATATAAATACGTCACATTATATCTCCTTGGCACCATGACACGCGAGGAGATGTTCACAAAGCTTGAGACTGAGATACATCGTTTCGCCAAACGACAGATGACATGGTTCCGCGGCATGGAACGCCGTGGCAAAGAGATATGCTGGATAGACGGCTCCCTGCCAGAAGAGGAAAAGGTGGAAACGGTAATGAAAATGATAAGAGAAGTCTAAAGTCCAAAGTCTAAAGTCCAAAGGACCCCTCTCCCGGCCTCTCCCCTAAAGGGGCGAGGTGTCCAGGTCATATTAACAACTTTAAACTTTTGACTTTAAACTTTTGACTTTTGACTTTTGACTTACTTTACCCTTACCTTCAATACAACCTTCTTCACCATCGCATTGTCCTTCACCTTTATACTCGGCTTGTGCGCATCCTCAGGGAAGAAGATGAAATACACCTTTGGCGTGGCATGATGGTATGTGAGCTTCCCGGCTTTCAGAAAACAGACATCTTTGGCATCATCATACGGAGTCACAACCTCAGTCTTCGTCAATGGCACAAGACCCATCTTCTCTTCTCCGGAAATGATATACTGAATGTCGGCATACTTCCTGTGAGCTTCCAGCCTGGCATCTTCTTCGTTCTTCGTGTTGTATTCACTGACACTGGCATACAGGTTTTCACCATCAAGTTCGTACTTGCCTGTCTCAATTTTCTCCATGTCAGTATCCCTGAGAAAGTCGAAAGCTTTCTCCCATCTCGACGGGTCTGCAGCATAATACCTGTAATATTCCTCCATCACTATCGATTCATCAGGCTCAATTACTCCCTGATGACGATTACGTATTTTCTCCGGTTTTTTCATCTTTTTACTTTTATCTTTTTCCTTCCGCCTTCGCTACGCTACGTCGGACAGGTTTATCTTTTTACTTCCGCCTTCGCTACGCCACATCGGACAGGTTTATCTTTTTACTTTTATCTTTTTACTTTTATCTTTTATCTTTTATCTTTTATCTTTTTACTTTAGCCTTTAGCCTTTAGCCTTTAGCCTTTAGCCTTTAGCCTTTAAACTCTTATCCCCATCTTCTTCATCAGTATCGATGCATTAAGGCTTGTACATATACCCTTTGTAAGCTTATAGTCAAAGAACAACTCTTCACCGTTGATCTTTACGTCAAAGTGGTAGTTGTCTATTTTGTCCGGCATCTCCTCCGAGAGATCTGCCAGCTTAAGATCGTGTGTGGCAACCATGGAGACGGAGCCGTAGCTTGTCAGCTGACGTATCAGCGCCACCGATCCCGTGTATCTGTCATTTGAGTTTGTGCCGCGCAGTATCTCATCCAGCAGGAGGAATACTCCGTGGTTTGTTTCGGCCTCTTTTATTATCGCTGCCAGTCTTTTCAGCTCGGCATAAAACGATGATGTGTTCTCCTCAAGCGAGTCAGATATGCGCATGCTTGAGAAAACCTGCACATGTGAGACTGTAAATGACGAGGCACACACCACGCTTCCTGTCAGTGCCAGCACGGTGTTTATACCGCATGTGCGCAGGAATGTGCTCTTGCCCGACATGTTGGAGCCTGTTATAAGTGCCGTGTGACCCCGGCCCTCAAGGGTGATATCGTTGTTTATCCTTTGTTGTACAGCAATAAGAGGGTGACCCATCCCAACAGCCCTGAGGACAAAATAATCCTCGCTGATGACGGGCATCACCCAGTCGGGGTTGTTAAATGCCATGTTACTGAATGACGAGATGACTTCAAACTCAGCCATGGCATCCAGCCACCGTGGGACCTCAGCTGCATTCTTCCGGTTCCATTTCTCCAGTGCAAGACACACGTGGATGTCCCAGAAGAAAAAGACATTGAGAGGCACTGAGACCAGCACATTAAGCCTTGTGTCGAGCCGGTTGACAAGTTTTGAGAGCCTCCTGATGGACTCTGAGGCACGGTTTGTTGAGACAAGCCTGCTGCGAAGACCTGTCAGCCTGTCACTGCTGAATGACCCGTTCTCTATCATTTTAATGATACCCGCATAAGTCTCAAGCATCTCGGTTGAACGGGTCACCTTGAGGTGAAGCTTTGATATACGTTTCTGCTGAGTGAAATAATAGATGAAGTTTATTGTGAGAGCTGTTCCCAGCAGTGCTGCCGGCATGCCGGCGAGAACCAGCGCTGTGGTTGTCAGCCCCAGGATGGAAAGCATTATGGAAATAGCACGTTGCCTGCTGCCGTTATCAAAGATGCTCTTGCTATTCAGCCATTCCAGGAGCGACTCAGGATCAGCTCCTCCGTTTTTGTTTTCATAGCACAGGGTCATCATCTCCTGTCTCCAATCGATCATTGGTTTTAGCTCTTCAATAGCCTGCTGACGCGCCTTGATCTCTGCAGCTGTTGCAGCATTGCTGAGCCAGGCAGCAAGCATGTCCGAGGCCGGCCGGCTGGCAGTGCGATTCAGATACTGGAACAGTGAGGCGTGACCGAAAATATCAAGATCGTATGAATAGGGATGCTCCCGCGAAATGTATCCGGCACCGTCGGCATAACTGCTGAACTTCCCGTTTATGCACTCCGCCTCAAGCGTGTTGATGGCTGCCATGTAATTGTTATAATCCTTCAGTCTCTGGGTCCTGATGTGCCTCAGGACAACACCCACAAACAGGCAGAGACCAGCAACAAGAACGGTTATTGAAATAAAGACACTGATGGAAAAGAGAAGCACAAAAAAAAGAAAGGCGCCAATGAATGTCATCAGCCGCGCCAGTGAGAGCCTGTTCTCCCTTCGCTGTAAAATTTCCGCCTTCTTTGAAAACTCTGAGGCTCTGCTCCTGTAATAATCATCTCTTGACATCATGGCTACCGGTTGAATGTGTAAAGTTAAAAAAATAGTCATTGGTTCATAAAACAGCCTTTAACTTGCACGATTCCAGATAAATTTGAGCCTTTTGCTCTTCCTTTTGATCTTAAAATAACCTATCTTTATAATGTCGGAATAGTAAATTTGGTGGCAGCAGAATGCATTCTTTGATACAATCTTGCGGATTTGAACGATGATTTTTTTGTGTGACTGGCCTTAATGATCCGGTCGGATTTTTCAAACCTGGGATTTGTAATGTTGAGGAATATGAAATCTGAAAACACAGGGCATCAAACCACAAACTTTAACAACCTGTTTAATGCAATAGGAGACTTCCTTTTTATCCTCGACCTGAAGGGGAATATACTGGATGTAAATGATGCTGTTATTAATGATCTTGGCTATCAGAGAGAGGAGCTCCTGGAAAAAAGTGTATTGTCTGTTCATCCGCCTGAATACCGTGAGCAGGCCGCAAAAATCGTTGCCGACATGCTTGCAGGCAAAAGGAAAAGCTGTCCTCTTCCGTTGCTGGCAAAAAACGGTGATCATGTTCCCGTTGAGACAAAGATAAATTACAGCAAATGGAACGGGCAGGATGTTCTTTTTGGCATAAGCAGAAACCTTTCTGAGCTCTCGCTCTCCGAGGAGAAATTTTACCGCGTATTTGATAATAACGACTCGCTGATGAGCCTCTCCGAACTGCGAACAGGTAAGATCGTAAATGCAAACAAGAAATTCCTTAATGCGCTGGGATACAAACGCGATGAGGTCATCGGGAAAAGCCTGCTGGATATCAATGCATTCTGGGATTATAACCTGAGAGAGTATTTTTCGGATGCCTTCAGGAGACAGGGTAATGTTGAAAGCGAGCTGGTGATCATGAGAAAAAGGGACGGGACCCAGTTGCAGACTCTCTTCTCACTGTCGAAAATATTTATACAGACCCATTCATATGTCCTCACATCAGCAATTGACGTCACCGAACTGAAGGAGACGGAGAAGAGGCTTCAGAAAAATATTGAGCAGCAGAAACTGCTGGCCGATATTTCTCTCAGTATGATTGATGTACGCCCCAATGAAAACAAGTTTCAGGAGGTGATAGCCAGGATCGGCAGGCACCTGGGTGTGGCACGTGTATATATATGTGAATACGACACGGAGAGGGCAGTGACAAGATGCACATATGAGTGGTGCAATGACGGTATTGAGGATTTCAGGAAGAATATGGGTGAGTCTCCGTATAAGTACATCCAGTACTTTAAGGACATCATTAAACCTAAAGATGATGTTTACTCAATCAGCGAAGATATGTTGCCGGAAAATGTAGCATCATTCTTAACCCCCGGAGATGTCAAGTCACTACTTGTCGTACCGCTGTTCTCAGGTGGTGTTCCTTTTGGTTTCATAGGCTTTGATGAGTGTGCCCGGTGCAGGGTGTGGGATGAAAACGAAATTGAACTAATCCGGACCCTGTCAGGTATTATCTCAAATACATTTGAGAGATTGAGTTATCAGAATCAGCTATCAGACAGGGAGTTGCAGTTAAAAGCGGCAATTGAAAACACTGAGGCGGGATTGTGGGATTATGACCTTGTCACACATCATCTATATGTAAATGATGTGTGGAAGAAGATACTTGAGTTTGAGAGCGAGGATCTGAAGAACCATCTCACCGACTGGAAGGAGCGGTTACACCCCGATGAGCTGGAGGATGTAATGAAAAGGCTTAATGATCATCTTGAGGGCAAAACAGAAAAATATGAAAGCATTCACCGGATGAAAACCAAATCCGGCGCCTGGAAATGGGTCCTCGATAAAGGCAGGGTGACAGAACGGGACAGTAACGGGAATCCATTGAGGATAATAGGCACATTCATAGACTTTGACAAGCAGAAAATAACGGAGGAAACCCTGACCACACTTAATGCAACAAAGGATAAGCTTTTTTCAATTATTGCCCACGACCTTCGCAACCCTATCGGCACAATGATGCATCTTTCAGAGATGCTGTCGGATATGGAGCATTTTGACGAGACAACCTTTAAAATGTTTCTAAACTCCCATAAAGAGCTTTCACAGTATACATATCACCTGCTAGAGAACCTCCTGAACTGGGCCATGTACAACAGAAATCACATTTATTACAGCCCACGGATGATTGAAATAAATTCCATTGTCGAAGACAATATTGTCAATATTAAGTTCAGGGCCGGGCAGAAAGGGATTCACATTGACTTTAACAGCCAGGAAAAACATTTTGCCTTTGCCGATGATGAAATGATAAAACTGGTAATAAGAAACCTGCTTTCAAATGCTGTGAAGTTTACCCCGCAGGAAGGATCAATATCCATATTGTTAAAGAACGGAAAGGAAGATCTTGAGATCAGAATAACA
>Ga0116170_10004075_pt1 | contig 13460 bp, 9 predicted proteins | sample AD_JPNHW1_MetaG_FD_89797 | JGI IMG/M metagenome (GOLD analysis project Ga0116170, IMG submission 89797) | Active sludge microbial communities of municipal wastewater-treating anaerobic digesters from Japan - AD_JPNHW1_MetaG | ecosystem: Engineered > Bioreactor > Anaerobic > Digestate | place...
ACCAGGTCCGGGTAGCGCCGGATCGGCGACGTGAAGTGCAGGTAGTAGTCGGTGGCCAGCGCGTAGTGCCCCCGGCACTCCGGGTGATACGCGGCCCGGGCCAGCGCCCGCAGGGTGAGTGCGTTGACAAGCCGCTCCTCCGGCCGCCCGGCCACCGCGTCGAGGACCTTCTGCAGCGCCTTGGGCGGCAGCTCCTCGAGATCCCCCTTCAGCTCCAGCCCGAACTCCGCCAGGATGGCCGCCAGCTCCGCGAGCCTGCCCGGCGACGGCCGCTCGTGGATCCGGAAGAGCGCCGGCCACCGGCCGAGCTGCAGGATGCGCGCCACGCACTCGTTGGCGCTCACCATCAGCTCCTCGATGAGCCGGTGCGCCACGTTGCGCTCCGAGGTCCGCATCCCGGTCATGAACCCCTCCGGGTCGAGCAGGATCTCCGGCTCCGGCAGGTCGAAATCGATCGACCCCCGCTCGCGACGCCGGCGCTGCAGCCGTTGCGCCGCCTCCGCGGCCAGCTCCAGAGACTTGCGCGCATCCTGATCGAGTTCGGCCGGCCAGGCGCCGTCCTCGATCCACGACCGCACCTCACCGTAGGCGCAGCGCCGCCGCGAGCGGATCACCCCCCGCTCGGCCCGGTACCCCTCGACGCCCCCCTGCGGCGTGACCAGGAAGCGCACCGTGAACGTCAGCCGGTCCACCCCCTCGCGCAGCGAGCAGAGGTTCGACGACAGCGCCTCCGGCAGCATCGGCACGCACAGCCCCGGCAGGTAGACGCTGGTGCCGCGCTCGCGCGCCGCCGCGTCGATCCCCGTGCCCGGCCGCACGTAGTGCGAGACGTCGGCGATGTGCACGAACACCTCGATGCCGCCGCGCGGCCCGCGGAACGCCGCCACCGCGTCGTCGTGATCCTTGGCCGTCTCCGGGTCGATGGTCACCGCCGGTTGGCTCCGGAAGTCCGTGCGCCCGTGCAGGTCCTCCGGCTGCACCTCGTCCGGCAGCGCCGCCGCCTCGGTGAGCGCCCCCGGTGGGAACTCCACCGGGATCCCCGCCTCGGCCAGCACCACCTCCTCCGCCACCCCCGGCTCGCCGGCCATCCCCAGGCGGCGCAGCAGATGTCCCTCCAGCAGCCCGCCCTCGCCGAACTCGGAGACCATCACCTCCACCAGCTCGCCCTCGCGCGGCGCCTCGCCCTCGAACGGCGCCAGCAGCACCCGCGCCTTGACCCGCCGCGAGTGGGGCAGCACGAACGGCTGCACCCGGTTGGGCACGAAACGCCCCACCAGCGTCGTCCGCCGGCGCTTGAGCACCCGCACCACCTTGCCGTACTTGTCCGGAATCACCCGCCCCTTGAGCCGGCGCTGCCCGCGGTAGACCATCACCTCGTCGCCGTCGAGTGCCGTGGCGAGGTGCTCGGGCGGCACAACGATCTCGAGCCCCTCGCCGTCCGCCACGCGCAGCACCCCAAACCCGGTGGCCGTCTGCCGCAGCGTCCCCGTGTAGCAGTCCGAGAACTCCACCGCCAGGACGCGGCCCGAGGAGTGCAGCACCACCTCGCCGCGCGCCTCCAGCTCCCGCAGGCGCTCCTCCAGCTCCATCCGCACGCCCTCGCGGTCCCCGGCGAGCCCGAGCTGGCGGGTCAGCCTGATGAGCGTCACGCCGTCGCCCTTGGCCGCACGCACCGCCGCCAGCACATCCTTCCGATAGATCACGTCCACGGTGTCACTTCCCTGCCCGCCGTCGGTTGACAGCCCGGCGGGCCACCCCTAGAATACCCAACGCGCGTGCGAAAGTGGCGGAAGTGGTAGACGCGCAAGATTCAGGATCTTGTGGGCATTAGCCCTTGGGGGTTCGAGTCCCCCCTTTCGCACCAACAACTTGCACGCCCCGGGCAACCGGGGCGTCTTCGTTGGTCCCCCACATGTCCGCCCGCGCGACCGACGTGCCTGGCCCGCGACTCTCCGACACGCCGCCTATCGGCCGAGGACGATGTCGATGTCAGCAAGAACGGAATCAAGCTCTCGCTCGGACAACTTGCCGACCCGCTCGGTCAGGGACCCCTTGTCGAGTGTCACGACCTGCGAGACGTTGACGACGGAGTCCCTCGGGAGCCCCGAGGTCCTGGACGGCAGCACCACGTTCCCCGGAGCATCGGCCCACCCGAGGTTGCTGGTCAACGCCACACACACCACGGTGGCAAGCCGGCTCCGATTGAGCGCATCGCCCTGCACGACAAGCACGGGACGACGAAAGCCCGGGCCCGAGCCGGTGGGTTCCGCGAGGTCGGCCCACCACACCTCGCCCTGCGCGATCCCTACCATTCGGCTCGCCTCAGCGTTTCCTGTGCGGCCAACGACACGAGCTGATAATCGGGTCCGTCAAGGCGCTGGCACCCGGTTCATGGCCTCCGTGACCGCATCAGGCGTGTGGCGAGCGAGGTACTCTGCAACCGCCTCGCTGAAGAGCTGACTACGGGACTTTCGCGATTCCCGAGCAAACCGCTCGGCCTCGCGAAAGATCGAATCCGGAATGGAAATGGCCGCCTTCATACCGAAAGCATAACCGCCGGCACCGGGTGTTCAAGGGAGTCGCCTTGGGTCCCCGACCACCACTGCTACAACTCCCGCAGTGCCGCCGGTCCTAACTCCACGCCAACCAAGCGACACAGGCAAGGGAGGTTGTTCAAGCTTCGAGAGCACTTGCTTGCTCTCACCCGGCAGGCCGGAGACGGAGCCCTTTGGGACCTGACCTAGCGCCTGAACAGTATCGACAGGTGTGGCCGTCGTACCGAAGCTCGTGACCCATAACCACTGCGACGCGACGGGCATGGCACCGCGTCTCTTGGGCGATCTAGCAGACGATCGTATCGAGGGAGAACCCCAATGCTTGTCCGCTGAGTCTTTGAAACAAGCTCACAGCTTGTTTCTCAGTCATCGCAGCTATCGTGTCGGCAACCACCCGCGCGCGCACAGCATCTGTGCTGTGCCCAGGCTCAGCGCTCTTGAGAAAGGAGGCCAGTAGGTCGCGGAAGTAGTCGGGAAGCACAGCTTGGTGAGACCGGATGTCCGATTTGGCTGCATTCATGAGTTCCTGGAAGAGAGTCTTGAGGACCGTCCGCTGTCCCACCTGCACGGTCGCGAGCCCTGGATTGTCGAAAACGAACACTGACGTCAGCTGTTGCAGGACATAGACTTCCCTGGCAGCTTCGTTAGTCCTCTTGAGGTGAGGACTCGCTGGGTCGGTCGGGTTGACAAGCTGAACGGCCGGTCCACCTGGGTTGCCTCGAATGTAGCGGTCTATCAGGTGTGCCGTGAAGATTCGCAGTTGCACACGCTGGTCGCGGCTTCCCTGATAGGGGTCCTCGAAGTGTTTCGGCAGCAGCTCTGCCAGGGTTTCGGTGATCTCCTCCTTCGAATATGGTGGCTTCCCCAGGTAGGGCCGCCGACGGGCATCTTCGGAATGGCGACTGATGACCTTCTCGGCGAAGGCCACCCTAGACTCCTCCTCCCGGCCAAGTCGTCCCAAGGGAATCCGGCCTGCGCGATAGAAATCATCCAGGTCATGGACCGAATACGCCACGTCATCCGCCCAGTCCATGATCTCGGCCTCCGCGGTCTTTCGGGAGTCACCCGGTGCTAGGATCTTGCGAGCGAACTCTAGGTCGGTCTTCTCGGACAAATAGGCCCCGAACTTCCAGTGTTGCTTCAACTCCGAGGCGCTTGACCTGTGGTGAGGGTACTTGAGGATTGCGTTCAGGGTTGCTCGGCACAAGTTGAGGCCAAGCGACTCGTTCCGGACTGCAAGCTTGGTCACGATCCGGAAGGACTGTGCGTTGCCTTCGAACCCGTCGCGATCGCCAGCCCCCTCGACCTGCGTCAACAGAACCTCCTCACCGAGATGGCCGAAGGGTGGATGCCCGATGTCGTGCGCCAAGGCTGCTGCCTCCAGCACGTCCAAGTCGATCCCCAGTGCTTCCGACTCTTCTCGCTGCTGGGCGGCGAGCTGTTCGCCAAGCCGGCGAGCAATCTGCGCGACCTCAAGCGTATGAGTCAGCCTATTGTGAAAGACGTGCCCATCAAACGGGCTCACAACTTGAGTGACTTCCGCCAGGCGCCTCAGCGCCGACGTATAGAGGATTCTGTCCCGGTCCCGCGCACCGCGAGTCCTCTGGTCTGGTGGCCGGTCTTCCTTGTCGTGCCGACCCTCTTCACGCATCTCTCGCATCCGAACCTAGACAACCTGCTGGGACACGGTCTTGAGGTGGTGTTCTTTCTTCGGACGCAGCCGAAGCCGCCTACTCCAAGTAAGATAGAGCTTGCCCTCTCCCACCAGGCCCCAAAGGATCGTACTGGCCTGCGCAGGGCTGATGTGCACCTCTGTCGCAACCTCAGTAATAGTCCAACCGTCCCGCTTGCGCTTGCTCTTGAGGCACGCGTTGATCTTGTCCTCGGCTGACTCTCCCTTTGTGGCGGCACCAACTGGCATTGAACAGCCCCTTCCCGATGTAGTATGTTCCTGCCCGATGCCTGCGTTTGTCAAGCTCGGAAGGAAGCCGGCGAACCAGTCAGATGCCGGGGGCCGCGTCCCCGCCCTTACCGGGGGCAGACGACCGCATCTGCTTGAGTACCACGTCCACCATTGTCGACAAAACGCTGACCTTCCGGTCGGTCTCCACCTCACTCCAGCCCAGCGGGTCAGGCAAGGAAGGTCGTCCAGGCCGTGAGCGCCTTGGCTGGCTCTCGCTCGGCATGGCCGGAGGCGCTGCCTTCTGGGACCTGACCTGCCACCTCGGCAACGTCGACGAGTGTGGACGTGTACCTCGGGAGCTGAGAGCCTCACGGTGACCTGCCCCTAGTTGCGGTACGGGCTCTTGTTCTAGCCCCCCGCCGACGATCGCTACAAGCCGGTGTTGGGCTGCCCCTACCAGACGCGGTACGGAACGGAGGATGGCTTCACGAACCACTTGCCGGTAGCATGGCGGCCGAGGAGAGACGAGACGCTGCTAGCCGTGGCCTGACTGTGAGGGCTGGGACCAACAACAACCATTCTGATTGGTAGTTTGCCGTCTTGATCAGCGACAGAAAGATCGAAGTACGGCACGATTGTCGAATCTGTCACGCGGAACCTGACCTGAGGGTGATCGATGTTGGTGAGGTCAGAAACGAGGCGCCACTCGCGTTCTTCGGAGAACCCGGGGTCCTTGAGCAGGGGTGCAACTGCAAGGAGCTCTTCTACGAAGACACGTAGATTGCGCTTGCTGAACCAATAGCCGTCTTTCGATCTTTCGAGTTCGCGGGCGAGCAGTGTGTGGATGACACGGTACTGCGCCGCCGGGTCGTAGATGCACTCAGCAAGGCGAAAGCCCTGCGAGCGGAAGCAGGACTCCAGGACTTCGAGGTCGAAGGCGATCGATAGGCCGCCGGCCTTTGGTGAGTAGGCGCGCCACTGGCTTAGGAGATCAGGAAGTTCTGACAGCGAGAAAACAAAGATGTTGACCCGTTGGATCGATTGCAGTTGCGGGAGGAGAGACTCCAGGATTTCCTGGCGAGCAGGTTGTTCTCGCACTAGTTGCTCGATGGCACGCTTCGCCAAGCAAATGGTGTAGGCGAACTCGGCGGAGTCGTTGAGGTAGTGAATGCTCGATGCCCAGACGCGGGTAGTAGTCAGGATGCCCAGGAAGCCGGCGAGTGACGTGTAGTGGTAAAGCAGCCCGTCTGGGCGCAAGCGCGGCAAGAGGTCGGTAGCCTCGAGGCCAGGCAAGGCGATCTCGTTCACAGAGAATCTCCGCACTGCCTGATGGGACGCCTAGCGCCCGCGCTGACTCGCAGGGCGGGTGAGGCTAGAAGGCTGTCAGCTGGCTGGACCACAAAGGGAGTGTAGCCGAGACAGGTCCGAGGACGAATAGCCCTGACCGTTCCAGCGCGTCGTGGCTTGGGTGTCGGGATTGCGGACCAGGCCCGTCACTCTTGACACTCTTGATGACGCACGTGGGTCTCGGGCAGGCCGAGGAGGTTGCCTCCCTCGGTCCGCCCGATACGAGGATCTGGATGAGTACCACGTCCACCGTTATTGACACAACTCACGCAACTTGGTCGGCCTTGGCCCGACGCCAGCTAAGCGACTCAGGCAAGGAAGGTCGTCCAGGCCCTGAGCGCCGCTGCTTGCCCTCGCGCGGCATGGTCGAAGGCGCTCCCCTCTGCGATCTGACCTGGCGTCTCGACAATGTCGACAAGTGTGGACGTGGTACCAAGTCCAAGTCTACAGGCTCAGATGCACAGAGTCGCGTCCGCCCTGGCCTCCCGTGCCGAAACTCCTGCGACGACCGCACCGCAGCCGCCCGTCAGATGGCTCCACCGACCTGGCACTTGGGGAGGGTCTCCCGGACGTACGCGCTCAGGACGCCAGCGTCCTTCTTCGCGCACAGCCCGTCGAGGAAGGGATCACGGAGCTTCGGCTTCGCCTTGACGATCGCCTGGTAGGCACGCAGGACGCCCTCCAGACCGGCCGTGAGCGCCTCGACGCTGGAAGCGGCTGTCCCGGGATGCTCGATGATGTAGGCGCCGTCCGAGTACATCATCTGCGAGAGGAGCTCGGCGACGTACGGGTTGTCCGAGTCATAGAAGGGACCAAGAAGAGCGTCGCAGACGGTCGCCACGAAGTTCGGCACGGTCGCCCACCACGTCGTCAGCCACGCGCGCGCTTCGCGCGCCTTCTTGCTCAAGGGGTCTCGCTCGAGGAATCGTGCGAGCGCCAGGGCTTGCTGGCATTCCTCGGGCGTGGCGGGCCCCCGCTCGACCGCAGGGGTCAAGGTCGCGAAGAGCGCAAGGGCAAGCACAGAGGCAACCAGGGGTTTGCACGAGAGACGGCTCACGTTCCAGCGCTCCTTTCGGCCAACCGACGCCTGCGCATTCGCCGAAGTGCACAAGGAGAATGCAGTGGACAATGGCAGCATCACAACCAGAGTGTAGCGAAAGTGGCAAGTGACGACAAGGCATTTCTGAAAGACTGCAGTATGTTCGTCGCAATGTTCAGCGGCACAATGAGTCACAGATCGTCCCTGCGATGTAGACAGCCTCGTCCTGACGGAGCCCCCCGGGTCACTCGCAGCGCGGCCGCACGCTCCTCATTCACTTGGGTACCACGTCCACAGTTATTGACACAACTCATGCAACTTGGTCGGCCTTGGCCCGACGCCAGCCAAGCAACTCACGCAAGGAAGGTGGTCCAGGCCCTGAGCGCCGCTGCTTGCCCTCGCGCGGCATGGTCGAAGGCGCTCCCCTCTGCGATCTGACCTGACGTCTCGACAATGTCGACAAGTGTGGACGTGGTACCAAGGATGCAGACGGCCTCGAAGAGTGGTGAGGAGGCCGCAACGGTAGCGGGCGAGCCGCCTGTCAGCCCCGGACGGTGCTGACCTGGATGACAGCCTGGCAGTTGGTGAACATGGGGATGTCGCCGGTGATCGCCTGGAGGTGCGGCTCGACGGCAGCCTGATAGGCCTCGACCGACTCGAACATCAGGTGGGTCATTATGAGATAGGGAGGCATCGACCCAGGTGCCGCGCCCGAGAAACCCTCGTCCACCGTGGCACCCTTCAGGGCGGACCCCAGGAGGGTCGCCACCATCGGCATGTGCCGTGTGAGGTAGTAGTTCATGTCGAAGCGCGGGTGCTTGCGGTTCGCGTACATCAAGCTGACCCTGATCATCTCCGACCTCCTTGCCCACCATCCACAGGAAGCGGCGTTGTCTCTCGCCTGGTACGATGGTAGTCCCAAGTTGAAGGGGCGGCAAGGATAGGTATCACGTCCACACTTATTGGCATTACTCCACCTCCAGGCCCACCCGCGTCCTCCGTGGGCTGGAGACGGGGCCATCGATGGAAATCGACTACACGACGACCAGCCATGACTTCCGTCAATAATGGTGGACGCGGTACGTAGCCGATGCGGTTCGACCCCGATGTGATCGTCAACCACTGTGCGCTGCTCGTTGCCGTCCGGGGACACCCGGCCTTGACCCAAACGGCCACCGAGCCGCTCTCGGCACCTGGACCGTGACTCCGACTGGTTGGCGAGATCGCAGTGCTGCACCCAGGAGCCCGAACGTGGCGCCTGGCGCGCGGCGGATCGGACGCGCCCTGCCCGGAGAGAGCGGAGAAAGCCCTGGTCATGATCATCACGAGGCGGGCTGTCGGCGTGAGTCTCCTCATGCTCTCACCCCCCTGACACACTCTTGAGTTATGTAGCGAACCTCCGGGCCGCATGTCCAGGCACGACTGCGGTCACCTGCACTTTGAGTGGTGCGCCACCATGGTGCAGAACCTGCGCAGCGTCTCGGCCGCCGCCCGAATGCCAACCTGCGGCACGCCGAGGCAGTGCACGCGATCGTCCGGGTGCTAGCATGGGATGTCGTGCCGGGAGCCACAGATGCACACGTTCCGACGAGCTCAACACGCGATGCCCGAGGTCGACCCCGGACCTGCAGCCGACGACCCAGTACGAAGGCCCGAACGCTCGTCGCTTCCGATCCACACGCCCTGCGCGGCCCTGCTGCGACCAGGCGAGAGGGCTGGCTTCGCACGCCCCGGACCCGGCACCGTGACCGGCCGGGCAGCCGCAGTGCGGCGAGCTCCGTGACGAGGAGGATGGCGTGACTGACGAGCCCCTGTTCTGCCACATCTTCGAGATCAACCCCGTCGCCATTTTGATCGTGGACCCAGACACCGAGGCCGTGCTGGAGGCCAACGCCGCCGTGGCCGAGCTCTACGGCACGACCCGGGAGAAGATCGTGGGTGCCCCGTACTACAAGCTCACCGGCGATCTGGACCGCGGGCTCGAGCCGGCGCTCTACGGTGTCCCGGCCGGGACGCGGGTCGTCACGCCGGCCGATCATCGTCGCGCCGACCGCAGCCTCCTGGACCTCGAGATCGCGGCGACCCCGATCGAGTGCCACGGCGTCCAGGCCCTGCTGTGCGCAATTCGCCCGGCCGGGAAGCCTGCAGCCGGCCCGAGCCTGCGGGCACCTTCGGCCTCCGCGTCCGACCTCGTCAAGGGGTTCACCGGCGAGGTGGGTGGCCTGCTCAACAACATGCGCGGTTACGCCGACGAGCTCATGGTCCAGATCGCCGCGCTGCACGGTGATCCGGTCGGTGCCCGCGAGCTCGGCGACCAGGTCCGCCGCGGCGACCTGCTGCTCAGGCAGCTCCGGGTGCTCGACGGCGATGACGAAGCGATTCCGGAGCTGTTCGACCTCAACGAGCTGATCGGCACGGCCGACGTCCTGCTGACGCCTGTCCTGCGCCCGGAGATCGAGCTGGTCCTGGAGCCTGGCCAGGTTGAGCTGAACCTGTACGCCGACCGGTCCCAGGTGGAGATGGCGCTGGCGTGCCTCGTCTCCAGCTCGGTGAACGCGATGCCCGACGGCGGAAGGCTCGTAGTTCGGGCTGGCGCCCTCAGCGCCGCGCTGGCCTGGTTCGCCGTCGAGGACGAAGGTGCCCCGATCCGGCCGGACAGCCTGTCACTCGTGTTCGAGCCCTTCCAGGACCCGTCACTCCTCGGCCGGCGAACCGGGCTCGAGCTGGCCGCGTTCAAGCACATCCTGGACGAGATCGGTGGCCACGTCGAGGTCACCAGCGGCGCCCATCGCGGCATGAGCGTGCTGGTCATGGTGCCACGCGCCACGCAGGGCTGAGCGCCACGACGTTCAGCTTGAGTGTCGGGTAGACCGAGGAGGTTGCCCTCCCCGGCCCCCCACAGATCCGGACGTGCAGGTTTCCCGCTTCCGGCTCCTCAGCACGATAGGTTCGCTGCGGTTCGGTAGATCGAGTGCACGACACGAGCTGGAGGTAGTGGGTAGCGGGTGAGGAGCCGGGTGAAGCGCTTCCAGTGCATACGGGCTTGCTGCGAGCGCCGGTTGAGCCACGTTCGCCACGTGCAGAGCACACCGGTGCGGAAGTGGTCCAGGGCATAGGCGTTGCCCGTGATGCCGTAGTACTGGTAGTGCCCCCGCAGCACCGCACATAGCATGCGATGCTGGTCTTTGACCGGCTCGTGCCGATGTCGCCGGCACCATGCGTGGACCGCGCGCAACGCCCGGCGCAGGCGCGTCGCCGCGGTCTTCCGCTTGACCACCCAATTCCCGTTCCGGGAGACACCCCAGTAGTGCGTGAAACCCAGGAAGTCGAACGTCCCCGACCGGCCCGTCGGCCCAGGCCCAGGCGTGCGGCCTGGACTGGATGGCCTCCGGAAGTCCACCAGCCGGGTCTTGTCCGGATGCAGCTCAAGGCCGTACTTCCCCAACCGCTTGGGGAGTACGTCCAGGACGCGCCGAGCGTCGTCCTGCCGCTCGAAGATCAGAACCAGATCATCGGCGAAACGGATCAGCTCGGCCCGACCCCGCATCCGCGGCCGGACGTCCCGCACGAACCAGGTGTCCACCACCTCGTGGAGGTAGATGTTCGCGAGCAGCGGCGAGATCACACCTCCCTGCGGGGTCCCGGAGGCGGGACGGTGGATCGCGCCCTCCTCCAGCACACCCGCGTGCAGCCATTTGTCGATGCTCCTCCGTATCACACCATCCCGCACCCGTCGGTCGAGCATGGCTCGCAGGTGGCCGTGGTCCAGCCGGTCGAAGAAGCTGCGGATGTCCACGTCCAGCACGATCGCCCCACCCATCTCCATGACGCTGCGCCAGACTCGCTGCAGCGCCTGATGCGCTGAGCGCCCCGGCCGAAAGCCGTACGAGCACTCCAGGAACTCCGGCTCGTACACGGCCTCCAGCACCATCGCCGCCGCCCGCTGGAGGATCTTGTCCTCGAAGGTCGGGATGCCGATCGGCCGGGTGCTCGTGCCGTCCCCTTTCGGGATGTGCACCCGCCGAACCGGTGGCGCCAAGTACCGCCCACTCTTGAACCGGTTGAGCAGGTCGGTCAGGCTGGCCTCAAGCTGCACGGCATACTGCGCCGCGGTGACGTGATCCACACCTTTGGCCCCGTCCTTCCGCGTCCGCCGATAGGCTTCGTGCAGCCAGGCCAGGTCGATGTGATGGGCCAGGGCGGTCAGTGCCTCCCCGGGTCGCTGTCTCGCCACTGTCGCGATGTGGTCGAGTCGCGGTGAGATGCTCTCCAGGCTCTGGGTCCCAGGCATCGTTCCCCCATACCACTGCTATCGGCCGGCGTCCCCTTCCCTCCACGGGGTCCCTTCGGGCTCGGTTCCCCCGCTTCCCGGGTACTACGAGACGCTCCGACTCCCTGCCACGCCTCCCAACCGCCTCGTTGCCTCGACGGCCAGTACCGTCCCGCACCGTTTGTGTTCGCTCCCGCGTCGGGCTCGGTGCGACCCGCCGCGGGCCTGGGCTCTGGTCACCGGGCTCCCTCACCGGTCTGCTCAAAGACGGACGTGGCAGGGTCTCTCAGGTCCCTGGCGAACCCCACTACGTACATGCCGCGCTCCCCTCAGACTCCGGCGGCCCTCCGCGCCACATGCCGCACGGCGCGTCGGCATGGCCTTCCACCTCGTGGTACGGTGTCGGCGTCCTACAAGTGTTGATTTCGGAGCTCCATAACGCGGCCTGCACGCTCGCTGTCTACGCTTCGCTGCTACGGTTACCCTCGCAACGCAAGACTCGCTTCCGGCCGGCGGCATCCCTCTCCGGGTGGGCGTGCTACCCACAGGGTCCGTTCAGGAGGTTTCAAAGCTGGCCTCGCTGCTCCCTTAGGTCATCTCATCCCCCTCCTCCAAGGTGTGCCTGACGCACACCACGTCCACCGCTATTGACACAACTCATGAAACTTGGTCCGCCTTGGCCCGACGCCACGTTCCGCCTTCCGGTGGCTCCGCCTGTGTGGCCCCAAGACAGACCGTTTGGAGCCAAGCCACCTACCAGGCGCCAGAAGTCTCGGAAGCCGCTGTGTAGCTCCCGCGTCGGACCACGTCCACACCTATTGGCATTACTCCACCTCCAGGCCCACCTGCGTGCTCCGTGCGCTGGAGACGGGCCATTGATGGAGATCGGCCACACGAGGACCAGCCATGAGTTCTGTCAATAATGGTGGACGTGGTACGTAGCCCGGAGCGGGATTGGCTGTCGTGATATCGAGGGTGCTACCGTCGGCACCGGGCGCTTGGGTGGTACTCGAGCTCAGTCCTTGAGAAGCTCGCCCTCGCCAAACGGGCGTCCTCCGGTCGAGAAGTAGACGCCGTAGGCTGTCAGGAGCGCGCTGATGATGACGACCCACCATGTGCACCCGGCGTACCAGCCGGTGAGACGTGTCGTGCCGGGGAGGTAGATCCCCAGAAGAAACTCCGAGAACAAAGCCGACACCAGGGCGAGTTGGCCCAGTCGCACGAGCAGGAAGATCGAGGCGCCCACGATGAGTGCCATCATCAGGGCGAGGCTGTTGACAGCAGACAGGCTGTCGACCGTTGCCGTGTAGGCGAGCACGGCGACGACGATGCTGACGCAGGCAGGGGCGATGCCGCGCAGGCGCCGGAGGCGCCCCAGGAGGAGGAACAGGAGGAGGAAGATCATGCCGGATCGCACGCTGTCACGCAGTGCTTCGGCCGTCGAGGCGAGGCACTGGCTGGTACCCAGGAGTGGGGAAAGCGAGTGCTTGACGGCCACGAAGCGACCGGACGGCAGCAACATGGACAGCACGATACCGGCTGCCAGGAAACCGAAGGGGACGGCGATGCCGAGCAGGATGTCGCGCGCCACCATCGGGTCACGAGCATTTCCTGCCAGCAGGCGCGTCCATGAAACCAGTCTCTCTGGCCAGATCCGCCGGACCAGGGGCTCGAGGGCGATGTACACGAGCCAGGCGGTCCCGCCGTACCAGCAACCCGCGCCGAGGATGGCTGTGAGTATTCCGTGCTCGAGCTCGTACACAGGGACGTGGTTCACCGTCAGGAGCAGGTAGACCTCCGTACACAGGAAGACGAACAGTGCCAGGCGCCATGCGCCCCGACGGTCACCACGACCAAGACGCAGATTGCGCCGCGCCAACGGAATGGCCGCGAGCAACATGGCGTCGATGAAGATCACAACTGCGAAGCTGTCACCGGGAGTGAACGCACTCCGAGACATGACTTGACCTGGTTCCGGTGCCCACGGCGCGGAGACACGGAAAAATACCGGGCGGCCAGCATGGAATGCCGCTTCGACAGAAACCTGGAGGTCCGGCTGCTCCGGCATGGTTCCCTGCCAGGCGAGCCTGCTGTCCTCGAACGGCGCGGGTGCGCCGCGGGGCGCAATGGGTTCCAGTCGCGCCGCGTCGAGGCCTGCCAGGCGAAGTAGTGTGCCCTGACCAGGCTCCCGCTGCGTGGCTTCTGCTCTCGCGCCAGGCGCGGGGAGTGCAGTGAGCTGGAGCAAGTGACCGGAGGTGTCGAGCACGACGAGCGCCTCGCCTGGCCGCGCCGGTGGGTCGTCACGCGTGACCGGCAAACGCGGGTCGCTGGCAAGCAGGTGGTGAA
>Ga0116170_10004076_pt1 | contig 13457 bp, 8 predicted proteins | sample AD_JPNHW1_MetaG_FD_89797 | JGI IMG/M metagenome (GOLD analysis project Ga0116170, IMG submission 89797) | Active sludge microbial communities of municipal wastewater-treating anaerobic digesters from Japan - AD_JPNHW1_MetaG | ecosystem: Engineered > Bioreactor > Anaerobic > Digestate | place...
AGATCCCGTTTCAATTCCGCCACATCCAGGGTGATGGATTCATCATCGCCATAATCCACCTGGGCCTCCGCCCGGGCTATCCACGGTGCCAGCCTGGCTTTCCCTTCGGCAATCCACGCAGGGATGCCCCCTTCCCGCGCCTGGGCCTGCCGCAACTGGGCGTCCGTGGCGGCATCCATGACGTCCTTGAGCATCTTTGCATCCAACAGGCTCTGCTTGCCATTAAGCAGCGCCCGTCGCGTGAATTCACCCGGTTGGGCCAGACGGATCCCCAGCCCCTCCAGGTGTTCCAGGAAACGCCTCACCAGCAGGGGGTTTCCATGCAGGTGGAACTCGACGACGTCCTCTCCGCTGTAGCTCGCGGGCGCGGGGAAATACAGCACCATCGCGCGTTCGCGAAACCCACCCCAGGCCAGTGTCCGAAGGGAGGCCAAGCGGGGGCGCGGCAAGGTAAGGAGCGGGGTCAGGATTTCGGCCAGCCGGTCTCCGGAGACGCGTACGATGGCCACCGCACCCGGGAATAGCGGAGTGGCGGGTGCAGCGATAGGTGCGGCCATAAGGCTACTTCCGGAACACCTTCAGCGATTTGAACGTGCCCGTGCCTTCGCTTTCGCTGGCGAGATCAGCTTCGCGGGCGATCAGCAGATGCAGCCAGCGCCGCTCGCGAGGGCTCAAGCTGGCAAAGACATGACTTCCGAACTGACGCGCTTTCTGACCCGCCAATTCGGCCATGGCCTTCAATTCCTGCATGCGGAACAGACGGAAGGACTGGACGTCGAGATAGACCAGCTTGGCTTCGTCCCGCTCGCCCTGGGCTTCGTGGACCAGGAACTGAAGCGCGTCCAGGGCCTGGCCCTTATTGGCCAAAAGCCACTGAGCATCAGCGCCTTCGAGCACCAGACGATTGGGAAAGAGCTCGTCATCCCCCGAAGCCTGATACTTGGCCTCCACCTTCAACCCCAGACCTTCACACCAACGGGCGGCGATTTCGGGAATGGCTTCAAGGGCGATGCCTTTGCGCATGGATCCTCCCATCAGATGACGACCGGCTGCGGCTTGTAGGTGTACTTGACCCACCAGGTCTGCACCATGCCGACAAGATTGAAGACGATGTAGTAGAGACAAAGGCCCGCTGGGGTGCTGGAAAAGAAGAAGATCATCATGATGGGCATGATGAACATCATCATCTTGCGCTGGGCGGGATCGCCGGTGGCAGGCGTCATGGCCTGCTGCGCGACCATGGAAGCGCCCAGCAGAATGGGAAGCACGCCAATCGCAAAAGGCAGATGGATCAGCACATCCGGCTGGGAGAGATCCTTCATCCAGAGGAAGGGCGTCCCATGCAGTTCGAACACGGCGCTGAGCATGGACCACAGGGCGAAGAAGACAGGCATCTGCAACAGCATGGGCAGGCATCCGCCCATGGGGTTGTGGCCGTTCTTCTTGTAGAAGGCCATCAATTCCTTCTGCATCTCGGCTTTCTTGGCCATATCGTTGCCGTACTTCTCGTACTTGGCCTGAAGGGCTTTTTGCTGGGGTTCCAATTCCTTCATGCGCAACATTTGAACGGTGGTCTTGGTGTTCAGCGGCCAGAGAGCGAAGCGCAGCAGCAGGGAGAAGACGACGATCGTCCAACCCCAGTTGGGAATGAAGCGGTTCAACCCGCGCAGGATCCAGAACATGGCCTTCGCCACCAATCCGAAAAAGCCGAAGTTGACCACCTGCTTGTAGGGCGCACCGAAAGCAGCCAGGGAATCGGACTGTTTGGGACCCAGATAGAGGCGCGCTGTGAGGGCATTTCCGTTCAGGCCAGCCGCGTGGTAGCCGAAGTAGCGATCCGTATCCCGGACCGGAACGACACTGGATTCCCAGATCGCGGCGAAGTAGTGGGCTCGCGAGGGCTTATCAATATTGTCGATGCCAGCGTCCATGCCCAAACGGCTGGTGGCTGCCGGAAGCACCTTGCGCTTGAATCCCAGGAAGCTGAAGAAGGGATCCTTCAGCATGCTCATCCATTCCACGCGATGGATATCGCCGTCTTCCAGGGTAAAGAGCTCACCCAGATTGTAATAGGGGTTCTGGGTGGTCTTCCGGCCCTGGGCATCCACCGTCTCCGGCAAGTTGTTCATGGTGCGCAGGAAGGCGAAGTGCTGGTTGGTCGGGGAGTTCCAGACCACGTTCAGGACATGTCCCTGATTGGGAATCTGATATTCGAGGCGGTCCCCCACAGCATTGGTGAAGACGACGCACTGGCGCGTGGCTTCCGAGATGACCTGCGGATCGCCCTGGAATGCCGGAACCGTTGCGCCACCGATGCCTGGGAAATCCGAGGAAATCTGGCGTCCCTCGGAATCGAAATGACGCCACGGGAAAAAGCGCGTTCCATCCTTCTTCCAGATGGCCTGAACCAGCGCGCCATCCTGCTTGCGCCAGGTCAGTGCCAAGTCACCGGCATCCAGCGAGAACAGCGCCGCAGGCCCGGTGACCACGACAGGTTCGGGCGTCGCCGCGACCTCCGGGGTGGCTTGGGAAGCCTGGGGAAGCGATGTCTGGGGCGGTGCCTGAGGTGCCGTCTGAACCTGCTCCACCGGACGCTTTTGCGGAGGATAGAAGCGGTTCATCAATAGGGAGTAGCCCCCCAGCAGGACGACGCACGTGACGATAAAAACCACGGTATTCCGGTTGATCATCGGGGCTCCCACCGATTCAAGGCCACTTGGAGCTGGGCCACGATCTCAGCATAAGGGATGCGGCAACCCTTGGGCTGTCCCTTTGCTGGTCGGATCCATACGATCGCCGAGCTGTCCCAGACCCGGGGCGTTCGGCGAAGGATATCAAGAAAGGCCATCCGAACGCGTCGCCTGAAACGATTGCGCTCGACGGCCTTCCCTTGTTTTCTTGAAGCATTCACCAGCAGAAGCGGTTGCGCTTCGCCAGAATGCCGCCAGATCCGGATATCGAGTTTTGATCCGCGATCCAGAACCGGACGCGGCGGCACAGCAGGAACAGCGTGATCTCCACGCCGGACAACCCGGAAGCGCCCCGCGATTTCCATATAAAGAAGCGTGACTACAGGGCCAGGACGTGGCGGCCCTTGGCGCGGCGGCGCTTCAGCACCAGACGGCCATTCTTGGTCTTCATGCGGCTCAGGAAACCGTGGGTCTTGGCACGGCGACGGTTATTGGGCTGGAACGTGCGCTTCATGGTCAACCTCTTGGGCCCCTCCCAGAGGGGGTGGACGAACCTTCGAGACTACCAGCAACTACACCGATTCTCAAGCTCGAAGAAGTTTTTCAACCCTAGGGGGCGGTGATAAAGTGAGTCTCCCCGTTCCGTGACTGCCTGCGAGACGAAACCCGCTTGGGTCCGCGCCTCTGCGGTTCGCTGCGCATCTATAGGAAGGGCCTGGGTTAAGTATGTCCACCACCGATCCTCATCTTCTATGGGAAACCCTCCGCCGAGGGCTCTCGAATCATCTCCCCGAGCGGACCTTCAAGGATTGGATCGAGCCATGCGCCGCCTTGACGTTTGACGGAACCACCCTTTGGGTGCAGACGCCTTCCGCTTCGGCCAAGGTCTGGATCGAACAGCAGCTTGCCGAAGACTTCAACGATGTCCTGGTGCAATCGGATCTGGCGGACCTGCGCTTGGCCTTCACAGTGGCGGGCGAATCAAAACCCGCAAAAACGCCCTCGACGAAGGCCAAGACGGCCTCTGCAGAAACCAAGCCCAGCGATTCCCCGTCGCCTTTTCCCCATGGATTCCAGCGGTACACGCTGGACCGCTTCGTGGTCGGTCCCTCCAGCCAGCTGGCCTTCGCTGCCGCCAACGCGGTCGTGGAAAGTCATGGAAAGCCCACCTCGACCCTCAATATGAATCCGCTGTTCATCTACGGTGGATCCGGCCTTGGCAAGACCCATCTCATGATCGGCATTGGCAAGGGGCTGATGGCTCGGGACCCAAATCTCAAGATCGCCTACCTCAAGGTGGACAACTTCTTCAACGAGCTCACTGCGGCGATCAAGGCCAAGAACACGGAGCCTATGCGCAAGAAGTACCAGCTGAACGACGTCCTGCTGCTGGACGACGTCCAAACCCTGGGAAAGATGGAGCGCACGCAAGAGGAGATCTTCTACATCCTGGAATACCTGCTTCAGTACGGAAAGCAGATCGTGATCACATCCGATAAGCCTCCACAGCAGCTCGAAGGGCTGCATGACCGGCTCGTCACCCGGTGCAAATGGGGCCTCACGGCGGATATCCAACCCCCCGATTTCGAAACGCGGGTCGCCATTCTCAACAAGAAGCTGGAGGAGGAGACTTTCCGGGATCTACCTCCGGTTCCGGATGAGGTGATCACCTTCATCGCGCATAAGGCGAAGGCCAGTGTTCGCGATCTGGAGGGACTGCTCACCCGCGTGGTGTTCCAGAGCAGCTTCCTGGGCGTGCCTCCCAGCCTGGAGGTCGCACACCAGGCCTACATGGGTCAAAGCGGCCAGGAAGCTACGGCCATGGTCTCCCACGAGAAGATCTATCGCATGACGGCGGAGACCTTCAACGTCTCCTATGCGGATATGATGAAGAAGAAATCCCGGCAAGCGGTGATCCTCGTGCCGCGCCAAGTGGCCATGTACCTTGCCCGGGAAATGACCGGGGCGTCGTACAAGGAAATCGGCCGCTCCTTCAATGATATGCATCACAGCACCGTCATGAACGCCATTGAATCCGTGAAGACCCGCATGAAGAAGGATGGGGATTTCCACAGGACGGTGCACTCGCTCTTGAATAGCATCAGTTGAAATATGATGACTTAGAAAGTTTTCCACTTCAGCTAGCAGGATACTTTTCCGCACGGGGGCGAAATCCTCCCCCTGGGCCCCTCTCCTCCATCTGGAATCCGCCGCTTCGGGGGTTTTCCAGCCAGATGACCCGAGGGACGATTTCCCGATAGAATGTGGCTTTGTAGACCTAATCCGCAGAAATTTCTTCCCATCATCATGATCAAGGTGATTCATGAGCTTCCAAGTACAGGTTTCCAAAGAACGTCTTGATAAGACTTTGGGAATCCTCAAGCATGCCCTTGAACGACGCGTGACCCTTCCCATCCTTCAGCACGTCCTGATGGAAGTCTCGGGTCAGGAGATGATCCTGAAGGCGACGGATATGGAGCTCGCCTTCGAAGCCACGATTCCCGTCGATGGCAACGGAAGCCGCATCGCAGCCATCCCCGGAAAGAAGTTCGTGGAGACGGTGCGGGTGTATCCCGAGGGTCTGCTGACCCTGGAATGGCCCGAGAACGGCAATCGCCTTTGGCTGAGGACGAAGGGGTTCAATTCCGAACACAACATCCAGCCTGGTGAGGGCTTTCCTGATTTGCCCGTGCCGGATGCCGAGCTTCCCCGCATCAAGGTTCCCGCACTGGCCTTCCGTAAAGCCATCCAGCTCGGATCCATCTCCGTCAGCCGCGATGCGACAAAACCTGCCCTTTCGGGCGTCCTGCTGCACCTGGGAGCTTCCTTCATTCGCGTCGTATCCACGGATGGATTCCGCTTGGCGGTCGTCGAGCTTCCGTGCGAAACGGGCCTCCAGGGAGAGGCGCGACTCATCGTGCCGAAGCGCGCGCTGGACCTTCTGCCCACCTCCATCGACGAGAACGGAGAGCTGGTTCTCGCCTGGGATGACCGCACGCTCTTCATTGATCAGCCAGGCCTTAAGTTCTCGACGCGCCGGGTGACGGGTAACTATCCCGCCTACGAAAAGGTGCTGCCTTCCGAGCTTCCCAAGCGCGTAATCATCGACCGCGAGGATTTCCTTCGGACCCTCAAGATCGTTGGGCTGAAGAAGGACGACTACAACAAGAACGTCAGGCTGTTCTTCGAGTATCCGAACCTGCGCGTCTACTTCCAGCACCCTGACGAGGGCGTGAACCAAGGCACGCTGAGTTTCTCAGGCGAGGAGCAGACGTTGGAGCTCGCCTTCAACATCGACTACCTGACGGAATTGCTGGAACGCCTTCCTGGAGAGGAAGTCGTCTACCAGTTCAAGGACGATGTCGGCCAGGGCATTTTCATGTCGCCCAGCATCGAGGACATGACCTTCCGGTACATTCTGATGCCCGTGAAGTTCGCCAATCCCTCTTGAGACCGCCTTCAAACCGGTTCTCGACAGCACTTTATTGAAAAGAAAAGCGAGCCTTGATGTCCCAAGAATCGACAACACTGCAATCACAGGATTCCTCCAACACCTACACAGCCCAGAACATCACCGTGCTCCGCGATCTGGAAGCCGTGCGGAAAAGGCCGGGCATGTACATCGGCGATACCGATGACGGCAGCGGGCTCCATCACATGGTCTACGAGGTCGTGGACAACGCCATCGACGAGGCGCTCGCCGGCTACTGCACCCGTGTGGATGTGGTCCTTCACGATGATGGAAGTTGCTCTGTCGAGGACAATGGGCGCGGCATCCCCACGGATCTCCACAAGGAGGAGGGTCGTTCCGCCGCCGAAGTGATCATGACGGTCCTGCACGCCGGCGGGAAGTTCGACGACAACTCCTACAAAATCTCCGGCGGTCTGCACGGCGTGGGTGTCTCCTGCGTGAATGCGCTTTCCGAAAAGCTCTGGCTCACAATCTGGCGTGATGGCAAAGAGCATGCGATGACCTTCAGTCAGGGCAAGGCGGATGCGCCGCTGGCCATGGTTGGGCCCACCACGCGCCAGGGCACCCGGGTTCGGTTCAAGCCGGACACCGAGGTCTTCCACAACGTGATCGAGTTCTCATTCGAGATTCTCAGTCAGCGCCTTCGCGAGCTGAGCTACCTGAACAAGGGCGTGCACATCCGCATCACGGACGAGCGCAGCGGCGAGCACCACGATTTCTTCAACGCGGGCGGCATCGATGCCTTCGTTGAGCACCTCAACCGGAACAAGACCGCGCTGCACCGTCCCCCGATCCATATCGAAGACACCAAGAGCGATATCACGGTCGAGGTCTCGCTTCAGTGGAACGACACCTACCAGGAAACGCTGTACTGCTTCACGAACAACATCCGCAACCGCGACGGCGGCGCGCACCTCGAAGGGTTCCGCGCGGCCATGACCCGCGTCATCAACACCTACGCGGAAAAGAACAATCTCCTGAAATCCCACAAGGTGAACCTCTCCGGCGAAGACGTTCGAGAGGGTCTGACTGCGGTGATCTCGGCCAAGGTGCCCGATCCGAAGTTCAGCAGCCAGACCAAGGACAAGCTGGTCTCCAGCGAGGTGAAGGGCATTGTCCAGACGGTGGTTTACGACCGCCTGACCTCCTTCTTCGAGGAAAACCCCCGCGAAGCCAAGGCCATCCTGGAAAAAGCCATTGAAGCCGCTCGCGCCCGGGAGGCCGCCCGCAAGGCCCGCGAACTGACGCGTCGCAAGGGCTCGCTCGACAGCGCGGGCCTGCCCGGCAAACTGGCAGACTGCCAGGAGAAGGATCCGACGCTTTGCGAGATCTTCCTGGTGGAGGGTGATTCCGCCGGTGGTTCCGCGAAGCAGGGACGGAGCCGCACGAACCAAGCGATCCTGCCCCTGCGCGGAAAGGTGCTGAACGTCGAGAAGGCCCGCTTCGACAAGGTCGTGGGCAACCAGGAACTGAGGCTGCTTGTCCAGGCTTTCGGCACGGGCATTGGCCAGGAGGACTTCAAGCTCGAGAACCTGCGCTACCACAAGATCGTCCTGATGACGGACGCCGATGTGGATGGCAGCCATATCCGCACCCTGCTCTTGACGTTCTTCTACCGCCAGCTTCCCGAGCTGGTGCTCCGCGGGCATATCTACATCGCCCAGCCCCCCCTCTACAAGGTCAAGAAGGGCAAGCAGGAGCACTACATCAAGGATGAGCGGGGCCTCGAGGAGTTCCTGTTCCACAAGGCTCTGGACGGCTGGACGCTGACCATGCCTTCGGGCGCCGAGATCAAGGACGCCGTGCTTGTCCGCGAGATGAAGAAGTGGGGCGAGGTGAAGCACAACTACGCGAAGCTGGAGCGCCGAGGCTACGTGCCCGCGCTCGTGGACGCGTTGTTGGCGGACGGGCTTCTGGATGAAGAGCGCTTCCAGTCCCCCGAGGGCCTTGCGGTGTTGGGCGAGCGTCTCACTGCCCGGGGCCTGGGGAAGGTCGAGCTGGAGACCGTCGAAGCCGTCGAGGTGGATGGCCAGATCGTTCCGGCCAACCACACCCTCAAGCTCACGCGCGTACACATGGCCCGTCCCATCACGCTTTGGATCGATCAGCACGTGGCCCACTGGGGTGAGTTCCGCCGCTTGATGTCCCTCAAGCAGGATCTGGCGGCCTTCCTGGGCGGCGAGTTGAAGCTGCGACGGACCTCCCAGATCGTCAAACCCGTCGAGGAGGGCGACGAATCCGAGGAGACGGCAACCACCAAGTCGCAGCCCAAGGAAATGACCTTCGAGCGGGCCGAGGATCTGCTGACTTCGATCCTTGAGGAAGGCAAGCGCGGCCTCAGCATTCAGCGCTACAAGGGGCTGGGTGAGATGAATCCCGAGCAGCTCTGGGAAACGACCATGGATCCTGAGCGCCGAACTCTGTTGAAGGTGCAGGTGGATGACGCGGTCGAGGCCGACGAGATCTTCACGATCCTCATGGGTGACGCCGTGGAACCCCGGCGACGCTTCATCGAAGACAACGCGCTTCTGGCCGAAAATCTGGATGTTTGATTTGAACCATCAAGACACCAAGAACACCAAGCAGGACATACATTTCCTGGCCTCTTGGTGTCTTGGTGGTGAGTTTTTCTAGTCGAGGTTCCACGTGGAACAACAGCAACCGAAGCCCCAGCGCATTGAACCCATCGAGCTTGAACGGGAGATGCGGAAGTCCTATCTCGATTACTCCATGAGCGTGATCGTTGGTCGCGCCCTGCCGGATGTGCGAGACGGACTGAAGCCCGTGCATCGCCGTGTCATCTACTCGATGAACGAATCGGGGAATCAATGGAATCGCGCCTATCGCAAGTCCGCCCGCACGGTCGGCGATGTGATGGGTAAGTACCATCCCCACGGCGATTCGGCCATCTACGACACCTTGGTGCGTATGGCCCAGCCCTTCTCCATGCGGCATGTGCTGGTGGATGGCCAGGGCAACTTCGGTTCCATCGACGGCGATAGCGCGGCGGCCATGCGTTACACGGAAGCCCGCATGTCCAAGCTGGCCTCCGAGATGATGGAGGACATCGACCAGGAAACCGTCGACTTCGGTCCGAACTACGACGACAGCCTGGAAGAACCCCTGGTGCTTCCCACCCGCTTCCCGAATCTACTGGTGAACGGCTCCCAGGGCATCGCCGTGGGCATGGCTACCAGCATCCCGCCCCACAACCTAAAGGAATGCTGTGACGCGCTGATCGCTCTCATCGATGATCCATCCCTGGGCCTCGAGGGCCTCATGGAACACATCAAGGGGCCTGATTTCCCCCTGGGTGGCCTGATGCTGGGCACGGAAGGCGTGGTGGATGCCTACCGCACCGGACGCGGGCGCTGTGTCGTGCGCGCCAAGTCCCACGTGGAGCATGTGCGCGTGAAGAACAAGGGCGAGGTGGAGCAGCTGGTCTTCACGGAGCTGCCCTACCAGGTGAACAAGGCCACCCTCACCGAAAAGATCGCCGAGCTGGTGCATGAGAAACGCATCGAAGGGATCGCCGATCTTCGGGACGAGTCGGACCGCGAAGGCATCCGGCTGGTGGTCGAGATCAAGAAGAACGAACCCACCGATATCGTGCTGAACCAGCTGCTGCACCAGACCCAGCTCCAGAGCAGCTTCGGCATCACCATGCTCTGCATCGTGAATGGTCGCCCCCGGATCTGTTCGCTGAAGGAAATCCTTCAGGAATTCATCGGCTTCCGCCGCGAGGTGGTCACCCGCCGCACGCTCTTCCAGCTTCGCAAGGCCGAGGAGCGCCATCACATCCTGCTGGGCCTGAAGATCGCCCTGGATTGGCTGGATGCCGTCATCAAGCTGATTCGTGCCGCCAAGAACCCCGAAGAGGCCAAGGCAGGCCTCATGGCGGGCGATTTCGCCACGGCGGCGGCGCTGAAGAAGGATCCGACCCTGGCCCTTTCGGATCGCCAGGCCCAGGCGATTCTGGATATGCGCCTGCAGCGCCTGACGGGCCTGGAGCGCGAAAAGATTCTCGAAGAGCTGGCCGATGTGGAGAAGACCATCGCCTACCTGAAGAGCATCCTCGCGGACGATAACCTGCTGATGTCCGTAATCAAGGGCGAGCTGCAAGCTATCAACGAGCAGTTCGGCGACGCGCGCCGCACGGAGATCGTCGCGTTCTCCGGTGAAATCCGCATGGAAGACGTGGTCGCAGACGATCCCATGGTCGTCACCATGTCCAAGGCGGGCTACATCAAGCGCACGGAACTGGCTGCTTATCGCCGCCAGAAGCGCGGCGGCAAGGGCAAACTGGGCATGAAGACCAAGGACGAGGATTTCGTCGAGAAGCTCTTCCTGACCAAGGCCCACGACACGCTGCTGGTCTTTACGGACCACGGCTATGTCTATGCCATCAAGGTCTACGATATTCCGGAAAGCGGCGCGGCCAACCGAGGCAAGCACATCAAGAACCTGGTCAGCCTCAAGGACGATGAGAAGGTCGTCACCCTCATGGCGCTGCGCGATTTCCCCGAGGACCACTACCTCTTCTTTGCGACCAGCCATGGCACCGTGAAGAAGACCAGCCTGAGCGCCTACGGCAACATCCGCTCCAACGGCCTGATCGCCTTGAACATCGATGATGGCGATAGCTTGGTGGCTGTGCGCGTGTCCAGGGGCGTCCAGCAGATCATCCTCATCAGCGCGCAGGGCAAGGCCATCCGCTTCCAAGAAGAGGATGTCCGAGCCATGGGACGCGTGGCCACGGGCGTGCGCGGCATGCGCCTGTCCACCGGGGATCGCATCGTCGGCTTCGAAGTCGCGGATCCCCTGCCGGATCTGCCCGAGGGCGAAGAGGCGGACGAGAGCACGGCCGAGCACGGCATGTTGCTGACCGTCACCGAAAAGGGCTACGGCAAGCGCAGCCTGCTGCAGGATTACCGCCTGCAGGGACGAGGCGGCTCGGGCGTGATCAACATCCGCGCCGGTGTCCGCAACGGCCAAGTGGTGGGTTCCGTTATGGTGAAACCCGGAGAAGGGTGCCTGCTCATCAGCCAGGAAGGCATGGTCATCCGTTTCGCCATCGACGAAGTGAGGAAGACGGGCCGAGCGGCCCAGGGCGTCCGCCTGCTCAACCTGCCTTCGGAGGAGGATCGCGTCGTGGGTCTTGCCATGATCGACGCCTCTGCCCAGGCCCTGGAAGAAGAGGAAGAGGATCTCGATCTGGTGGGAGAGGCTCAGACCGCCGAGCCCGGGCCTGACGAGACCGGCCAGCAGCCTTCCCTGGGATTGGAATAGCGCCAAGGCGGCGTCTGGGGAAGATTCCCGGACGCCGCCTGTAGCACCTCGAAGGTGAAATCGTGAACGTGCCTGAACAAGCCATCTGGATCCGCTTTCCCAGGTTCTTTGGCGACGCCATGATGATCCACGCGGCCATCGCGCCCCTGCGGGCGTCCGGTGTTCCGCTGATCGCCTGGGGTCCCGCCTGGATCCTGGATCTGGTGGAAGGATCCTCGGATTACGCGGCCTGCGTCGCAGATCCAGGGCGCAAGTACAGCCCCTTCGAAGCGGCCAAGCTGTTGCGGAGCCACCGACCAAGGGCTGTCGTCAATTTCCCCAAAAGCCTGCGCCCCGCCATCGCCGCTTGGCTGGCCCGTGTGCCGCTGCGCCTGGGGTGCGCCGATGGGGGCGGGTGGTTGTTCTACACCCACAGCGAGCGCTTCTATGCCCAGGACACGCCCTTTGTCGAGCGCTACGCCTCGGTGGTGCGCAAGGCCTTTCCCGAGTTTCCCGAAGCTCCGTTTACGCCGTTTCGCCCACGAAAGGCTGCTCTGGATCAGGTCGCGGAAGAGCGTCAGCAGTTGGGCTTGAAGGATTACGTCGCCCTGGGTCCGGGCGCGAACGCCCACAACAAGCGACTGCCGGTGCGCACCTTCATCGAATTGGGACGTCGCCTGGAGGCCTGCGGTCTCAAGGTCGTGATCCTCGGCGGGAAGGGGGACGATCAGGTCCTGGCCCACGCCATCTGCGAGGGCCTGCCGACGGCGATCGATCGGAGCGGACAGGGGGGGCTCGCCTATTCGGCCGCCTGGATCGCGGGCGCGAGGGCCATGGTCGGCGTGGATTCCGGGCTGGCCCACATCGCGGGCGCTTCGGGCATACCGACGCTGGGCGTATTCGGCCCGACCCGGCCCCGACACTCGGCGCCCTGGGGCCCCAAGGTGCGCACGATCCGCCTGGAAGGGTTGTCGTGTCTGGAGTGCATGGCCTGGAGCTGTTCGGTCGAAGGCCATCCCTGCATGGAAAACCTAGATATGAACCAGATGTGGGAAGCCGTGCGAGAACTGCTCGGTTGAATCCTGCCCCTGGCCTTTCCACAATGAAAACCTGTCTTTGAAGGGGGATGCCATGTCCTGCGCCTGCAAATCCGCCCCGGCCCTTGGGCCGGTGGGTCAGTTCATCAAACACCACTACCGGCACTTCAACGCCGCCGCCCTGATTGATGCGGCAGAGGCCTATCGGGTCTACCTCGAAAAAGGCGGCCGGATGATGCTGACCATGGGCGGCGCCATGAGCACCGCGGAGCTGGGCCTTTCCCTGGCGGAGATGATCCGGCAGGACAAGGTCCACCTGATCACCTGCACCGGCGCGAATCTGGAAGAGGACATCTTCAACCTGGTGGCCCATGACTTCTACGAGCGGGTGCCCCACTACCGGGATCTGACGCCCGAGGACGAAAAGGCCCTGCTGAACCGCCACATGAACCGCGTGACGGACACCTGCATTCCCGAAATGGAGGCCATGCGCCGCATCGAAAAGGCGATGCTGGATGTCTGGATGAAGGCGGACCAAGCGGGAGAGTCCTACTTCCCCCACGAGTTCTTCCAGCAGCTTCTGAAATCCGGCGTGCTGGAGCAGCACTTCCAGATCGATCCCAAGCATTCCTGGATGCTCGCGGCCCTTGAAAAGAACGTGCCCATCGTGGTTCCCGGTTGGGAGGACAGCACGCTGGGCAACATGTTCGCCGCCGCCGTGATCCGCGGCGATGTGAAGAATGTCCACACGGTCCGCACCGGCATCGAGTACATGACCTGGCTGGCGGAGTACTACTCCAAGACCACGGCGGATGCGCCCCTGGGCATGTTCCAGATCGCCGGTGGCATTTCCGGCGACTTCCCCATCTGCGTGGTGCCGATGCTGCACCAGGACCTGGAACGTGAAGCGCCCCTGTGGGGCTACTTCTGCCAGATCAGCGATAGCACCACCAGCTACGGCTCCTACTCGGGCGCCGTGCCCAACGAAAA
>Ga0116170_10004078_pt1 | contig 13451 bp, 7 predicted proteins | sample AD_JPNHW1_MetaG_FD_89797 | JGI IMG/M metagenome (GOLD analysis project Ga0116170, IMG submission 89797) | Active sludge microbial communities of municipal wastewater-treating anaerobic digesters from Japan - AD_JPNHW1_MetaG | ecosystem: Engineered > Bioreactor > Anaerobic > Digestate | place...
AAAGTCAAAGTTTGCTTTCCCAAGATCATTGTCTTGTGATTTCTGTGTGAAAGATGTACTTTCAGACTTGCCCGAACCATCTGTTGATGAGATTAATGGTATTAATTACTGTAGCGAAACAACTAAGTATTGCAAAGAATTTTGCATCCGCGATGATGATGATGTTCTCACTTGGCACCTGACAAGAACCATCAACAAACAAGACAAACTAATTTATAAAATAGCCATCAATAAGTGGAATAAGCATCATGAGAGGCTTGATTATTGTGGCTTACCTGATTCGCTTAAAACCCACAAAAACCAAACGACCTTTTTAGATAGATTTAAAGTGGTTGCACCAGAAGAAAAGCGCTCGCAAACAATCCTTGCACACATATCTAAAGATGGGCATTACTTTATTCATCCCGATATTAAACAATGCCGCTCTCTTTCGGTAAGAGAAGCAGCAAGGCTTCAATCATTTCCTGATTCATATTTTTTTGAGGGAAGCCGAACATCAGCATTTGTTCAAATTGGAAATGCGGTTCCTCCCTTGCTTTCAAAATCAATTGCTTTGAAGATAAAAGATTTTTTAAGGGATAAATACTATGACGGTGAATGAATTTTATGCAGGTTTGATGAGCGAATTTAATGGGTCACGTTTATACGATGATAAAGAATTAGATTTCACCACACTGATGTTTCGATATCTTGAGGAAATCGATGAATTCTATGAACCTATTATTTGCTCATTTAAAGATGTTGGAATCCAAATTAACGGTCTATCCACTTCAGATGATTATTCTCGAATTAACATTTTTATTACTATTTTTTCAGATTCTGAACATTTGGAAAACTTAGCCAAAGCTGATGTAATGGCAGCTTTAAATCGAGGTTACAACTTTTACAGAAAATCATTGCAAGGTTTGTCTAGCAAAATCTCTACTAGTTCAGACGCATATTCTTGCTATGAAACAATACATGATAATTTATCGAAAATTAAAGATGTGAAAATTGTTTTGCTTACAAATGGAAGAGTAAAGGATTTATCTATCCCATCAATTCCATCTACTTTCGCCACAGTTTCGTTTAACATTTGGGATATTGAACGCTTATCTAAAAGCTTTTCATCAAAGCAAAAAAGAGAACCAATTAATGTTAATTTTATCGATAAGTTTGGAAAACCTCTTCCTGCGATTAAAAGCGATTCTTGTCAAAAAATCGATGTTTACTTATCTGTTCTGCCTGGTGAGCTGTTAACTATACTATATGAAGAATATGGTCCGAAATTGTTAGAGAGAAATGTTCGTTCTTTTTTGCAATTTCGTGGGAATGCAAATAAGGGCATCAGACAAACTCTTATTAACGAACCGGAAATGTTTTTAGCCTATAATAATGGCTTGACTATTACTGCCCAATCAGTTGTTGAAAGAATAAACGAAAATGGTGTTTCGGAAATTAATGAAATCAGAGATATGCAAATCGTCAATGGCGGTCAGACAACAGCCGCTTTATATCGTGCCTATAAAGACAAAACGCTCAATGTTAATTTTCCAAAAGTTTTTGTTCAAATGAAGCTGTCTGTTATTTCAAAAGATGAAGATATGGATGAGATAATACCCAATATTTCAAAATATTCAAATACTCAAAACACAGTTCAACTCGCAGATTTCTCTTCAAATGAACCATATCACAGAAAAATGGAGCAACTTTCTAGACAGATTTGGGGTCCGTCTATTAACGGATCAAAACCAATAAACTGGTTCTATGAGAGAGCAAGGGGACAGTATAGTGAAGAAATGTCCAAATACGGAGATACTCCAGCAAAACAAAAAGAGTTCAAAGAGACTCATTATTTAGTTACAAAAACAGATTTAGCTAAGGTTTTGTTTAGTTGGGATATGAAACCAGAAATAGTATCGTTAGGCGCCCAAAAATGTTTTGCTCAATTTATGGATCAGATGAAAAAAGGCGAACCAATTGTTGCAACAGTTGATTACTATCACCATTTTATAGCCAAAGTTATTTTATTTAGGAGAATTGAAAAACTAGTATTAGCTCAAAAATTTGGCGGTTACAAAGCGAATATAGTCGCTTATACTTTTTTTAAATTAATGAAATTGACAAACCAAAGAATTGATTTGGAAGAAATTTGGAAAAAGCAATCCTTGACTGTTGCATTGGAAAACGCAATTACCGAAATATGCATTAAAGTACAGAACTTATTGATCAATTATTCTGGCGGAGCTAATGTTGGAGAATTTTGCAAAGCAAAGCGATGTGTCGATTTGATAGATGCTATGGAATATGAACTACCAAGCAATTTGATTTCTGAATTACTAAACAAGCCGTTAGAAGACGACCTAATCGACGAAGGCGGTGATTCCGCTGATTTAACTCTTGAACAAAGAGAAACACTTAATAAAGTAAAAGAAATAGAACCTCAAGAATGGAAAGAAATGGCTGAATGGGCAAAAGAAACAGATGCTTTTGAAGCGTGGGAAAGAACTGTTTTGATTAGAATTTCGTCTTCTCTCAATGCAAAAAAGGCACCATCAATCACTGATGCTGAAAAAGGCACTGAATTAAGGGAAGAAGCTTATACAAGAGGGTTTTCTAGATAATGGATTTCAATCAATATCTAAATGTTTTGAAGACAAACGACCAATATAACATCACTAACGATGTCAAGCTCTTGTTTGACGACTTGGATTATGATTTTAATAGCCCGTTTGTATCCATCAATGCTAGTTTTTTGAGCGATCTGGAATTTTTAGAGAAAGAAAAAATCACTATTGTTTACCCAAAGGATAGATATTTTTATCCAGCACTAATTTTTGCAAAGATTCTTAGAGACGTTCAAAGCAATGGTAGTGTTCTTTCTACTCCAATTAATTTTTTACCAGGAGATAAACTTGTTATTAACAACGCGGTTTGCGAATTTCTGTACTATCAAAATGTCGGCGATGAAACATACATTTGGATTAATTATGGGAATGGCAAACAGACACAAAAAATTGGATACCCAGTCAAGAAATTTTATTTTGAAAAAACAACCAAAGAAGCAAAATTAAGTTCGCAATCAACATATTTAAAAGCGATGAATGAATACAAATCAACTGATTCAAATTCTTTATCTGGTTTAATTAAAAAACATAAATTGTGTGGTCTCAGACCAATTATTATTGTTGGCCCTACACGCAAGATGTATTCAATATTTGCAAATGCTCAAATAGATAACGAGAGACTAGGCAAAATGCTCAATTTGTACCGATTCGATCCCCAAAAAACAATAAAAGCAAATTCTCCTTCTGGCAATCCAAATCTGATCTTTTGTTCCTCTTTGGAAGAAGCTTCCATCATTGTTGAAAAAGAAGATTTAGATATTGGTTCTGTTTTTGTTGATTGTGAGTACATTAGTTCATTAGATGATTGTCTTGAGGATTTGGACGACATTATTGGTTCTAACTGCAAGATAATTGTATTGTCTCCAGAAAATCTCTCGATTGATTTTTCTCCGATTTTAGTCAGAGATTTTTCTATTTTCCAATGGAAGAAAGAATACTTGGTCAATATTGATGAAGAAAACGATTTGCAATTGGCATCATTTAAAAAATTAAATATTTCACTTGAATCGTTCCGCGATGAGTTTATCGAAAAAGCATACAAAGAGTTTTTGGCATTTAAAAACGATGTTGATAATTTTCCATCTGTGATAGCGATCGCATATTGGCGCTTCTTTAAATTAATTACCAATAAATTGGCCAAATTGTGTTATTACCGAGACACATCTGATAAAAATTTGAATCATTATTTTGAAGAATTAGAAATTTATGAAAAAACTAAAACTCAATTCGATTCCTATTCCTTAAGCGAAATTAAAAATCACCAACTTGCCATATTAATAAGAAAAGAGTTTGACTCATTTGTTGATATTCTTACTGGAAATGTGAAACAATTGGAAAAAGCCGACCGTGTGATTGATTTGCTCAGGACCCATAATCAGGAATCTTATGCAATTATTGTTCCAGATGACTTCTATCTTGATATTTGTAAATTTTCAATTATTTCAAATGCTGGTGAAACTGTAAGCGAAAGCCTCATTGATGTGATAACAGTTTCTGATTATGTGAATTCTAAGAAACACTTTGCAAATTCGATAGTAACTGGGTGGTATCCAAAAGAATTGATGAAGACTATATTGTTTTCCAACAACGCTGATAATATTTATGTCTTGCTCTATGGTTTTGAAATACCATGGGCAATTTCTTCTGTTTCAGAATGGAGAAAGCAATACATTGTAAATGATTTTTCCAAAATCAATCCCGAGATTATCACAGCAGATGAAATCCAATTTTATAATTTCGTTTTCCCAGAAAAATCTGATGTCGTAGAGACAATTGAAGACATTCAAAATATTCAAAGCAAAACATTAGTGAATTGGCAAAAAAAGCAAACTCTTAGTTCCAATAAGGAGCGAATAGTGGAAGCCGCTCCAGTGTTTTTCAGTGATTCTTCTTTTGCATTTTACCACAAAGGAAAATCATTTATTAATATTACCAACATCATGTATGATTCTGATGATTTACCGGTGTTCGAGCTTACTGAAAATCTTAAATGTGGCGATATTTTGGTTCTTCGTGAAAATTCCACCGATATTGTCAGACAGCTGGCTGATGATATGCTTTTGAAAAGTCATCAAGAGAATGCGAGAATTGTGTCAAAATCATGGCAAGAGTCCATAACCACTTACGCAGCCTTCAACAATTGTTCTTCCCAAGACATGATTGACAAAATTCTTCGTGCTGGATGCAAGAGAAATCAATCTACGATAAAAAATTGGATTGAGAATGAAAATATGATATGTCCGAAATCGTTGGATGATCTGAGATTCATTGCAATCGCGTTAGAAGATGACTTGCTTTTGGACAGTGTAGATAACATCTACAAGGCTGCGGAAACTGTAAAAAGTGCGCATATTAAAGCTGGCCGTTCTTTAACAGACAAGTTGCTAAGCTGTCCAGAAATTCAAAATGCAATTCGAACATACAGAGATAATGGTTTCTGTTCGTTCACTAAAATTTCTCTCAGGATCGATTCTGTGGGTGATGTGGTGATCTTAAAAGTCGTTGATGTCGGAGATTTTTTTGAATGCCCAACCTCTTTTTGCAACCATAGGGAGAATAATTACTAACTATGGCTAGGATGATCCCTGAATTTATTGACTCTTCAACAAAATCAGATGCAGAGAAAAAACTTTTTGCATGGTTCAAAGAATCGGAAAATACAAAAAATTGGACAGTGTTGCACTCTGAAAGGATCAATGACCACGTTAAATTAATGCAGGGAGAGGTCGACTTTTTAATATGCGTTCCCTCGAAAGGCATTTTTGCCATCGAAGTTAAAGGCGGGCAAGTATCTCGCAAAGATGGAGTATGGGAGTTTGAAGACAGATATGGGAACATCGCCAGAAAAGCAAGAAGTCCATTCGAGCAAGCGAGCGATGGAATGTTTAGCATCCAAAAGTATGTAAGGGCCAATGTTCAGCCGAATAGCAACTTAAACAAAGTCTTATTTGGCTATGGTGTTATGTTTCCAGATATCGTTTTTAATGTCCCTTCGCCTGAATATTCTCAAGAGCAGGTTTTTGATTTAAGATATAACAAAGACGTATCTAAATTCATTGATAGGTTAACATATTATTATACTAAAAAAATGAAAGACACATTAAACGTTGATGTGTCTCAACACTTGCCTACACGACAAGATATTAATGTTTTAGTTGAACTTCTTAGGCCTAATTTTGAAAAGTATGTTTCTTTAAAAAAGAAAATTGAAAATAGTGAAGATCAAATAGTTTCTCTTACTGATGAACAATACAATGTTTTAGATCAACTTGGTGATAACCAAAGAATTTTGATAGTTGGTGGTGCCGGAACAGGCAAAACCATACTAGCAGTCAATGCTTTAAAAAGATACTGCGATGACAACAGTAACGCAAATAAAAAAATTGGCCTTTTTTGCTATAACTCAAAATTGGCCGAATGGATCAAAGAAACCACAGCTCAATTCACTAATAGTCACAATTGTTTTATCGGTTCTCTTCATTCATTTTTCTTTAGCATAATTAAAGCCGCAGGAATTCAAATTGACTCTGAATCGTGGGAGCGACCAGATTTTTATGATAAAGAACTTCCTTTACTTGCCATTGAAGCCCTAAAGGCTAAACCATTGTTTTTTGATGAGATTTATATCGACGAATCTCAAGACATTTTTAATTTATATTATTTTGCTGTTATTGATCTCATACTTAATGGCGGTCTGAAACATGGAAGATGGATAATGTTTGCCGATTTTGACAATCAAAACTTATTTATTGATTCTTATCGAGGAGAAAAAAACGCATTTTCATTTCTTGATGAGTGGGGGAACTATATCAAATATCGTCTTAATCTAAACTGTCGAAACACGGAACATATTAGTAAAGAAGTTGAAATAGTATCTAATGTTAAATATAAAAATATAATTAATCAAGCCCACGGGATACCTGTTGAATTCATAGTTTTCTCTGATTCCGATGACGAAAAGCAAAAATTTATTGAGCTTATTAATCGTCTTGAGTCGGAAGGAATTCACAAAAGAGATATCGTTATTCTTTCTCCAATTGTCCTAGAAAAATCCATCGTATCAAAAACAGATTTTGCAATTGATAAATTTTCTCCTTCCGAGGAAAGAAAAAAAGGAAAATTGGCCTTTTCAACCATTCAATCCTTTAAGGGCCTAGAAAATTCAATAATAGTAGTTGTGGACATTAATGAAAATATTTCTGAAAGTTTGCTTTATGTTGCTTTTTCTCGCGCAAGATCTGCCTTGTATATTGTTGAGAATCAAAATGCTTATAAAACTCATTTGCTGAAAGTTGCAGGTAAACAATGATGAATGAACGATTATTTGTTAAAGATTTTGTTGGAAAAGAGATAATAGGACCGGCAAATTACAATGTTGCGGATGATGGTCAGGAACTTCTTTTTTATGATAAACCAACCGATCGCTATATTTCTGGAATTTTATTTCCCCAAAACATCAATGTTGATGACAAACACGATGAAGAGACGCATGCTTCAGCATTAGATAATGTCGCTGATTCAGGCGAAGGCGATGATATAGCTGAAAATTTTGCTGATTATTCTCTGTCGCAAGAAGATACTGAAGAATGGTTGAATTTATCAAACGCTTTTAAACAATCAGCAATAAGCTTAACTATTTGTGTAAGAGAAAACGAAACTTTTGATGTTGTGGTTGACGCAGCAATATACGTAAGAGAAAAAAACGATGAAACTGTCAAAAATATGGGCGGCTTTGCCTATCATAGGAAACCAATTCATTATGTACTTTTTTCAAAAGAATATGCTTTGCCGGGAATGGGACGCCAATATTCTGGATGTGTTTTGCATGATGGAAAGAAAAGCGGACTTGAACTTCACATTTTTTATCGTTACAAACAAAAAAATGATAGTGTCTATACAATCACTTTAGAAAACACAAACAAAAAAGGCGATGGCGCCGATGATCTTTTGTCTTTCTTTCAAGTGAAAATGACCCTGTCATCCGAAACTGGTTTTTGTGAAATATTCGAGCCATTTAAAACCAAGCATGATGAAGATTATCGCTTAAATAAATTATTATATAGAAATGTCAAAAAATATGCTCTTGGTCATGGCTGTTCTCCACTTTGGAATGTTGATGAGAATTTAATTCACGAAATCAACAGTGAATTTATGCCGTCTTTTGAAAGCAAATCAATTGTTCCAAGTAAAATTTCTAATGTTGATTTCTCAATGTATAACTTATCTACTAAATCAAAGCGCTCGAAAGAAAATACATGCAATGAATTGCGAAAAATGTGCTATGAATATTCCAAATGGATAGACTTAATTGAAAAAGAGGCTGAGTTTATCGAAAAACCCAATTTGCAGTTAACAGCAAAGGAAAATGTCAAATTATGTAGAGAATGTAATCAACGTATTCTCAATGGAATTAATAAATTAGAAACAGATGAAAACACATACAAGGCATTTTGCTTAATGAATGAGGCTATGCTCCTACAACAAATGCATCATTCGATCAAACCTAGAATATGGAAAACCGATGAACCAGAATTGTCTGACAAAGGAACTTTTGTGTTCCCAGAAATTGACAACCAAGAGACTTGGTGCAAAAACGACCGTGCTGTTTATGGTGTTTGGAGACCATTCCAGTTGGCTTTTATTTTGCTTAATATATTTTCTATTTCAAATCCTCTTTCTGATGAACATAAAAACATCGAATTAATATGGTTTCCTACTGGTGGCGGCAAGACCGAGGCTTACCTTGGCCTATCTAGCTTTACTATTTTTTATAATCGATTGCTGAATAAAAAAGACAAAGGCACAGATATAATTATGCGTTATACGCTTAGGCTTTTAACATCTCAACAGTACGAAAGAGCCGCTGCGTTAATATGTGCTTGTGACTATATTAGAAGCCAACATGAAGAAACTCTTGGGAAAAACGAAATATCAATTGGACTCTGGGTTGGTGGAGAAACAACGCCTAATAAACACGAGGATGCATTAATATTACGACGAGACCTATATAGCGGAAAAGAATATAATATCAATCCGTTTGTCATTACAAAATGCCCTTGGTGTGGTGCTGAAATGGGCATTTTATCAACAACCGATGGAAAAGACCCAAAAATTAATAAAATTCGGGGCTATCAGAGAGATAAAATTGCCAAGAAATTTTATTTTCAATGCGAAAATTCTGAGTGTCATTTTAGTCACACTCATGGCCACAGACTCCCCTTATATTTAATTGATGAAGATATCTATGAAAATCCGCCTTCAATGTTGATCGGGACTGTTGATAAATTTGCAATGCTTCCTTTTTTGCCTAAAGCTAATTCTGTTTTTGGATTAGACAAAAATGGTGAGAGAATAAAAATTCCTTCCTTAATCATTCAAGATGAATTGCACTTGATATCAGGTCCACTAGGTTCCACAGTAGGGCTGTATGAAACAATGATAGATTATTTGTGTACAGATAAACGTACCTCACACCAAATATTGAGACCTAAAATAATAGCCTCCACAGCAACAATTAGTATGGCGAAAGAGCAATGTCACAATTTGTATGGGTGCACACATGAGCAGGTAAAAATTTTTCCTTCATCAGGTATCAATGCTGGAGAATCTTTCTTTGCACATGTAGAAAACACTAACAATTTGCCGGGAAGACTTTATGTGGGCTTATATATGCCGGGTTCTTCATCGCCATCTACTGCGGCGATCCATGTTTTATCATCTATTTTGCAATCCGCCACAAGAATTCAATCAAGTGCCAGAGATCCATATTGGACTAATGTTGTTTATTTCAACTCGTTAAAAGAATTAGGGCAAGCAGAAACTTGGATAAACGCTGATATTACAGAATATTCAAAAACAATCAATAAACGGATTGACGATGGCATGAATCGTTACGTTAATAAACACATTGAATTAACAAGCCGTATTGATGGACATCGTGTAACTGATTATTTAAATGAATTAAATAATGCTGAAAAACCCATTGATATCTGTTTGGCAACCAACATGATATCAGTAGGTCTTGATGTTTCCCGTCTTGGACTAATGACAGTCATGGGGCAACCAAAAACATCGTCTGAATACATCCAAGCAACAAGTAGAGTCGGGCGGGGAAAATATCCAGGAATAGTGTTTACAATATTCAGCCCTTCGAAGCCTCGTGATAAATCTATATTTGAATGTTTTTTGAGTTTTCATTCAAAGATGTACACATATGTCGAACCAACTAGCGTTACTCCATTTTCTCCCCAGTTAAGAGACCGCGCTTTAGCGGCAATATTTTTTGGAATGGTCAGATTAAATTCCTCTGAAGCTTTTTTTGATAAACCACAAGAAATATTGGCTAATCAAGAAGATAGAATTTTGGAAGTTTCTTCTGCTATTATCGACAGAGTTAACGCTATTGATGATAACGAGAAAGAAAATACAAAAGTTCAAATAAAACAAATCTTAAAGAGATGGAAATCTCAGAATCCAATTAGGTATTGTTACCCTTTCTCGTTGAGAAACGATTATACCGATTATACTGAACTCCCTTGCTTTTTCCCAAAAACATTTGTAGTGAATGACGACTGGAATATTTCTTCAAATTCTATTCCAACCTCAATGCGAAACGTGGATAAAGAGTGTTGCATTCAAATATCCGATGAGGAGGATGACTAATATGGCAAAAGAAAGAAAGCTTCGAAGATCGCAAGTTATACAAACGTGGGGTGTTGGGGCTATTGTTCCATTCCCAAATAATGAGTCCTTAATTGTTGGTGGGCTTGAAAAATGGAATTATTCTGATCTCAGTGAAAACGAATATAAAATAAATGATGAGCGTCTTATTAAGAGATTAAGAATTTCTGAACTCCGTTTTCCACCAGCTTATATTTCAAATAGCGCTGGCAGTAAATACAGTAATCATTTTATTTATGCTTATCGTTTTCCTCTTTGGCATTATTGTCCAATTTGTGGTCACATGGAAAAGACAAACCCCCATCACAAAGGGCCAGTGCTGTGCGATCATTCTTCTGTTCCTGAAAAAACGAAATTTAAACCATGTCAAATGGTTCCTGAAAGATTTGTCGTTGCATGTCCAGAAGGACACTTGATGAATTTCCCATTTTTGGAGTTCGTTCATTCAGGGAAAGACCCCAAATTTTACAAAAGCCACGTCCATAGTTTAAGAAGAATTAGTGGCGGAAAAACAGCATCCTTATCTGGCATTGTTTATATGTGCACTGAATGTGGAGCATGGAAAGATTTTAGTGGCGTGATGCAAAATGGTTCTTTAAAGAATGTTTCCTTTCTGGAAGGAAATGGCGGAACAAATTGTCCTGGGTCAATGCCTTGGTTTGGAAATAAACATGAAAACTGTTCCCACAGCAAAACGGATTTAAGAGTAATACAACGAGGCGGATCGAATGTTTGGTTTGCTGATACTAAAAGTTCCATATATATTCCCCCTAATTTTAATAAAAACACCGATAGCAAAACGCTTCAACTAGTTGAAAAGTGTTGGAGCAGTTTGCAGTCAATGATTAATGGAAAACCCCTTTACGAAGACGAAAACGCTGTTAACATACTGGCTGCTGTTAATAAAGTGGATCCAAAAGAATTTTTGGAAGCATTAAAAGCAAAAGCAAAAGCATCTGTTGATACAAATGAGGAGATAGATGAAGACACTTATCGATATCAAGAATACGTCGCCTTAAAAACCTCTTCTGGATCAGATAATTCAGAGCTATATGTTAAAAACATACCAATAAATCAATATGACAGCATCATTTCGCAATATTTTGAGTCCATCTCGCTTGTTTATAAACTAAAAGAAACTCGGGCTTTTGTGGGCTTTTCTAGACTTGAACCATCATTTGGAAAGAGCATTGAACAATATAGAAAATTGATTACCGAAGATGGAGCCACTTGGCTTCCCGCAATTCAAATTTCCGGAGAAGGAATCTTTTTCTTATTCAAAAAGAGTGCTCTTGAAGAGTGGAAGCAAAACAACCTAGGAATTGCTCGGAGAGCCAATCTCCTCTCAATTAACTATAATCATTCATATTTCAGCCGAATTAAGGGGGAAGTATCGGTTAACCCTGAATATGTTCTTATTCACACCTTTAGTCATTTATTAATTTCTGAATTAAGTAAAAAGTGTGGATATGGATCATCATCTTTAAGAGAAAGATTATACATTAGTTTAAATCATCAAACCGATATGTATGGTGTTCTTATTTATACATCTGCAGGCGATTCAGAAGGATCTCTTGGAGGCCTCGTGCGAGAAGGGGCTCCCGGAAGATTAGAAGATACCATTATTTCTGCCATTCAATCTGCAGAATGGTGCTCATTTGATCCTATATGCAAAAATTCTCAGGGACAAGGGCCAGACTCATGCAATTTAGCTGCATGTCATAATTGCGCCTTGCTTCCAGAAACATGCTGCGAGACTGGTAATAGACTCCTTGATAGAGGAATGCTTATTGACATAGAGCCAAATAGTAAAAACGGATATTTTCAAAGAATCATTGACGATGCAATCAAAAAAAATTCCTAATCCAACTTCACTTAAGACATGCTCATTATTGCTCTGCATCAAAAAGTTAACCAACCTGTTCTCCACATGAAAAATGCAATATTTAAACGTATTTTTTGATTATTTTGGAAACAATATGCAAATCTTTGACATTAGATTAATTGATGAACTACATCAATCGAATATCAACATCAGAAATGATAGCTTTTCATTATGGGGCAAATTAATCCCATCCTTTAACGATGGAACATGGAATTACAGCATTTTTAAATACGATGAAAACGATATCAAAGAAATGACCTTCCCTAATGAGAACTATCAATGGGAAGAGATGAAAGATGACTTTATATTTATCGGAGCCTATATCAACGATGAATGTGTTGGACTACTCATTTTGCAGCGACCATTACTTAAATATTTGTATGTTCATGACCTAAAAGTAAATAAAGCATATCGATGAAAAGATATCGCTACTGCTTTAATGGATAAAGCGATGGATATCGCAAAAGAAGAGGGATATATAGGGCTATATACGATTGCTCAAGATAACAATCTCTCCGCTTGCTTGTTCTATCTCAATAATGGTTTTAGAATTGGCGGGCTTGATACCGAAATCTATAAGGGCACTCCTCAAGAAGGCAAGAGCGACATCTTTTTCTACAAAGACTGTTCGAGTTCCGTCTGACGGGCAAGATGTATTGTTAAAGTGCGCCTTAAAAGAGCACCCTTCCTTTTACAACAAAAACACTCAGTTGAATTCTTGAGTGTTTTATTTTCATTTTGTCAGTTATCTTTAGCGCTTCGATGCGCGGCGTTTTCTATAGGAGATAATTCCCAACATCGACGCGCCAATAGCGGCTGTTAAAACAACAATGATGGTGGCAATGGTGGTTCCCTGATTAGATAGGCTAATCTTTCTATTTCCAACAAAAGGCGTAAGGAAAGGAACCCCTAGATTATCAACAAGGAAATTCTCATAGCCATAGTTGCTGATGATTATTACATAACGCTCGATCATCGAGCCAATCAAAACATCGTCCTCAGAATTTTCATATATGTAATTTTTAGCATCTTGAGAAATGCTCTGATAGCTACTTTTTAATGAGGTCCAAGTAGAGCTCTTCACATCTAAAGCAGCGCATTCAGAAGCAGTTGTATTCATAAATGCTGAGACATAACTATAGGCTTCTTGTTTAACGGCATCAGCACCTGCATCGGTATAGCGATATAGCTGAGGAAGAAGCATAGTCGAGCTCGTGGCGGAAGTGTATGTTGTGAAGCGAGGAGCAGAGACATTATAGAGAAACCTTCCGTAGGAAGAG
>Ga0116170_10004082_pt1 | contig 13443 bp, 12 predicted proteins | sample AD_JPNHW1_MetaG_FD_89797 | JGI IMG/M metagenome (GOLD analysis project Ga0116170, IMG submission 89797) | Active sludge microbial communities of municipal wastewater-treating anaerobic digesters from Japan - AD_JPNHW1_MetaG | ecosystem: Engineered > Bioreactor > Anaerobic > Digestate | place...
ATAGAGGGCTTGGGCTTCTGCGGCTGTCGCCGGGGCGCTCGAGGCTCCGGTCATCGTGATCGTGGACGCATCGGGGAGATCCGGCGCGGAGATTCCATCGTCATCATCTGATGACGACGAGCATCCGACGAGCAATAGGGTGAGCGCGATAAGCGCGGCTAACCAGGGAAAACCTTTTTTCATCGTATTACCTCCATGGTAAATTTACTGTGTAAAGTATAGGGAATGAACGGCATTTAATCAAATGTTATTTTGATATTCGCGATAAAAAAAGGGACCTTGCGCGAGTTAATGCGATTGACCCGACAATCAACGCTTCGGCGCGAATAGGCTTCGAAAGAAATTGACGATCCAGCGCCATATGCGCACGAGGATATTCGGGTTCTTAAGTTTTTCGAGGCGGGTATACGCGGCCATGAGCTCTTCGTCGGTAAGGTTTACGCGCTGGGTGTTTTCCTCGAGCTCGATCTCGAGTTCGCTCACGCTATCGGTCCCGTCGAGGACGATCGCGTTGATGGTCCGCCAGCCCAGGCGCCGGGCCGCCTCGAGCCGCCTCGCGCCCGCGATGAGCGCGTAGCGCGAGTTAACCGTGATCGGATTAAGGAGCCCGTACCTCTTCATGCTTTCCATGAGCGGCTCGATGTCCGGGCTGTTTTTGCGCGCCCGCTTTTTTTCCTTGATATCCTCAAGGGGTATCTGCATGCCCGTTATCCCTTCCTTCTATTCAAGAAGCGGGTTGTATACCGGCGCCTTGGGTGCCGGTTGCCCATTGTTGGTTCCCGTGCCCGCGCTCTGTCCGGCGCCCGTTCCCTGCGCGCCTGAGTTCCCGTCCGACGGGGCTTGTCCGCCCGATGTCCCGTTCGCCTTTCCCTTCGGGGACGGATCGCTGAAGAGATCGGGGTCAAGCTCAAGCCCGCCCGAATCGACCGCGATCGGCTTTTGGCCGACGGACATACTTTCGCCCTGGAGCCGCTCGACCGCGATGCGCTTGAGGTTCGCGCCGTTCTCGTGGTAGTCGCAATAGCTCGTCGGCTGGGTTCCCTCGAGATAATAAAGGGTCACCGTTCCTTCCGTGCAATTCGCCGTCGGCAGGAGTCCCGATTTTTGGCAGACGGTCGCGGCGACGATGCCCGTCTGGGGTTTTACGAAGTCGCGATAGGGCAGGCCTTCGTGGATCTTTCCCATGTAATCGCCCCACGCGGGGCCCGCGAGCGTGGCGCCCGTGTTGTCGAGTCCGAGCGAAAGCCCGTGCCGGTCGAAACCGAACCAGATCGCGGTCGTGTAATACGGCGAGTAGCCGACAGTCCACGCGTCGGACCAGTTCTGCGTGGTTCCCGTCTTTCCCGCCGCGGGGATCGTGTAGCTCTTCCCGTTCTGGTCCTTGAAGGTGAACTTCCGCTCGAAGCCGGAGCCCCAGCCGAGGGTACCGACGCGGAGGGTGTTCTTGAGGAGGTCCGTCATGATCCACGCGTTCTGCGGGCTCACGAGCTGGATCGCTGCTCCCTTGCGCTTCTGCTCGAGGCGAAGCTCCTTCTCGGGGTCGAGGATGGTCTTGCCGTTGCGGTCTTCGACGGAGCGAATCGCGATCGGCGTGACCTCCTTGCCCTGGTTGGCGAAGGTCGCGAAGGCCTGCGCCATCTGTATCGGCGAGACCGAGATGACGCCGAGGCCGATCGAGTACACGCGCGGGAAGACCTTGTCGATCGTCGCCTTGTCGTGGTATCCGAGGAGGGTCGAGGCGCGCCCGATCGCGGCGTCGAAGCCGATGCCGTCGAGGATGCGCAGCGACGGGACGTTCATGGAATGCGCGAGCGCCTCCCACAGGAGTACCGTGCCCCTCCATTCGCCCTTGAAGTTGAGCGGGGTGTACGGAACCCCGTCGTTATAGAAGACGACCGGGGTATCCTCGATGAGCGAGCCCGCGGTGTACTTGCGCGAGTCGATGGCGGCCGAGTAATAGAGGGGCTTAAAGGTACTTCCCGGCTGGACGGAAGCCTGTGTCGCGCGGATCATCTGGTTCGACTGGTCGAACTTGCTGCCGCCGACCATCGCCGTGATGTAGCCGGTATCGTTCTCGATGCTGATGAGCGCGCCCTCGACGGTCGTCTTTTGGGCGGTCTCCTGGGCCAGCGCGTTCGCCTTATTGGTTTCCATCTTGAGCGAGTCGATGCCGGTAAGAAGGGCCATGACGTCGATGACCGGATTGATCTTCTTCTGATAGTACGACATCGACTTTGAATTCGTGCGCTCGCCCGAGACGGCAAGTTGGGGCAGGTTGAAGGTGAGCGCGAGGAGCTCGGTGATCTTCGCGTACTGGTCGCCCTGCGCGAAGCGCGTCGAGCTCGACGCGCGGAAGCGCTTGTTCGCGATCTCGATGTACTCGGCCATGACCTTGTCGGCGGCTTCCTGATGCTTGAGGTCAAGCGTCGTGTGCACGGTATACCCGCCCGAGTAGATATCCATCGTGCCGTACATCATCGTCTCGAGCTCGCGCCTGACGTACTCGGAGAACCAGCGCGCCTTGTCGTCGCGGTTAAGCCACGCCGAGCTCGCGGTTCGGGTGTAGTCGAAGCTCGACCAATACTCGCTGAACGAGTCGTCCGCGGTTTTCTTGTCGAGGTATCCGAGCGAGACCATTTGGTTAAGCACTTCCTTTTGGCGCTCCATGGCGCGGTTCGGGTGCTCGAAGGGATTGTAGTACGCGGGGTTCGAAAGTTGGATGACGAGGATGGCCGACTCGGCCGGGGTGATCTGCGTCGCGTCGTGCCCGAAGTAGAATTTCGAGGCCGCGTTGACGCCGTAGGTGCCGCCGCCGAAGTACATCTTGTTGAGGTAGAGCTCGAGGATCTCGGTCTTCGAGTAGCGGCGCTCGAGTTGGAGCGCCCACCAAAGCTCCTTGATCTTTCGCGTGATCGAATAGTCGCTTCGGTCGCAGTACAGGGTTCCCGCGAGCTGCTGGGTGATCGTGCTTCCGCCGCCGAGCGAGCGGCCGGTGAGCTTACCGACGACGGCGCGTCCGATCGCCTTCATGCTGAAGCCGTGATGTTTATAGAAAACCTGGTCTTCGCGGGTGAGGAGGGCGTTGATCATGTGGGGCGGGAGCTGGTCGAGGGTGATCATCTCGCGCTTTTCCTCGGAGGCGAATTCGGTTATGAGATCCCCGTTGACGTCGAGGATTCGCGTCGGGAGGGCGGGGTTGAATTCGGTGAAGTTCTCCTGGTTTTTCAGGTTTCGGGTGAACGCCAAGCCAAGGCCAAGCAACGTGCCGCAGACGATCGCGGCAAGGATCAGAAGAAGCACCGGTATGGTGATTTTACGCGTTTCCTTCGTAAACATACCTACTATGAAAGCATAAACCGGGCTTTGTTACAAGAAGTCGGCGCGGGCAAAAAAAAGAGCCGGTATTTTGCTACCGGCCCGCCCATCAGGCTATCGGACAGTCAGTGGGTGGGAGGGGAACTGCACTGCCCGATACTTATTTTTCGGCCGTGAGGCCAAAATTCTTAAGGAAATTCACGGATTTTCCGCGAAATTTATGTCGATGAGCATGGACGTCGTGTAATCGTGGCCTTTCTCGATCGTTACCTGCTTGGCGATCTCGTAATCCCCGATCTTGAAGAGGATCGTGTGATCGCCGGGCTCAATCGTCCGGGGCTCCCGGGTGTTCTCGACCATCTGGCCGTCGATCTTGATGGTCGCGTTCTCTGGCGCGACGAGAAAGAGCCTCGGGGTCGTTCCGCGCAGGGATACGGTCAGCTCCGTCGTCCGGGCGGATTCCACGGTGAACACGCGCACCTCGTTTCGATAATCGTCGGCGACGATCGAAAGCTGATGTGTTCCCGGACCGAGTATCTGGAGGCTTTCGGGATTGACGACGAGCGCCTCGTCGATGCGGACGCTTATCGGTTTCGGGCTCGCCTCGGGATAGTCGATCTTCAGCCTGAAGCCGCCTTCGTCGGCGAGGATCGGCTTAACCTTGACCGTAAAGCTTAAGGTTTCGATGTTCTCGGGGAGACCCTTCATGACCGGCAGGAGCCGGAAGATCAGCGCGCCCTTCGAAGCGTCGTGGACGTAGGGAAGGACCGTCGAGTAGGGCCCGGTCTTGAGGTTGCTGTTCTTTTGGAGCGGTATCTGAAGGACGAAGGAGAGCCTCGAGGGGAGCGGCTGCATGGTCACCTGCTCGGCCTGATAGTCGATCGCCTTCTCCGAGGGCACGGGCTGCGGGAGTCGGTAGATGCCGTAGGCCATGCTATTCCGGTAGGCGATGATGTCCTGGGGGATCTTGATCTCGACCTCAACCCCTTTCAGGAACGGATTTGACTTCGGAAGGATGATGCCGACCGCGTCGTTATAGCCGATCTCGGCGGTTTGGGCTTCGGGACGCTGGACGTCGACGGCGATGGGGGTCATGGCATGGACGCGGAAAGGCTCGGCGGTCGCGAGGGCTATTGTCGGTACAAGGAGCAGAACGGTCAGTACGGTGCGAAACGTTTTCATATCCGTCAATTCCCTTTGATAAATCCGGCCGGATTCTTCGCGATTCCGTTTTCATGGAGCTCAAAATGGAGATGGGGCCCGGTTGATTGCCCGGTTGATCCGACCGTTCCTATAATAGTACCGGATTTGACCCGATCGTGCAACTCGATTTTTATCGTCTGGAGGTGGCCATAGATGCTTTCCCTGCCGCCGTCGTGCTTCAGGATGATGTGATTCCCGTAGATTGCGTCATATCCCGTATAGGTAACCGTCCCGTCGGCGCAGGCGGAAACGGGCGTGCCCCGCGGCGCGGCGAGGTCGATGCCGTGGTGGAACACGAGATTGCCCGTTACCGGGTTTTTCCGCATCCCAAAGCTCGAGGTCACGACCCCGACCGGCAGCGGGTAGCGGAAGGTCGGGGTGAGGAAGAAGGCCCGCACCGTGCCGTCGAAGGAAATCCCCGGGATGCAGTGGACTTGCCGCTTCCCCTGGGTTTCCGGGTCCCATACCGAGAAGGATATGATGGTCGGGTCGTCGGGATCGAAGGACGAAAGGAGGAGGTTTTCGAAGGTGTTCGTCGCCTTATCCGGGAGATAGAGTCCCGGCAGGGTCGGGAGGATGAGCGTCCGGCCCTCGATGGACTCGGTGACCGACGCGATGTGGTTAAGGCTCGCGATCGCGTCGTAGGGGACGCTCAGGCGGGCCGCGATGGCGAGGAGCTCGTCCCCCGGTTTGACGCGGTAGGAATAGAGGTGAATCGGCGGCGCGACCCCGGCCTTCGGGGACGCGAGCGCCATGCGGGCCTCCTCGACGTCGTCTGAATACTGGGTAAAGACGGGATCGCGCGAGGAAAGGGCCGGGATGCGGGGATAGGGCGATGCCTGACCGCCGCTTGCGCCTTCCGCATAGAGGGTTCCCCGGGGCGAGATGATGGCGCCCGAAAGGATCATGACGAGGGCCGCGAGCGCGCGAGCCCCTTGCCTGAACGCGCGCGGGGTTTTCATTGCGAGTCGGCTGACTTCGTTCCGGAAGGCGAAAGCCCGAAGGCGAGGAACCCGTAGGCCGCGAAGGCGATGAGGAGCGCGATCAGGGCGAAGACGCGCCGGTGGGCGAGCACGAGAAGCACCGGGCTCCCGATTCCCGCGAGCACGACGAGCTTACGGAGGAGCGAAAGGAATGCCGCGCGCGCGTCGCGGCGGAATGCCTGGGCGATCCTTCCGGCCGCGAAGAAACCGACGATGCCGAGGAAAAGGACGGTAAAGATCAGGGTATAGAGGGCGGGATTCGAGTCCGCAAGGCTCCATAACGGCCATGCGATCAGGGCGCCCGCGCCGACGGCGATCGCGAGGAGCGCGAGGAACCGGATGACCGTGAGCGCGATCGCGCCATATCCGCGAACGATTTTTTTCAGCATGTTTTTTCGCTTCCTTAACGAAGGTGACGCCTCAGGCGCGCGCCTTCGTCAGGCGACCCTGGCGCGTCTCTCGCGCGCGTGCAAGGCGCCGTAAAAAAAAATAACCGTAGCAGGGTACCGCTACGGTTTAAGGGGACTCGTCGCCCGCTTACTCTTCGCTGATCGCTTCGACCGGGCAAGCCCCGGCGCAGGAACCGCAGCTCACGCAGGTGCCGGCGTCGATAACGCGCTTGTCGTTCTTCTCGCTGATCGCGTTGACCGGGCACTCACCCTCGCAGGCGCCGCAATTGATGCAGGTATCGGGATTGATTTTGAAAGCCATGTGTGGACTCCTTGTCAGTCAGTATGAGCTAAAAAATACCGTAAATCGGCGGAAAATACAAGCGGATGGGGGTAAAATCACCCTGACGGGATTCAGGTTGTGTTTTTGCATGTTCTGGTGTTAAATAGTGAGAAAGTGGGGGAACTATGGGGGAAAGCCAGCAGCTCATCAAGAAGAATCTTGATTTCATCAATATCCTGCCGATGTGGGCGCAGGAACTTTCGGTAAAGTACTGCTCGAAGACCGCCAACCTCTATTTCGTCCACGGGAACATCCGCGACTTCCTTCCCCATCAGATGAACGAGGGCGAGTTCATGTTCGTCCGCATCCAGGACTATATCTCCGAGGTGCTCTTCGGCAACCGCGACATCATCGTCTTTTACGACAAGTCGAGCGGGATCTCGTTCTGCATGTCCCAGATGGAAAAGGACTACCTCAAGACGATGACCGCGCGCTATCCCGACGTGCCGCCCGATGACTTTCTCTCGCGCGACCCGGTCAAGGCCTTCGACTACCTCGAGCGCTATTTCGTCATCAACATCCCGAAGGACCTCCGGATCGTCCTCATCGTCGACTACGCCGAGACGATCGTCCCCGCCGACGAGATCGGAAACCTCGACGAGGTCGATCGCTACTGCCTCGTCACCCTCAACCGCTGGTCGCACGAGCCGCAGTTCACGAAGGGCGACATCTCGATCATCATGCTCACCGAGAACCTCGCCGACATCAACCCGCGCGTGTCCTCCTCCCCCTCGACCGTCAAGGTGACGATCCCGTTTCCCAATCAGACGGTCAGGACCCAGTTCCTCGAGTTCCTCGCAGGCCGCGAGATGCTCCTCCTCGAGCGCGGGCTCAACCCCGAGCGCATGGGCTCGCTCACCTCGGGGCTCAACCTGATGAACCTCAACCAGCTCGTCGCCGAGTCCTTCCAGGAGGATAAGCCGGTCACCCTCGACTACCTTCGCGACCGCAAGCGCGCGATCATCGAGAACGAGGCCGCCGGGCTCCTCGAGTTCGTCGACACGGACCATGATCTCTCGTTCGTCGCCGGGCACGAGTTCGTCAAAAAAAGATTCCAGCGCGCGGCGCGCGCGATCAAGCAGGGCAGGACCGACGTCCTCCCGATGGGCTACCTCATCGCGGGCCCCGTCGGCACCGGCAAGACCTTCATGGTCTCGGCCTTCGCCGGCGAGATCGGCGTGCCGATGGTGAAGCTCCGGAACTTCCGCTCGAAGTGGCAGGGGGCGACGGAGTCGAACCTCGAGCGGGTGCTCAACATCCTCAAGGCGATGGCCCCGGTAGCCGTCATGATCGACGAGGCCGACGCCTTCCTCGGCGACCGCGACACCGAGGGTGACTCGGGCACGACGAGCCGCGTGTTCGCGCAGATCGCGAACTTCATGGGGAACACCGAGTACCGTGGAAAGATCATCTGGTTCCTCATCTCGTGCCGTCCCGACCTCATACCGATCGACCTTAAGCGGCAGGGCCGCGCCGAGGAGCACCTCGCGCTCTTCTATCCCGAGACGGCCGAGGAAAAGGTCGAGCTCTTCAAGACCCTCCAGCGGAAGCTCGACATCAAGGTTAAGGAATTCCCGCTCACGGAGATATTCCGCGGCTTCAAGTTCGAGGTCTCCGGCGCCGACATCGAGGCGATCCTCGTCCGCGCGAAGATGAACGCGACGATCGAGAACCGCGTCATCGTCACGAAGGAAGACCTCGAGGAAACGATCCGCGACTTTATCCCGCCCGCGTACCCGCACGAGATCGAGCTCCAAAACCTCGTCGCCGTCCTCGAGTGCACGAGCCGCGAGATGGTCCCTCAGAAATTCCAGAAGCTCGAGCGCGCGCGGCTCGCCTCCGAGATCCAGGAACTCAAAAGCCTCCTCGGCGAGCGATAGCGGCGCCGGGCGCTTATCGCGCAGGGGAATACCGTTTGCGCGCGAAGGAATAATCCCCCGCGCTTTACCTTCATTCCTCGCGCGCGCGGATGTTTCCCATGCGGCTCAGCGTTCTTGCTTAATCAAGCTCGTAGCGATGGTCGCACGAGTCCGCGCCCTCCATGAGGGTTTTCGTCCGCGCGAAGCGCATGCGAGGATTAAAGCCACGCACGATCGAGGGATCGTCGCAGCAATAGCACCGATAGCCCCATTTCTCCATCCCGAGCTCCTTGGCCATCTCCGCGATGGGGCAGCGGGTAACCTTCATCTGGGCGGAGTTTTCGTCGCGCTCGACGGTAAACTCAAAACCCTCTTCTTTGACCCAAGCCCAGAGGGTATTGATGATCCCGTCGATACCGCCGTCGCGCACGTGTTTTGCGATTTCCCGCCAGTTGCGCTCAGTTTCCTTTGCCCGCGTCTCGAGGACGATCCGGGGCACGTCATCGCCCAAGGCACGCTCGAGCGCCTCAAGCTCCGCCGCCCTGCCCGCGAACTCCTGCTTTCGCGTGTCGTATACGATCTTTCGCTCTTCTGCCGTCATGGTCCGTGCCTCCTTTTCGGTTTCGCCCCCGCGCGCGGGGAGTATATACCCCACAAGTGCCGCTTAAAAAAGTCCCGCGCGCGGGGGCCAGTTGGTAGCTCGCGGGCATTGCGCGAAATTTCGTGAGCGTCGCGTAACCTCTCGCGGGCGTCGTTTAAAATCCCGCGAGCGTCGCTTCGATCCGATCGCCGAGGTCCGCGTACTTTTCCGCGTTCGCGATTTTTCGGTCGAAGATCAGGGACATGCGCAGGGCGCCCGCCGTCGTGTTGAGCCCAATGACGGTCTCTCCGTTCACCGCGGTGAAGATAGGCCCGTAGAACTCGGTGACCGCGAGGTCTCCGTATGCGCCCGCGACGACCGTTCGCCCGAGATTGGAGAACGAGAAGTCGTAGTCGAGCACGTCGGGCGGGAAGCCCATCATGAAGCCTTCCGGGTCCTCGATGCCGTCGAAGGAATCCCTGAAGTGGAAGTACTCCTCGATGTCCTTGGCCCCCGCGCGTGATGCCTGGATACCTGCCTTAATCGCGCTTGCCATCTCGGCGACGGGCTTGTCGCAGTCGAGCTTGGTCTTGACGATGCCGTTATAGACGCCGGCGATCGGCCGCCATTCCTCCTTGAGGTACTGGCGAAAGTCGACCGGGCACTGGATCGTCCGGCACATCCCCGAATCGGCACCGAATACGGCGGCCGATTCCTTCATGATGAGGGCGCCGAGCCAGCTATGCACGGTCTGACCCGCTCCCTTCGCCTGCGCGGCGAGGCGCGCGGTTCCTTCCGCGCCGAGTTTGAAGGTGCGAAGGTAAAACTCCGGGGCCTTGTACTCGGGCATCGTAAAGGGTTTTGACGGCGGTGGGGTCTCCTTCTTCCAGTCCGGCTCGGGCCGCGTCAGGAGCTCCGCGAAGAGCCTCTCGTCGAGCACGTCGTAGAGGTTTGGGAGCGCGGGCGATTCGGGAACCGTCACGGGGAGCCCGGCGTACCCCTTGAGGAAGTCGTTGATAAAGTAGGTCGCGGCGATGCCGTCGGAAGCGCCGTGCTGGAACACGAAAAAGAGTTCCGTCTTTCCGCCGAGCGCGCGCCAGTCGAGGCTGAAAAGGGGGCCGGTGAAGGGATCAAACGCGCGAACCATGCAGGAAAGGAGTATCTGCTCCCAGGGGCCGCTTTCGGTTCGCTGCGTGATCGGGAAGTCCGGGACACGATCGAACACGAGATCCATCTGCTTGCCGACCGTGTATTCCTGATGGGCAAAAAGGATCGAGTGGCGTTTGGATAGCGTGACGAGGACCGAGTGCGCCTTTTCCGGGTTGAGGGTGCCGGATATCGTCACCTGAAAGCCGAAGTTCAGCGGATACTGCCGACCGAAAAAGAGCATGAACCGTTCGAGACTTGATGTTTTTCTGCGCATGTTTTTCTCCCAATACTAGGGTGGTGCACAAACGCAATCGTTTGCGCAATCGTTTGCGCTTTCTTTTTACCGTATTCGGTTATGAATTGCAAGTATCTTTTCTCGTGCGCTGAAAAAAAACTCCGGGAACGGCAAGACGCCGTTACGGAAAGTCGGCGATGAGTCGATCGATTAGGGCGCCTGCGATGTCGATCCCGGTCGCGGCCTCGAGTGCCTCGAAGCCGGGCGCCGCGTTGATCTCGCAGACGGTAAGGTCGAGCGCGCGATCCTTCCCCGACATCGCTTGGCATTCCGCGTCATCGCGATAGAGAAAATCGATGGTTCCGTACCAAAGCCCCGCGCGGCAGGCGATCGCGCGAACCATGCCGTTCCAGGGCTCGCCGAGGGTCGGCCCGAAAGAGGGTTCCCTCATGGCGCCGCCGAGAGCCGCGTTCGAGACCAAGTCCCCGTCTGGGGCGACTCGCTCGACGCAGGCGAGTATCTCCCCTGAGGCGAAGAAGGCCCTCAGGTCGCGGCCGCGGGACGCCGCGACGTATTCCTGAAAGATCCACTCGTCGTTTCCCTGAAGGATCTTTCGCGCGCGGCAACGTGCCTCGCGTTCGGTCGCGACGAGGCACACCCCGGCGCCCCGGCTTCCGTGACGGGGCTTGGCGACGAGGGGGTAGTCCGCCTGCGCGAACGCTGAGCCGAGGTCGGCAAGGCTCGCGGTGCGCGGCGTCGGAAAGCCCCCGCGCTCGAGAAACCGGGCGGTCTCGAGCTTATCGTTCGCGAGTCCCGTCGCGCCGGAAGGGTTAACGCAGCGGTACCCGCGCGATTCAAGGAGGCTGATTGAGTCGGGCCCGACGGCGCCGCGAACGAGACAGACCGTGTCCTCGGGCGGAAAGTCGCTCGAGGAAGGCAGGCGCGCGGATTCGGTGGACGTTGCCGAGCGTGAAAGGAATTCCCGAATGTCCTCAGGAAACAAAAACCGGAGCGGAATGCTCCGGTTTTCGCACGCTTCGATAAGCCTTGCGGTTGGGTAGAAATTCGGAAGATAGCCGTAATCGCGGGTTTTGAGCCCGTATACGGCGAGGAGCCGCCTCATTCCCGGTCTTTGGGCCAGGTAAGCGTCTCCGACGCGAGCTTGCCGATCGCCTTCGCGGCCTTCGCGGCGTCGACCTGGGGCAGTCCCGCCTCGGCGTGGAGCGTCTTCGAGAAGAAGAGCTCGATGGAATCGAATACACCGGGCAAGGAGAAGAAGATGAACGCGAAGTTGATTCCCTCGGGCTTCAGGATGGTAAACGCCGAGATCGCCTGCTGGGCCTCTTTGTTATAGATGATCTTCGCCTGGTTCTTCGCGGTGATGATGTTCGCCTCGCTGAAGCGGAGCGGAATCTGAAAACCCTCGGCGCGGCAATAGGGCTCGATCGTCCGGTGGTTATAGGTCGGCGGCTCTACGAGGACATAGAGTTTCTTTCCGTTCGTTTGGAAGGTGATTCCATTTCCGGATACATAGATATCTTTCACCGCGGAATAGGAGACGATCTCGTAAATGCTGTACGAAGAGTCACTCTTGAAAAATGAAGTAACGATATAGCCTTCGTCCAAAGGAAGCTTGTTTTGGGTGTACGCTTCGAATAAATCCATTGCCTTTACTGCCATGAATTCCTCCTTTTGAAATCTCCATTGCCAGTATAGGCGGTATTCGGGGGATTCGCAATACAAAAAACGAGCCGAACCTCCCCGCGACGGCGTCAGTCAAAAAGGACGACGGGCGATTCCTCGAGCTCGCGCTCAAGGTGCACTTTCTCGGTAGACGCGATGCGCTCAAACTCGTCCTTGAGATCCCAGAAAACCCCGGTGACCGTCGGGTCGAAATGGGTTCCGGCCTCGTTCATGATGGTGTCAACGGCCATGCCATGGGTGGACGCTTCCTTGTAGGGGCGGTCCGAGCGGAGCGCGTCGTACATGTCGGCGATCGCCATGACGCGGGCCGTCAGCGGGATCTCGGTGCCGGAAAGCCCGTAGGGATAGCCCGTGCCGTCCCACCGTTCATGGTGGGCTTCCGCGATCTCCTTCGCGAACAGGAGGAATGAATCGTTATTCATCGACTTTTGGGTACGCGAGATCGCCCGCGCGCCGATAGTCGTGTGCGTTTTCATGACCTCGAACTCGTCCGGGGTAAGCTTTCCCGGCTTGAGGAGTATCGTGTCGGGAATGCCGACCTTGCCGATGTCGTGAAGGATCGCCGAGCTCGAGATGAGCGAGATCGCGCGGTTCGAGAACGGCCGCTCGCCGGGTAGGTTTTCAAGGAGAAGCTTGACGTAGAGCCGAGTCCTGAGGATGTGCTCGCCGGTCTCGCGGTCCCGAAATTCCGAAAGGATGGCCATCGAGCTGAAGATGGCCTCGCGCGTTTGCATGAGGTCCACGGTGCGCGAGTGGAGCAGGGCTTCCTTTTTCTTGAGCGCCGTGATGTTATTCGCGATCACGATGTGAAACCCGACGGGGCCGCTCGAGTGCTGGCGGAATATCGTGAGGTTCGCCCAGATGACGTGCCCGTCTTTCGTTATGTAGCGTTTATCGTGGGATAGCTTATCGGTCTCGCCGGCCAAGAACGGCTCGAGCGCCTGGTTGGTTCGCTCGATGTCCTCTGGATGGGTGAACGTTTCCCAACTGACGCCGATGAGCTCATTTCGCGTACGGCCGAGCATCGTGCAAAAGGTATCGTTCATATACAAAACCGCTTGCGCGTTCGAGTCGATCAACGCGACGGGAATTGGGACGTCGTCAAAGACGCCCGAATGGGCATCGGTGCCAAACAGAGGCTGTTCAGCCATCAGCATAGAAGGCTCCTTAGGTTGTACGGATATACTTGATGACTTTTACGGTTACGCGGGATTTTGTACAGTATAACTGCGTGTACCGGCGTGCTGTCAAGAAAAAAGATGGGAAAGGGTGATAAAGTAGCGCAAATAATTCAGTGCGGCCGGGAACTCCGCGCCGTGCGCGCCGGGCGAGCATAAAAAAAGACCGGAGTCGGCAAATTCGGGCTTAGACCCGCTCGCCAATCCGGCCTTAGAGCGCGAAGCTCTGGAACGTAGCCCGAAGAGAACCCTCCGGGGATATCGTCCTTACTTCTTGTTGACGAGGTCCTTGAGGGCCTTGCCTGCCTTGAACTTCGGGTTCTTGGACGCCTTGATCTTGATGTTTTCGCCGGTCTTGGGATTGCGGCCCATGCGCGCGGCACGCTTGCCAACCTCGAAGGTTCCGAATCCGATGAGCTGGACGTTGCCACCCTTCTTGAGCTCTTTGCCAACGGTGGTGGTAAATGCCTTGAGCGCGGCTTCGCTGTCCTTCTTGGTTAAGCCG
>Ga0116170_10004084_pt1 | contig 13442 bp, 14 predicted proteins | sample AD_JPNHW1_MetaG_FD_89797 | JGI IMG/M metagenome (GOLD analysis project Ga0116170, IMG submission 89797) | Active sludge microbial communities of municipal wastewater-treating anaerobic digesters from Japan - AD_JPNHW1_MetaG | ecosystem: Engineered > Bioreactor > Anaerobic > Digestate | place...
AAGAAGATCGCCGATGCCGAGGGCTTCAAGCTCGGCGAGCCCAAGTCCCTGACCGCCGTGGATTCCGACGCCCTGGCCAAGGAGAGCAAGGCCGCGGAAGTGGAAGGCTGATCTCAGCACCCATCTGACACAGACGAAGAGGGGCCCGATGGGCCCCTCTTCGTCTGTCTGGGCTTGTTCCCCTACTTCGCCGCAGCGTAGCGCTTGGAGACTTCGCTCCACTTGATGTTCTGCAGCAAGGCGCTGAGGTAATCCGGGCGCTTGATGCCGTAGTCGACCATGAAGGCGTGTTCCCAGCTATCCACCACCACGAGCAGATCCTGTTCGATGGGCAGGCCCAGGTGATGCTCGGCGAAGAAGTAGGTGTGCAGCTTCTTGTCGCGGCGATTGTGCGTCAGCACGGCCCAGCCGGGACCGCCCATGGCCGCGGCCTTGAGATCCGCCAGGACCTTTTCCTTGCCGCCTGCGGCGTCCAGGGCCTTCTGCAGCTCGGGGCTGATCTGTTCGTCAGCGCCCAGGTTCTCGAAATAGAGCTCGTGCAGGAAGCTGCCATTGAAGGCCACCGCCTCGCGGCGCTTCAGCTCGCTGTACTCGTTGAACGAATAGTTGGGCTTGGTGTTATCCGCGCTCGCCAGCTTTTCTTCGATCTCGTTCAGCTTGGCAACGTAGCCCTTATACAGCGTGAAGTGCTGCTCCAACTGGCTATCGCTCAAGCCCTTCACGGCTCCCTTCAGATGTTCGTAGTTCTTCGCTTCGTATGCCATGGGTGCTCCTTGTGGATGAATCAATGGGCTGGGCCGCGCGGGCGGCTCATGTGTCATTCAATATCTTCGGATGCCGGGAAGGCGTTCGGCGTTTCAGGGTTCCTGGGTGAATTCCAGGACATAGGGTTCCGAAGCGTTGGTGTCTCTCGTGTCCACGATCACATAGATCGTATTGGGCGCGTCCTTCGGGTTGAAGTAGCTGGCCTCTGGCCTGCCGCGGTAGATGCGGTTCTGCAGCATGCCTTCCTCCATGCGGCCCCATCGGTTGATGACCCTCAGCAGGAAATTGCTCTCCCGATCGCTGCGCAACCGCGCTAGCAGCTTCCCGCGGGCGGGGATTTCCAGGCGGTAGGCTTTCCAGCCCGAGGGATACAGGATGCGATCGGCAATCCGGGTCGCGTCGGCGGGAACGGCCACCGTGAGGATGGAGCCCTGGCGCGCCGCCCGCCGCGTTTGCAGGCCCGAGCGATCGGCGCCGAAACCGGCGGCGGGATCACCCCCGCCAGGGGCCATGGGCCCCGTCACCAGGGGCAGATCCGAACCCTTGAGGGGTTCGCCGGGGGTCGGGTTTTCGATCAGGAGGGCGAGCAGCAGGGGCAGCAGCATGGTGTGACTCCTTGGCGCCCTCCCAAGATAGTTCCCAAACCTTGCCTTGGGCGGTGAAAATCCTTGGATCAAACCTTGTTCAAAGGGATTCCATGCTGGGTGCCGTGCTGATCGTGGAGGATGAATCCGCCATTGCGGATACGTTGATCTATGCCCTGAAAACCGAAGGCTACACGCCGCACCATGTGGCGCTGGGGGCGGATGCGCTCGATCGGGTGCGCGCGGGGACCTTCGATTTCGTCATCCTCGATGTGGGCCTGCCGGATATCAGCGGTTTCGAGGTGCTTCGCCGCCTGCGGACGTTTTCCGATATCCCCGCGCTGTTCCTGACCGCGCGGAGCGACGAGGTGGATCGCATCGTGGGGTTGGAGCTTGGCGCCGACGATTATGTGGCCAAGCCCTTCAGCCCCCGCGAGGTCGTGGCGAGAGTCCGCGGCATCCTGCGCCGGACGGGACGGGCGGAACCATCGAATGCATCGCCCCGCTTCGAGGTGGATGACGAGGCGCACCGCATCCGCTATCGGGGGGCGTTGCTGGATCTCACGCGATACGAATACCTGTTGCTGAAGCGGCTGTTGGTGCATCCCGAGCGCGTGTTCACCCGCGCCGAGTTGATGGAGAGCGTCTGGGCGGGGGCCGAAGAAAGCTCGGATCGCACGGTGGACGCCCATATCAAGACCCTGCGCGCTAAGCTGCGGCTCGTGGATCCGCAGGCCGAGCCGATCCAGACCCATCGCGGCCTGGGCTACAGCCTGGGGCGCTTTGAATGAAGCTCAGCCTGCGCATCTTCCTGGGGTTCTTCCTGGTCGTTGGATTGGCGGCGTACGCCGTGCTTGCCATATTTCTGCAGGAAGTCCGCCCGGGGGTCCGGCAGGGCTTGGAAGTGGCGCTGGTGGACGCTTCCCATCTGCTGGCGGAGCTGGCCAAGCCCGATCTGAAAGTCGGCGATCTGCGCGAGGGCGCGTTTGCCAAGGCGGCGCAGGCCTATCGCCTGCAGCCGATCCAGGCGCGCATCTGGGGGCTGCCCAAGCGCCGCGCGGAGCTGCGGATCTACGTCACCGATGCCCAGGGACGAATGCTGTTCGATACCCACGGCGAGGCCGAAGGCGCGGACTATTCCCGCTGGAACGATGTCTATCTGACGCTGCAGGGCAAGTACGGCGTGCGTTCCACGCGCAGCGATTCCGCAAATGAAGCCACCTCCGTGATGTACGTGGCCGCGCCGGTCCTGGATCAAGGGCGGCTCATCGGCGTGGTCTCCGTTGGCGCACCCACGGCCAGCGTGGTGCCTTTCGCCCAGCGCAGCGAACGCCGCGTCTTTCGCGCGGGCATCGCCCTGGTGGGCGCGGCACTGTTCGTGGGCATCGGCCTGTCGTTGTGGTTTTCCGGGGCCATCGAGCGCCTGCGACGGTACGCCCGCGAGGTCTCCGAGGGGCGCCGCTCCCGCCTGCCGCGGCTGAGCGGCGAGCTGGCCGAATTGGGCCAGGCGCTGGAGACCATGCGCGAAAAGCTGGAAGGGCGCCAGTACGTCGAGCGCTACGTCCACATGCTGACCCATGAGATGAAGAGCCCGCTGGCGGCGATCCACGGCGCCGCCGAGCTGCTGGAGGAGGATATGCCCGCGGAGGACCGCCGGCGGTTCATGGCGCACATCCGGGAACACGAGGAGCGCCTGCGGCAGCTCGTGGAGCGGATGCTCGGGCTTGCCAGCGTGGAGGCCCTTCATCGCATCGAAAATCCCGAACGCATCGTTCTGGCCCAGATCGCCGCGAGCTGCTGCGGGGCCAAGGAGCCGATCTGCGCGGTGCGCAATATCCAGCTCTGCTGCGATGTCCCTCCAGAAGCGGCGGTGCAGGGGGATCGGTTCATGATTGAACAGTCACTGTCCAATCTGCTTGAGAACGCGCTGGATTTCGCCCCGGAAGGCAGCCGCGTGGACTTGGCCTGCGAGCGGGAGGACGGCGCCTGGGTGCTGTGCGTGAGAGACCAGGGGCCGGGCATTCCCGATTACGCCATGGCGCGGATCTTCGAGCCGTTCTATTCGCTGCCCCGCCCGGCCACGGGGCGCAAGAGTACGGGCCTGGGCCTGCGCTTCGTGCTCGAGGTGGCGGAACTGCACGGCGGAAGCATCCGCCTGAATTCCCTGCCCGGCCAGGGGACCGAAGCCCGGCTGCTGTTGCCAAGTCTCTGATCCGGGCCGGTGATTCGCCTGCGCTTCGCTTTGGCTTCACGGGGCTTCATCGTCCCTTCATCCAGCGTTCCTACCTTCAGGATCCTGGAGGAATCCCATGAAGCACGTGCTTTTCTGGAAGGGGCTCGCAGTGGCGGGCCTGGCGCTGATGTTGATCATCCCTTTGATGATGATCGAGGGGCAGATCTCGGCCCGGAAGCAAAGAGACGCACAGGTGCAGACGAACATCGCGCAGAGCGCGGCGGGCGCGCAGCAGATCGTCGGCCCCATGCTGGTGGTGGACTATCGCGAAACCGAGACCGAGTGGGTGCGCGATGAGAAGACCGGCGAGCTGGCCGTGGACGCCCGCACGGGCAAGACCTACACCCGGGAAGTGGAGCGGATCCGCCATCAGGTCGTGGTGCCCAAGGATCTGGTGATGGACGGAGACGCCAAGGTCGAGGAACGCCATCGCGGGCTCTACAAGGCGCAGGTGTTCAATCTGGAAGCCAAGCTGAGCGGCCATTTCGAGGTTCCGGCCGGATGGGGAATCCCCCGGGATCGCTCCCGGATCACCCTGGGCCGGGTGCAGCTGGTGCTGGGCGTCACGGATCTGCGCGGTATCCAGAACCGTCCCCATCTGATCTGGGCGGGTCGTGACCGGCTGTTCGAGCCCGGGGCCATCGAGCCCTCGCTGGGGCGCGGGCTGGTGGTGGATCTGGGGCCGGCGTCGGAGTGGTTGTCGCAGCCCGTAGCGTTCGAGATCCCCTCCGTGCGCATCCTGGGGACGAAGAGCCTTTCGTTTGCGCCCGTGGCAGAGGACAACCAGGTCCGCCTGCGCTCGGATTGGTCCAACCCCAGTTTTGGCGGCCGTTTCCTGCCCAGCCATCACCGCATCGACGCCAAGGGCTTCGAGGCCCAGTGGCAGGTGTCGAGCCTTGCGCGTGATCTCGATCCGATCCTGGCCCACCCCCAGACCCAAGAGGCGTTCCAGGTCTCCTTCCTGGCGCCGGTGGATGTCTACCTTCAGGCCGAGCGGGCCGTGAAGTACGGCTTCCTGTTCGTGGGCCTCGTGTTTGCGGGCTTCTTCCTCTTCGAGGTGCTGAACCGTCTGCCCATCCATCCCATCCAGTACCTGCTGGTGGGCTTGTCCCTGGCGCTGTTCTTCCTGCTGCTCATCAGCCTTTCCGAGCATGTCCCGTTCCTCGTCGCCTACGGCATTTCTTCCGCCGCCAGCGTGCTGTTGCTGGGCGTCTACATGGCGGGCGTCCTGAAGGGCCTTCGTCCGGCCCTGGCGTTCTCCTTAGGGATCGCGCTGCTCTACGGCGTGCTTTACGGGCTGCTGGCTTCGGAGGACAACGCGCTGCTGATGGGTTCGCTGCTGCTATTCGCGCTGCTGGGTGCGGTGATGACGGTGACGCGCAAGCTGGATTGGTACGGTCTGGGGCGCCGGGATCCAGAGACGGGCGACTGAGGGCGTGACCCTCAGGGTCGGGGCGGTCACACTGAAAGCGTGTCGACCGCCCCGTGCTCATCCCAACCCGCTCGTCAGCCGCGCATCGATTCGTTGGATATGCTTCGCGGCCTGATGGCGCTGGCGGTGGCGGTGTACCACCTGGGCATCTGGAACGCCATGACGCAGATCGGAAGCCGCACCAACACCGTGCTGGCGATCCTGGGGAACTATGGCGTGCAGGGCTTCTTCGTCGTCAGCGGATTCTGCTTCTTTTTCCTCTATCGCGATACGCGCTGGAACGGCAAGGCGCTCGCGGGCTTCCACATCAAACGGTTCTTCCGCATCGCGCCGCTCTACTACCTGGCGGTGATCGCCAATATCGTCCTCAAGCAGCCGGTGGTGTTTTCCACCAACGCCCGCATGTTGAGCGAGAACGCGACGCTGACCTTCGGCTTGTTTCATCCCAATCACGCCCTGGTGCTGGGGGGATGGTCCATCGGCATCGAGTACGTGTTCTACCTGGCGCTGCCCCTGCTGCTGATCCTGACCCGGCGCACCTGGGCGATGGCGCTGTTGGCGATCGCGCTGATGGCGGTGGCGTGGCCATGGACCTTCCACTGGATTCCCGCCGCGAGCCATGCCCATGACATGAAGTTCCACACCTATGTGCTGGTCCGCAATCACGCCTTCCTGTTCCTGATGGGCGGCCTGCTGGCGCGATTGTGGATGGCCACGCCCCGGCGACTGTCCCCCTGGGTCGGGGCCGGTCTGTTGCTGCTCGTGGCGATCCTGGTCTGGCCCCGGGGACCGGTCTCCTACGATCACTTCGAGATGCTGGTGGGCTGGGCGCGGGTGCGGTACGTGGCCGCTTTCGTGGCGGCGGTGGGCATCTTCTCGTTCACGGAACTGCCGCAAACGCACTGGCGACGCGCCCTGGTCATCCTGGGCGATCTCAGCTACTCGGTCTACCTGCTGCACCCCTTCGCCCAGTTGGCCTCTGTCCACCTGATCGGAACCGCCCATCCCACCGCGAACTTCCTGCTGGGTCTGGGGCTGACGCTGGCGCTGGCGTGGGTCGTCTACCAATACCTGGAACGGCCCGCCATGGCCCTGGGCCGACGCCTGGCCGGCAAGCTGGCCTGACCATCCATAGGTCGGCCCGCAGACAGGCCGCTCAGAGCATCCGGATCTCTTTCGTCGCGGCCGAGACGATGAAGCAGCGCTCGTTGTTGGAGCTGGAATCCGCCGGGATGATGAAGAAGCCCGGGCGGCCCGGCTGGTAGCCCTGGGTCGTGCCCACCATCGTCTCGCCATCCTTGAACGTCACGCTGAGCTTGCGGCCCAGCGCCGACTTGGAGGGGTCGAACGCGTTGCTCTTGTGATGCTCCGGCTGGCCCTGCAGGCTCTTCGCGAAAAAGATGGCCTTCGCCTCGGAGAACAGGATCTCCATAGGTTTGCTTCCGGGCGCGGCGCCGCTGGGCGCAAGGTGCAGCCGGTCTTTGGTGGCCACGAAATCGTTGGTGATGCCTTTGGCGACGTGGCCATCGAGGAAGTGCACAACGACCTGGTTCATGGTCATGCCTCCTTCGGGAGATGTGCCCGCAAGGCATCTCAAAAGTCGTTGATTTTTGCGCGCTCGCAACGTGGTGATGCCGGTAATTAAATAATCCTGTCTCGTGTGGTATGGGATTGATGTGCATTTCTGTGTTGGTATAGGCGGCGCCGTTTCCAGAGCGACCTACACTTGCCCCGGAAAGCGTTCGTCATGCGAGAGACCCTTCAGCTGGTGATGGCAACCGAGGATGCAGCGGCGCGGCTTGTGGATGCGGCCCGGGAGGAAGGTGAGGCCCTGTTGGTGGATGGCCGTCGCCAGGCCCGAGAGCGGGTTGAGGCCTGCCGGAAGGAGGCCCGGCTGGAGGCCGAAGGGATCCTGAAGGCGGCGGCGGAAGCGGCTGGACGCGAAAAGGCCGAGCGCATCCGCAGGGCCGCAGGCGAGATCGAGGCCACGGTGCGCCTGGAAGAACCTGCCGCCCTGGCCGCCGTAACTGCGATCGTCCAGTGCGCCTGCGCAAGGGGTCCGTCATGACTGCGATCCCGGAGGATCTGGATTTCCTGGTCGCTCGGGTCCATGGGCGGCGGGGCCGGGTCGCGGAAGCGGAACGGCTTGAAGCCCTATGCCGCCTTCGGAGCCAGGCGGAGCTGGCGAGGGCTGTCTTTCCCGAAGCGGAGTTCCTCGGGGTTTCCGGGTTCCAGCGGCGCCTGGTGCAGGACTGGCTGAAGGAAATGGAGACCTGGGCCCTGGGGCTCAATCCTCCCCGATCACGGATGATCCAGGCCCTTGCGGATCGTCTCCGGGTGGAGGATCTGAAGCTGCGGATCCGGGGAAAGGCGGCGGGGTTGGGTCCTGACGCCCTGCGGGAGCATCTCCTGAGCCCCCGTGCGAACCCGGCGCCGAGTCTGGATACGCCATCGGCCCGCATTCTAGGTGCCGAGGACGCCGTGAAGGGCGCGGAAGGCGCGTGGCCGCGCGCCTTCCTTCGCGAAACCACTCTGGATCGCGATCATTTTCGGGAGCTTCTCGTCGCGTTGCGGGGGCTCGATCCGCAGGACCGCGCCCGAATCCGCGCCCTCGTGCTTCAAGAGGTGGATCACTTTCAGCTCATGCTGGTGGTCCGCGGGCGGTTCCTCCATGGCCTGGAGGCTGAACACCTGCGGTCCTGGCACATCGAGGGCGCGGGCATCACGTCCGAGCGCTTCGCCCACATGCTTGCGGCCCCCGAGCTTTCCCAGGTCGTGAAGCTGGCCGTGGGGTTCGCCCTGGACGCCCTGCCAGAGCGCTGCGAGCCCAGCCTGCTGGAGGCCCTCGCCTGGGGTCGCTTTCTGCGCCTGGCGCGCCGCGCCTACCGCCAGGGCCCCATGGATTTCGGCACCCTGGTTGGGTACGCGGCGCTTCGGCGGATGGAGGTGGCCAATCTCATCACCCTTTCAGAAGGCATCCGCCTGGGCATCCCCGGCGAGATCCTTTCTGCGCGCTTGATCCCCCGCAGGGGAGGGGAGGCGGCCTGTGCTTAATCCCGAACCCATGGTGCGCCTCCGGGCCGTGATCCTGGAAAGGGACGGGCGGAAGGTCCTTCAGGCCTTGGGGGAACGGGGCCTGCTGCACCTGATCCACGCGGAGGCAGGGCCGGACACCGCGCCCCTGGAGCCGCCTGTCCTGCAACCGGTCTGGGATCACCTGCTGGAGCGCGCCGCGCGGCTTCGAGCCGCGCTCGGCGTCCCGGCCATCGAAACCATGGCTTTGGACATCACGCCTGTGCTTGAGCGCGCTTCGGAGGCGCAGGCCCTGGAAGCTCAACTCGGGGAGATGGAGGAACGGGCCGAGGGGCTCCTCCATCGCCGGGAAGCGCAGCTCCGGCAGCGCGAGGAACTGGCGGCGAGCCTGGATCGGCTCCATGACTACCTGGGGCTGGGCATCTCCCTGGATCGGATCGGCGCGGGGGCCTTCCTGTACCTGCAGATCGGTACCCTTCCCGAAGAAGGACTGGCGCGGCTCCGACGGAGTCTGGGTGATCGAGGACTCTTACTGATGCTGCCTTCACGCGCCAGACGATGCCCCTGGGTCCTGCTGGGCGCCGCGGGGGATGAGGCGGTTCTGGAGGCCCTCCTGCGGGAGGCGGGATTCCAGCGGGAATCCCTGCCTGGCCGCGGAACGCTGGACGCCTGGATCGAGGGCCTCCAGCGGGAACTTGCGGAGACGACCGCAGAACTGGCGGGCCTGGAGGCGCAGCTCCGGGCTTTCGCGGCCGAGGCGGCGGGACCCCTGACGGCCCTGGAGGCGGCCATCCATCGGGAGCGCAATCTCCTGGCGGCCCGGGGCCACTGCCCGCGCACCGAGACCACGTTCCTGCTGCAGGGCTGGATGCCCGCGAAGGATGCGTCGGCGGTCGAGGAGCGTCTGCGGCGGGCCACCGGGGGGCATGACCTGATGGAGATTCGCCCGCCCGAGCGGGACGAAGCGGATCACGTGCCCGTGCTGCTCCGGCCCTCCCCGTTGCTCCGTCCCTTCGGGCAGCTGGTGGCGGGGTACGGCTTTCCGAAATACCAGGAGCTCTCGCCCACGCCCTTCGTGGCGCTCAGCTACCTCTTGATGTTCGGCATGATGTTTGGCGACGCGGGCCACGGGGCCATCCTCGCCTTGGGCGGGCTGGCGGCCCTCCTGGCGCATAAGCGGGATCTGGGCGTCCTGCTTGTGGGCGGCGGGCTCTCAAGCGCCCTCTTCGGCGCCATCTACGGAAGCTGCTTCGGCCTCGCCCGGTTCAAGCCTTGGGCTCTCTGGCGCGATCCCCTGGAGGGCGATCCGCTCCAGCTCATGGCCCTGGCCATGGGCTTTGGCATCTTGCTCATCAGCCTTGGACTGATGCTGAATATCCTCAACCGGATCCGCCGCCATGAGGTGCTGGGGGCCCTCCTGGATCGCTTCGGGCTGGCGGGCCTCGTGTTCTATTGGGGCGCCTTGGCCCTTCTGCTCTGGCGCGGGCCACGGCCTTCGGCGCTTCCCGTGGTCTTGGCTCTATGCGTCCTGGCCTGGCTGCTTCGCGAACCGCTCGAACAGCGCCTCCTGCGCCGCGCGGGCCATGTCTCGGCCCACGCTCCGGAGGGCGGGGCGGGCTTCACGGGGGCGCTGGTCGAGGCCTTCGAGACGCTGCTCGTCTACCTCGCCAACACGATCAGCTTTGTGCGACTGGCGGCCTACGCCATGAGCCACGCGGCCCTGCTGGTGGCCACCTTCATGGTGGCCCAGGCCGTGGCGCGCCCGGACGGGGCGGCGGGCCTCGCATCGTGGCTGGTCATCGTCGCTGGCAATCTCGTGGCGATCCTGCTGGAAGGGGTCATCGCCTCGGTCCAGGCCCTGCGCCTGGAGTACTACGAATTCTTTGGCAAGTTCTTCTCCGGTGCGGGGCGGCCCTTCGAGCCCTTCCGGCTGGATGCGAAAGGGGGTGCCGTATGAACGTGTGGCCGAGACGAACGCTGTGTTCGGTCCTTTGCCTGCTGGCCACGGCGGCCGTGGCCGAAGAGGCCAAGGCGGGCGGTGCGCCCCCGGATTTAGCTGCGGCCTACCGGACCATCGGCCTGGGTTTGGCCGCAGCCCTGACCATCGCGATCAGCGTGCTGGGCGCGGCCCATGCCGTGGCCAGGATCGGCTCGGCGGCCATGGGCGCGGCGGCGGAAAAGCCAGAACTGTTGACGCGCAGCCTGCTCTTCGTGGCGCTGGCCGAAGGCCTGGCCGTGCTGGGCTTCGCCATCTCGATGATGATCCTGCAGAAGATCTGAGGAACCGATGCCCACGCCGGTGTCAGTCCAAGGAGAACCGCGCCATCCGGGCGCGACGTCGGCGGGGCGCGTCTACTGCCTTGGCGACGAGGATACGGTTCGGGGCTTCCGCCTGGCGGGGGTGAGCGGCCGGACGGTCTTGTGCCCCGGCGAAGGGGCTGACGCCCTGGGTGGTGGCTTGGCCTGGGCTCTGGCCCAACCCGATTGCGATCTCCTGGTGCTCACAGAGGAGGTGGCGGCGGCCCTTGGCGCCCGGATGGAAGCGCTTCGGAACGAACGCACCCGGCCACTGATCGTGGAGATTCCCGGTCCCGCAGGCCCCCGGCCCGGGCGCGAAAACCTGCGCCAGCTCGTGCAAAGGGCCGTGGGCAGCCGTCTGGAGCAGGGGCCATGAAGCCCGTCGAAACCGAATCCCCCGAGCGGCTCTGCGAGGAGATCCTTGCGGAGGGGCGTCGCCAGGCCGAGCGGCTTCGAGCAGAGGCCCGGAAGGCGGCCGAGACGCTATCCGCGAGCGCTGCATCCGAGGCAGAGGCTTTCCGGAAGGCCTGCCTGGAGGCGGCCCGGAAGGAAGCCGAGCGACGGAGGGAGCGCCTTCTGGCCGGTGTTTCCATCGAGATCGCCCGGATGCGCGCGGCCCGGATCGAGGCCCTGCTGGACGATTTGCGCCAGCGGGCGCTTCGGGATCTGGCGGTGCGGCGGGGCTTCGATGCGCGCGAAGCCCTCGTCGATTTGGCCGCCGAGGCCCTGGCGCGAATGGCGGGCGAGGCCTTCGTGTTGGGTCTCGCGCCCGAGGTGTTCGCCGAATATGGAGAGAGCCGCCTCGCCGCCCTGTCCCAGGCCATCCGGGAACGGGCCGGACGGCCCGAGGTGAGCCTTGCCTTGGAGGCGGAACCCGCCATCACCGGAGCCGGGCTCATCCTCCGGGACGCGGAGGGCCGCCAGGTGTGGGACAACCGCCTGGAGGTCCGCCTGGCGCGCCTTTGGCCCGCGCTGCGGGTTCCGGTGGCCAGGATCGCGGGCCTGCTGCCCGGGGAGGACGCGCCATGAGCGGCCCTGTCGTCACGCGCGTCTGCGGTCCCGTGGTGGGCGCTTCGGGGATGCGCGAGGCCCGGATGTACGAGGTCGTGCGCGTGGGCGAATGGGGCCTCGTGGGCGAGGTGGTGCGCCTGGCGGGCGACCAGGCCACCCTCCAGGTCTACGAGGACACCACCATGCTCAAGCCCGGCGCGCCGGTGGTTCTCACGGGCGAAGCCCTCTCGGTCTGGCTGGGCCCCGGCCTCATCGGCAGCATCTTCGATGGCATCCAGCGTCCCCTCCCCGCCATCCAGGCGCAAAGCGGCGCATGGATCCGCCGGGGCGAGCGGGTGGATCCGCTGGACGCCCAGCGCCGCTGGCCTTTCGAACCCCTTGTGACGCCGGGGCAGGAACTCCATCCGGGGCAGTGTCTGGGCGAGGTGATGGAGACGGCCCTGGTGCGCCATCGCGTCCTCGTTCCGCCGGGCGTTACGGGCCGCGCGCATACGGTGGTGCCGCCGGGGGACTACACCTTGAAGGAGCCGCTCGTGGTGGTGGAGACGCCCGGAGGCCCGCGAGAGCTGGCGATGTTGCAAGCCTGGCCCGTGCGCACCCCGCGCCCCATCCAGCAGCGGCTGCGCATCACCGAGCCGCTGCTGACCGGGCAGCGCGTCATCGATACCTTCTTCCCCATCGGCAAAGGCGGCTGCGCGGCGGTGCCGGGGGGATTCGGCACGGGCAAGACCGTGGTCCAGCATCAGCTGGCCAAGTGGTCCGACGCCGACATCATCGTCTTCATCGGATGCGGCGAGCGCGGGAACGAGATGACCGAGGTGCTGCGAGAGTTCCCGGAGCTGAAGGATCCCCGCTCGGGCCGATCCCTCATGGAGCGCACGATCCTCATCGCCAACACCTCGAATATGCCCGTGGCGGCGCGAGAGGTCTCCATCTACACGGGCATCACGCTGGCCGAGTACTACCGCGACATGGGACTGGATGTGGCGGTGTTCGCCGATTCCACCAGCCGCTGGGCTGAGGCGCTGCGCGAACTGGCCGCGCGTCTGGAGGAGATGCCCGCCGAGGAGGGTTTTCCGGCGACGCTGCCCACGCGGCTGGCGCAGTTCTACGAGCGGGGCGGCGCGGTTCGCACCCTGGGCGGCGAGCGCGGTTCCGTCAGCATCGTGGGGGCCGTGAGCCCGCCGGGGGGCGATTTCTCAGAACCCGTCACTCAGCACACCCGGCGCTTCATCCGCTGTTTCTGGGCGCTGGACGCGGATCTGGCCAACGCGAGGCACTATCCGTCCATCCATTGGCTGCACTCCTATTCCGATTACGTGGAGGATGTCAGCGCCGCCTGGGAGCAACGGGCGCCGGACTGGAGCGAGCTGCGGATGGAGGCCCTGGCGCTGCTCCAGCGCGAGGAGCGCCTTCAGCAGATCGTGAAGCTGGTGGGCCCGGATGTGCTGCCCGAGAGCCAGCGCCTGATCCTCTACATCGCCGAGCTTCTGAAGGACGGCTTCCTCAGTCAGAGCGCCTACGACGAGCGGGACGCGTACTGCTCCCCCGAGCGCCAGGTGGCCCTGCTGCGGATCATCCTGATGTTCCACCGTCTGGGCCGCGAACGGATCGAGGCGGGCGTGCCCCTGGCCAGCCTGCAGGCCCTGCCCAGCGCGGGCCAGATCGTGCGAGCGAAATCCGCCTGGGGCAACGAGGCGCTGGCATCCCTGGCGCAGTTGGCGCAGCGCCTGCACGAGGAGCTGGACGCCCTGGTTCCCGGGGCCGCCGGGGAGGGGCCGAGGGCGGAACCGCCGGAGGCCCGGCGTAGCCCATCCGGGGAGATAAACCATGGCTGATGCGGATTGGCAGATCCCGGATCACGGGCTCGAATATGTCGGCGCCTCTCGCATCGAGGGCCCCCTTGTGGTCGTGGAGCGCGTGCGGGACGTGGGGTTCGACGAGATGGTGGAGATCCTGGATCCGGGCGGCCACCCGCGCCTGGGACGCGTGCTGGAGATCTCGGAGCAGCAGGCCGTGGTGCAGGTTCTGGAGGGGACCTCGGGGCTTTCGGCCCAGCGTTCGCGGGCCCGGTTCCTGGGCGAGA
>Ga0116170_10004086_pt1 | contig 13441 bp, 10 predicted proteins | sample AD_JPNHW1_MetaG_FD_89797 | JGI IMG/M metagenome (GOLD analysis project Ga0116170, IMG submission 89797) | Active sludge microbial communities of municipal wastewater-treating anaerobic digesters from Japan - AD_JPNHW1_MetaG | ecosystem: Engineered > Bioreactor > Anaerobic > Digestate | place...
CCCTTCAACATCCTTGCTATCCAATATACTGCTGCATTCGGGTCAGAACCGCGCATACTTTTAATAAATGCAGAAATAATATCATAATGTTGCTCCCCGTTTTTGTCATACATTGACATATTCTCCTGCAACCTGTTGGTTACAAGTTCATTGTCAATAACAAGCGCATGAATGTTCCCGGTTGAACTTTTGCCGGACTTTGTGTCAGACTTTGCTCGTCCGCCTGCAGTAGAATTTATTTCAGTAGAACTTATTGCTGACGCCTCATACGTGCTTGTAATTATCTCCAGGACATTCAGCAACTTGCGGGCATCACCTCCGCTATATCGGAACAGTGCCTCTTTCTCTTTTACCTTAATATTTAGAGTCTTAAGGTATTCATCTTTCTCAAGCGCACGGGTTAATAAAGTATTTAAGTTCTCGACGGTTAATTCTTTCAGCACATAGACCTGGCATCGGCTCAATAGGGGGCTAATCACCTCAAATGAAGGATTTTCCGTGGTTGCTCCAATCAAAATAATAGTTCCGTCTTCAACCGCTCCAAGCAACGCATCCTGCTGGGACTTGCTGAAGCGGTGAATCTCATCAATGAAAAGAATAGGGGTCTGTCGGGAGAATAAATTTTTATCCTTTGATTTTGCTATTACATCTCTAACTTCCTTAACTCCAGAACTTACAGCGGACAAAGAAAAGAAAGGACGATTAAGCTTCTTGGATATTATGTACGCTAGCGTGGTTTTGCCAACTCCTGGAGGGCCCCATAAGATGAAAGATGAAATATTCCCGGTATCAATCATGTTGCGCAAGATTGCGCCCTTGCCAACAAGATGCTCCTGCCCAACGTATTCCTCTAAACTCTTGGGCCTTATGCGTTCCGCAAGCGGAATCCTGTTCCCTGCACTGCTCACCTGCATACTACTTTCCGATTTGCCGACAGACATGTTTCCTTCATTATTCATCAAGACAAAGTTAATCTTTTTTTGCAAGCCATTTGCAGCGTTTCGCTCTGCGCAGCGGGCATGCAAACTATTTCCATATAATGTTCTCAACCTTCCACTTATCCTTAGGTGTAGGATTTTGGGCAGGGTAACCCATTGGGATTACATTCAAAGGAACCAAATTATCTGACAGTCCAAGAATTGTGCTCAGCTTGCCGCAGCGCTCAAGGTCAGGATAGAAACCGGTCCATACGGCTCCAAGTCCAAGGGCATGAGCAGCAAGCAGGATGTTTTCAGTTGCGGCGGAACAATCGTCAATCCAAAAATCTTTTCCGTCGCCAGAAATCATTTTGTTTTTATCTCCGCAAACAACGATTGCCATTGGTGCTTTTGCCGTCATTCCTGCATTGCGCAGTTCAGAGCCAATCTTTGTAAGCATCTCTTTATTAGTTACTACCACAAAAGCCCAAGGTTGTTTATTCATTGCAGAGGGTGCAGCCATTCCGGCCCTCAAAATCTTCTCAACCTTCTCTTTTTCAACGGTCTTGTCCTGGTAGGCCCTTATGCTTGTGCGGGTCATAATATTATTGAGAACAATCTCTGCACTAGCACATTGAGGATTTTTCTCCGCGCACATCTTCTTCATGGAATCTTTTCCTGTGCAAATCTTTTTCATAGAAACTTTTCCTGCGCATGTCTTTGAAGAGTCTGTCTTGCAGCATTTATGTGTCTCCTGAGCATTTGCAGCAACAGGCACAACTCCCATTAAACCAGCAAATAACAAACTTAAAATTATAATCCTTTTCATATTATTATTTGTTTTAAAATACCAAACTTATTTGTAAAGATAAATCAAAAAATATTCAAAATCCATCACCCTAGTCACCGTTTTTTTTACAACCATCATTTGGCAAAAGCGCAGAATAATTTTGCACACAATAACAACTTAACATCACAAAATTATGCAACAACATGTAACCACAAAAAGCTGGTTAATAGCCAACTTTGAAATTTGCGCATTTGCCGCCGCTTCAATCGCCGGCTTCTATATTCTCACAAATGGTGATGGCACTGAATCAAAGCTGATTACAAAGCTAATCGTAGTTACTATCGCGACCTTTATTGTTTCAAATATTCTTGCCTCACGCCTCACAAAATTCGCCAGCTCTAACTTTGAGGAAGTCCTTTCTGTCCGCGTTCTCTTCAAAAACAGCAATACAGAAATCTACACAATGAAAGCTAAGTACCTGATAGACAGATTTACAAACATTGCGGCATCTATCACCATTGGCACGGCATGGCTGGTCATTTGTACTTTTTTCCCGACAGTTTATGTGAGATAAAAACATAACTCGGCACCACTATTACTGAAGCAAGTATTGGAATAAAGAGTTCCTCCCGATGGAATTTTGAAGCTGGTATTCTCTCTGATTCATAATTACACTTTTTCTATTTGCATTTCCTTTTGCCGAATAATGGTGTATGCTTTGAAACCACTTCTGCTTGGCATATCTGTATGATAGATTTGCAGTTGGTTGGATAGGGCAGGAGAATTTTGGGTAAATTTGAGGTGCCAAAACTAAGAAATCACAATGACATTGATGTAGTAGAATTACTGTAATCACCTTGTCTTTGCTTCGTTTTATGATAGTTTCAAAATAGTATTTAAAATATGAGCAACACTAAAATTGAGTTAAGATCTATAGAAACATTAAAAGACCTGAATTTCTTCATTCCCTCTTATCAAAGAGGTTACAGATGGAAAGAACAACAAGTGAATGATTTACTTGATGATATTGATGAGTTTATTAATAACAAGTCAAAAGTCAATCAAATACAAGATGATTTTTACTGTTTACAGCCTCTAGTGGTAAAAGAGACAGTTCCAGATGAAGATAAATTAATTAACGAATTGCCAAAAAGAAAAGAAGCGGATCTAATTAGCAACATAAAGAAAACCCTCAATAGTAACACAATGTGGGAAGTAATTGATGGTCAGCAAAGATTGACAACTGTTTATATTTTACTTGGTGTTTTAAAAAATTCAGATTATTACAGTATCAAGTACGAAACGCGAAAAGACAGTAAAACCTTCTTGAAGAATTTACAGAATGAAGATGAGAAAGATGAGAAAGATGAGGAGAAGAACATTGATTATTACCATATTTACAATGCCAAAACAACCATTGATAAATGGTTTGCAATTAAAACTAAAAGTAAAACTACTGAAGAATCTAAAAATTACAAAACATCTTTTAAAGATACACTCCTAAAAAAAGTGCAATTTATTTGGTATGAATCAGATGAAGATTCTATAAAGGTTTTTACAAGATTAAACATTGGTAAAATCGGTTTGACAAATGCCGAGCTCATAAAGGCTTTATTTCTCAACCGCTCTAATTTCGTTGGAGAAGATTATGAGAAAGTAAGATTGAAACAGTATGAAATAGCAAGTCAATGGGATCGAATTGAATATACATTGCAAAACGAAGAATTTTGGCTTTTCTTGCATGAAACAGAATACACAAATCCGACACGCATTGATTTTATTTTTGACTTGATGTGCAATATGGGTAGTCTTGATACATATATTGAATGCATAAAAGAAAGTAAAAAAAATATCATTGACAGCGACAAATATCGGACTTTCAGATACTTTAACAAGTATTTTCATTCAGATACAGCAAAAACAAATGCTCAAAAAAATAATATTACAATCATCGAACAATGCTGGGAAATTGTTAGAGACGTCTTCCAAACTTTTGATGAATGGTTCAATGATTCTGAATTGTATCATTACGTTGGATACTTGATTGAAAATAAAGCCAAGCTCAATGAAATTCTTGATAATTGTCTCAATAAGACTAAAAAAGATTTTGTTAACTATTTAAAAAAAGGAATTAACACGAAAATAAAGGACTGCAACGACCTCGATAAAGAGTACGAAATAAAAGATAGCCCTAAAACTTTATGCAAACCGATATTGTTATTGCACAACATCCAAACAGTTATAAATCAAAATAAAAATAGTGTGGACGCCTACGGGTTAGGAGTGTTCTATAAATTTCCTTTTCACCTCTATAAAAAAGAAAAATGGGATGTAGAGCACATTGATTCAAATACCCAAAACGATTTGAACGAGAAAGTGGATCAAAATGAATTCTTGCTTAATATATATAACTCGGTTTCACATGAAAGACAGGAAAAGATTAAAAACTTTATTAACAACAAACCTGATGCTGAAAATTTTAATAGTTTAAAGAATTTGTTCCAGGCAAAAAGCAATGATCCATTAACAGCTGAAGAAAAGAATGAAATATGGAATTTTACACTTTTAGATTCTCATACGAATAGGAGTTATGGTAATTTCATTTTCTCTTCCAAACGTAGAATAATAATTGGTAAGGATAAGGGAAAACTAATTCCTGTCCCGAAAATTGGCAGGGGTGGAACGCTAGTTGTCGACGAAGAAAAATATGCTCAATCTTCTTTTATTCCGCCATGTACAAAACAAGTTTTTTTGAAATATTATAGTCCATCTTCAGCATCGCCTAACTTTTGGGACAAATCTGATGCAGTAGCATATAGAAAAGACATTTTTGAAACATTAAAAGATTTTGGAGTAACAGAAGAAAAAATTAAGGAAGCGGAAAATGGAAAATATTAAATATACTTTTTGGGAGTTTCTAAAAGAACATAAAATAGAAATACCAATCATACAACGTGACTTCGCACAAGGGCGGATAGGGCAAGAGGAACTACGCAAAAGTTTCTTGAAAGATTTAAAGTCAGCTCTCAATAGTAATAGTGAAGTGAAATTAGATTTTGTGTATGGCACAAATGAGAATGGCAGTTTTAATCCACTAGACGGGCAACAACGACTTACAACGCTCTGGCTTATACACTGGTATATTGCATCAAGTCTTGGGATGCTTAACGATAATGGTGAGCCGACTGCAACAAGTAATATCCTACTTAATTTCACTTATGAGACCCGCGTGTCTTCCAGGAATTTTTGCAAAAAATTATCAGTATTCAATATTTGGAATGAGAAACTCGACGTCTCACAAGTTATTCAAAATCAAACTTGGTTCCGTGCATCATGGAAACAAGATCCGACTATTGATGCTATGCTTAGAATGCTAAATAGCATCGAAGAAATCTTTAAAAATTGCACTCTAAAAGAAAAAGATTGTTGGAATAAATTGACAGGTGAAAAATGTCCTATCATTTTCTATTATTTGGATTTGCCAAGTCTAAAACAGTCAGATGATTTATATATTAAGATGAATGCCCGCGGAGAGCAGTTAACCAGTTTTGAGAATCTCAAATCTGATTTAATTGGCTATATCAACAAACAAGCTCACAATAAAATGTTTGATGAAAAAGAAAAGAACAAATGGAATCTCCTGTTAGATCCTAAAAATGGAATACCTATAAAGATGGATACTATATGGACTAACATTTTTTGGAAAAATAAATCATTTGACAATAGAATTGATGAAATCTATTTTGCTTTTATTAATCGTTTCTTCTTTAATGAATTATTTATAGCAAAGAATAACATAAAGAATTATATATTAAGCACTGAGCAAGGAAAGGAAAACAGTAATTTAACTTACAGATATTTAAATGATTCAGACAACCCTAATGACTATGACACGAAAGTAGCATATACAGGATTAGAAGTTTATAAATATGATAACGGAGAAATTACTCTGTCATTTTTCAATAAATTAATGAGCATTCTTGATGGGTATTCAAAATATATAAACGATGCAAACGACATACCTATATGCAAATGGAACCCTTCATTTAGCTTTATTCCCAAGTATGATGATAAGAGACAGGAAATTGAGAATAATACTGGCATAGCAATAAAGAAAATATCTTCTCTTAATCAGTCACAGAGAATCGTCTTTTTCTCCTTATGTAAATATTTCTATGAACATGAACTCAATAATAAAAATGGGTACGAATCGTTAAAACCTTGGATACGTGTTGTTTGGAACTTGGTTTCAGGAGAAGACGATGATGGCTTTCCACAAATCAGAAGTACACCTGCAATGCGGTCAGCTATTGAGTTTATTGATAAACTTGATAGTCATGATGTATATAATAGTCTCGCCAAAATTGATCTTAAAGAACCAAAATATGCTTTTGACTTAAGATGCAATGAGGAAATAAAAAAAGCAAAACAAATTTTAACTGGCAATTACGATGGAAAAATACAAGAGTATATAGGTAAAACATGGGAGCAAGTATTGATAGATGCAGAAAATTTCGCTTTTTTTCATGGATCAATTCGCTTTTTATACAACGATAGTCAAGGAGATGTTAAGTGGAGTGATTTTGATTGTAAATGGGGAAATGCTAAAAAATATTTTGACGAAAATGGAGTAGTAAAATCGTATCGCTCAAATACTTTACTGTTACGTTCGCTTTTGAGTAAAATTCCGAAAGAAAAAATTAATGAAAAATTATGGTTTGGTAATGGAAACATATTTTGGCATAGTGAATTATTAAATAGCGATTTATGTAAATATACATCAGATATTTTATTAGGGAATACGGATATAAAAGCTAATGATGATAGTAATAACACAGATAATGATTGGCTTAATACTAATCTCTTATCAAGTATATTAAACAATAATGAGAAATGGCATATTCTTTCTGATTGGAGGGGATGTAAAGTATTGACAAAATATATATATCGGCAATCTGGAACTGTAAATCATCCAGAGGAAATAGTTGTCTTAAACCACCCAATTATTAGATTTGGATTAAATATTACTAACAACAAAATTAATGGCACAAATTATTTTTATGGTTGGGACGTTATATTTAATTATCAAAATCGATATTTCAAATGGTTAGTCATTGATTCTGAAAAATCATGTTTATATCTATGGAATGATAATAAACATGATTTTATTAAACGTCCACAATCAACAAAACCAACAACAGATGATAACATATACTATCGTGTTGAGATCAATCATAAGAGTGAACTTTTGGATTGTTTAGAAATAAAACTAAAGATGATTATTAATGAATATTTGGGGGTAAAATAGTATTATAAAAATATTTTTTTAATTAGATAATCATGGAACAACCTGTAATACACTATGAAAACAGAAATGATGATGTCAACATTTTTGAAGACAGAATATGTATAAAAAGGAAAGGTCTGTCAAACCTGGTTGTGTATGGTTTAGCCGGAACTAAGACAATTCCATTTGCCTCAATTTCAGCTATTCAACTACAGAAGGCCTCCACGCTAATGTCGGGATATATACAATTTGTTATTCTTGGAGAAAATGAACGGTCAGTAGGTGTTTTTAATGCTGTAGATGATGAGAATGCTATCCTGTTTGCAAAAAAAGATAATGATACATTTGACAAAATCAAGGATTATATAGAGGGTAAAATACTTGCCTCAAAAAAGATGCAGTCTAAGGCGCAGGACAATCCTGCTAATCGGTTTTCTGCGGCCGATGAGATTCTAAAGTACAAGAAACTTCTTGACGATAAAGTGATTACGCAAGAGGAGTTTGACACAAAGAAAAAGCAGCTGCTGGAAAAAGACATGTAGCGGCCATTATCGCCTGCGGCGAATAAATACGCTAATCTACGCATATTTTGCGGAGATTATTTATTATATTTGCCGCAAATGACATTATGACATGAAAACTCTTTACATATGGCAACAGCAGGAATGGCCTAATTTTAAATGGGATAGCAAGTCCATATCATATTATCTTGGCAAAGTAAGAAATCTGCAAGGCCAGCTCCTTATTAAGATAGAACGTCTTGGTTTTAAGATGCAGAACTCTACGGTATTGGATACCCTTACTGCTGATATTACTAAATCTTCTGAGATTGAGGGAGTTATCATTGATATGAATGGGGTGCGATCTTCAATAGCACGTCATCTTGGTATAGAAACAGAGGGAATAAAAGGGAGAGATAGATACATAGAGGGCGTTGTACAAATAGTAATGGATGCAACACATAATTGCAATAAGCAATTGACAGTTACAAGATTATTTAACTGGCACGCTGCACTATTCCCAACAGGAAGAAGTGGAGCCATGAAGATAACTGTGGCAAATTGGAGAAAAGGGGATGAGCCAATGCAAGTTGTTTCCGGACCAATGGGGAAGGAAAAAGTCCACTTCCAAGCGCCAGATTCAAAAGAGGTTGCCAGTCAGATGCGTTTATTTTTGAAATGGATAAATAAAGAGGAAAAAATTGACCCTTTCTTAAAGTCAGCGATAGCTTATCTGTGGTTTGTGATGGTGCATCCGTTTGATGACGGGAACGGCAGATTGGCAAGAACTATAGCTGACATGATGCTGGCGCGAGCAGATAACATGCCTCACCGTTTCTACAGCATGTCGGCAGAAATATTGAAAGAAAGAAAGGAATATTATGACATTCTGGAGAAGACTCAAAAAGGGTTACTTGATATAACTTCTTGGCTTGCATGGTTTTTAAGATGTCTGGAGAATGCAATGAAAACGACTGAAAAAGCTATCGGGACAACAATAAAAAAATCCGAGTTTTGGGAGAAACACCACAGCACCCCAATGAATGTCAGACAGGTTAAAATAGTTAACATGCTATGGGACGGATTTTATGTGAACCTGACTACTTCTAAATGGGCCAAGATTGCAAAATGCTCACAGGATACCGCACTAAGGGATATAGAGGACTTGATTTCCAAGAAGATACTTAAAAAGTCCGCAGCGGCAGGAAGGAGCACTAGTTATGAGTTTGTAATATAATTGCTTCACAAGAACATAGCGTAGCCTGCAAAAAAAAAATTACATTTTTCCATTACTTTTTTGCCTCGATTTGGGGTAAGCGCAAGTCATCTTTGCCGTATATATGAATAATATGAAAAGAAAAACGGCAAATAAAATCATCACCACTTTAGCGGAAGCGGCGAAGATTACGTTTATTACAATTCCGAAACCGCTTAATAATTACAGCTTTATAAAGAAGCTGATTTCTATCTACATTAAGTGTCCGGTCATAATGGACTCTGAAGCAAATGATATTTTTACTATTCTGAGCAGAGGCAGGCTGATAGGGGCCGGCGTTGGAAATTCTATCGGGAACAACAAGGCTACAATTGCGGCATGCAACGCACTTAGCAATCAGCTGATGGACGTTCAAAATTCTGATATTTGCGGTATTGTGCTGTGTGTCAGATGCTCAGCTGAGCATACGCCCCTTAATAAAATCAAAGAGGTCAAGGAAATTGTTACTGCACATTTTCCGTGCAACTACAATTTTAAGTTTTCTCTGGTGAAAGATGAGAGCGCCGGAGACATGATTAATGTTGCGGTGCTGGTGAGTGTAAAATAAGATTGAGATGAAAACAAAAGAATTCTATCGGGAGCTAAAAAAATGTTTTAAGAAAAGCATTCGTATTGAGAAGATGTGTGACAACTTGAACTACCTGGTTTACAGATATAATGATGAACCAATCTGCAAGTACTTGAATAAAAAGATCTATGGTGAGATATATCATAATCCGCCGGTGGAGTTACTGACTTTGTGTGATGTGGGTAAGAATTATCCTCTTGTTATTCTGATGTTTATGGCAAATAAGTTTGTTAATTATAACGACGATTGCACGTGCATTTTTGAAATAATCAATCTGTTTATGAAGGAGGATGAGATTGTGCGAGATTTTGTGGAAAGACCATTTAGAAACGAGACGCATACGCTATTTAAGAGGGGGATTGTGGAGATGAAGAGCGTTGAAGGTGAGAGCGGTTGTGTTGGGGCACCGCAGAAGGCGATGGTCTTTCATTTGACTGATGCGGCTAAGAGGGAGATGTTTGAAGAGGGAGTGTAATGACGCGAAACATTCCTTGCAGGCATCTCTACGGGCCATTTTGCAACCCCTCTCAGAACGCACAGAATGGCTAAAATGTAATATACTGATTTACAGTATGTGACAAAGTATAAAGTACACGAGAAAATTAAAAACGCCGTAAGTGGCTGATAGTCAGATGGGGAATTTTTAGCCTTTCTAGGCATCTCTAAACGCTATACTCGGCAACACCTTGTGAGTCAGCTTGTTTGCAAAACACAGCCAGCGTTTTGTAAAAAGGAATTTGGTAAAAAGATAAGGGGAATGTGAAGGAACTATCGGGAATAAAGAAACTATCGGGAATAAAATATGGCTTATGCTTTTATTTGGCAAATGTGTTTTCTACCTTTGTAATATCAAGATTAAAAAAGCAAGTTATGAAAAGACCTGACATTAAAGCTATTAAGGAGAATATTAAAAGTACTGCAAAGAAGAACGGCAATGACATTGAAATGATGGACGGCAAGAGTTTGCGTGAATATATTTCTAAATTGAACGGTGGAGATGGTTCCGATGAGGAAGAAAATGAAAGAGCATGGAAAGCAGGGAAAGCTGGAAGAGCGGAAAGAGCCGTGAAAGTTGAAAAAGTTGGTAAGGAGAAGTGGGATATGCATAAGAATGGCAATAGCGGGACAAAAAAAGCCGAGAATCGCGTTGGTCAGGAGACCAGCAAAACTCCGGCGGCGGAGTTGTTTCTTAAGTATGTGTGGCTTGTGCAACTTCTTATGAATAAAGGCGGTATAACGTTTGAAGATATAGATAAAGAGTGGCAGGAGCAAGATGATTTGAATCCTAATCATGACCCAATGCCGCTGAGAACCTTTAATAATCACCGTATTGCAATTGAGAGGATGTTTGGTGTTTCTGTTAAATGTAATAGAAGAGATAATACATATTCTATTGAAGACAGTGATGAGATCATGAAGCCGGGCCTTAAATCTTGGTTGCTTACATCTTTGACTGTAAATCACTTAATTAATAAAAATCAGAAAATCAGAGACAGGATTTTGTTTGAGGATGTCCCGGGAGGTCAGAAATATATGCCTATGATTATGAATTCCATGAATAAAAACACTGCCCTTGAGATGAAATATCAGAGCTTTAACAATGAAGAAGCATTTACTGCAACCGTTAATCCATTGTGTATTAAGGTATTTAAGCAGAGGTGGTATATGCTTGCGTATAATACTTACGTGGACGGTAATAGACTTTACGCCCTGGATAGAATTAAGGACTTGCAGTACACTAAAATAAAGTTCTCTGTTCAAATCGGATTTGATGCTCAGGCATATTTTGCAAACACAATAGGGGTTTCCGTGCTGCCGGATGAAAAACCGCAAATCATTCATTTAAAGGTTAATGCGGACCAGTGCAAATACTTTGACACGCTTCCGCTGCATTTCTCTCAAAAAAAGATTGAAAGTCGCGACAGTTATTCTATATATGAATATTGCCTGTCAAATTCTTATGAACTCATGCAGGAAGTTATCTCTCATGGTGCTGATGTTGAGGTTATTTCACCGGCGTACATCAGAGATAAAGTAAAAGTGTGGGTTAAGGAGCTGTGTGATATGTATCTGAAATAGTAGGCCATCGGGAGCTAAATACTATTTAACATAATATAAATTGTGTGAAAAATAGATATTGTTAAAATATATCAAATGTTTATTAAAAACCTGACGCCGCCATTAATTAATGACGGCGTCTTAGTTTTAAAGGCCATATCACACTCTTAAAGATGTGGATTCTTTTTAAAGTTAATCTTCATGCCGCTTCAGCTGGCGGATAATCTTGTTAATTATGCTCTGAATATTTTCATCCGGCTGTATGATATTGTAGTTTCCCCAGAATTCCGGATCTGAAAAATCATTAACACGCTTTGACAAGATGTCTTTCATGTGAATTTTTCTGTCCGGATCAAGTTTAAGGCCGGCAGGATTATCTGTGTCAGTAACAGCAAGTTCCCCGACTATTAAATATTTGTTTTTCATCCAGTGATGTTTGTATTTAGCGCTAAATCTCAATTCCATCCTGGAATAATCAAACATGTATTTTTGGCCAACCATCTTATAATTAACCTCATACGTGGCATCCTCAACCTTCAGCGTGGCATCAACCGGTTTCTTGCGAATGAAATACTTCCATGCATCTTGTATAACATCAACATTCATGGAAAAAGTTGCCTTAATCAGCGCAAATGTTTCACTATCAATATAAAGCTTACCTTTATACAAACACTCTTTTACAACGCTGTCCTTCTGATTAAATTTGAGAACATAAATCTTGTGGTTATTCTCAACAATTGGGTTATCAAAAGAGAAATCATAATAGTCCGGTGCAGACAGAGCATCAGTTCCAATAAACGGATATTTCATTATATCCGTGTACATTGCAGAAAGCGGACCGCCCTGTAATCTCATAATGATAGTATCATTTACGTTGGAATTTTCATTACCCCTACCCTTGTAAATAGCTGCATTATCAGAGGCAAAACTATTAGTATAAGAAGCTTTTCTAATATCCAGAACTGCCTCATTCATAGATGCATACTTGTTTCCTTTTTTTACAAGCTCACGATAGAATCCCAACATGCCGCATGGCTCATTTGGATAATTTTTCTTGATGTTTAATGGTGAAAAAACAAGATTAAACAAGCTGAGCGGATCATTAGGATAAATGTAAATAGATGAAAGTCTGACAAATGACTCAACCATTCTTATGGTTTTTACTTTGCCTTGCGGAAAATCAGAAACACAAATCCGTACGGTACTATAACCTAAATAACTAACTTGAACAGAATCCAATGCATTAAATTTTGCTGTCGGGATTTTTACAACAAAAATTCCGTCAGCATTAGTGACATTGGAAACAGTTGAATTTAAAAGAGATATGGAAGCATAATGCAATGGCTTTGCAGTATTATTATCCAGGACACGGCCCGTAACTTGGATATAACCTTGCGCAAACAAATTGCTAACATTGCCCACACTCAACAAGAGTGCAAGCAATAAAATTGATGTACCCTTAAAATTTTTCATATTGTTGTTTCCTCCTAATGCGAATATACAATTTTTTCTGCACAAAATGACGCCGTAATATCGGATATAACAACGTTATATCCGATATTACGGCGTCATTTTAATAGGGTAACAACGTACACAAATTCCGGACGGTAGTTGTGGTTAGATTTGAGCCAGCGGTTGTTATCAAAGATGCCAACTCGAGAGGTATCAACAGCGTTAATGGCAGCTACGGATGCCTCTTTGCAAAAGTCCTTTTGTGTCAGAACGGCACATGGAACGGCTGCGCGGACTGCAGAGGAATCCTGTAGATTGAGTGGCCGTACAGGGCGGTGGACATCATAAATCACCTCCACTCGTGGGGCAAGAGTGTCTGCGTTGTAATATAGCGGAACATCCTTCACTTCCGGTAGCGTGTGCAGAGAAGTCATTGTGACGTTTGTTTGGTATCCGACCACCTGTCCTATATAAGGCAAAACGGTTATCTCTGCAAATACCATCAAAATCACTGTAAAGTAAAGAAATCTAAGTGGTTGTTGCCGTTTAATGCAACGGACCATAAAGGCAAAAATTATATATATCCCGATAGC
>Ga0116170_10004087_pt1 | contig 13439 bp, 10 predicted proteins | sample AD_JPNHW1_MetaG_FD_89797 | JGI IMG/M metagenome (GOLD analysis project Ga0116170, IMG submission 89797) | Active sludge microbial communities of municipal wastewater-treating anaerobic digesters from Japan - AD_JPNHW1_MetaG | ecosystem: Engineered > Bioreactor > Anaerobic > Digestate | place...
CGCAGGCACCAGATGTCGCGGCCTTCATAAGTTTTGCCGATGGAGAATACCGAAGCGATGTCCGGGTTCTTCGCGGCCATGGCTTTGAGCAGGTCGGTGGTTTCCTTGTAGTTATGGTAGGCGGCGTCGGCTGCGGGAAAGTCCTTGTTTGCGGCCGCGAGGTAAGCCTTCATCGGCATGGCGCTCTGCACCGCCATGGATTTTTCCTGCTGCAGCAGCTTAAGCGTATTGGCGTGGGCGAAACCGGAAACTTTATCGCCTTTTATTTCCACGATGTCCATGCCGGCCTCAAGCAGGCGGGTGCGCTCGTATTTGTCGGCGGCATTGGCGGTTATCCAGTAGCGGCCGTCGACCTCTTCGGCCGAGATCACGGACTTAGCCGCGCCGGGAGCGGGCGGAGGGGTCTGCGTCCCGTCGGGGGTGATCCGGCTCAGCAGTTGGTCGAAAGAGGTGTTAAGACTTCCGGCGTCGCCGGCCCTGAGAACGAGCGCGAATCCGGAAACCAGGACCAGTGAGAGTAAAATTTTCTTCATGATGCGTGCCATCCTTAGCTGCATAGTAGCGATTGACTTAAATCAACTATATTAATTATGTGTTATGAAGTCAATCATTTCAAGTCCAAAGGGCCCGCAACCGCATAGGCCTTTAGGCCCAGAACAGCCCGGCCAGCCCCAGCAACGTATACCACAGGCCGGCCAGCAGCAGGGCCAGGCGGCCAATATCATTGGCGCGCGTCCCCAGCCAGGGCGTTCCCAGCATCACCGGCGAAACGAACAGGGAGGTGGCACAGAAAAAGCCGGTGAAGTAGGCGAGTCCTTTGGGGATGTCGGCCAGTTCCAGCAGGCGCAGCAAACCCGCCGCAAAAGGCGGGCAGACATTTATGCCGGTAATAAACCCCATGGCCATGGGCAGGCGCTTAAAATACGGGTTCAGGTCCTTTTTCAGCAGGCAGGCGGACGCCCCGGACGAGATCCGGAAACAGGCGAGCAGCACCATTGTAAGGCCGCAGGCGGCAGTGGAAGCGGGCAGCAACCAGGCCGGCAGGGCGTATTTCCCCGCCTGCCCGGCCAGCGAAGCCAGCACCGCGAACAGCAGGTAGGCGGCCAGCCTCCCCCCCAGGAACTGCAGCAGTATCTTCAGATTCTCTTTCCACAAAGTCTTTCCCTCTGACATCAGGTAGGGCGCCAGCAGCGGCAGACAGGCCGTCAGGCAATAAAGCCCCGTGGATAAGCCCAGCAGGGCTCCCTCTAAGAATAAAGCCGGCATTGTTTAAATATTTACCGCCCGGTTGCACCTTTTGCACCAACCGGCCGATTTGCCGGCGATGTGTTTGCGGTTGAGGGTTACCCCGTCTTTACAGCCCGGGCACTTAACTTCCATGCCGGACAGGTCCAGCTTCGGGTAATCCTTTTCGAATATTTCTTTGCTGGTATAGCGCGGCTCCAGCCATTTCCCGTCTCGCATAAAGCCCCCTTAAGGCATTGCCGATCTCAAGATGTCGCTCAGCGCGGCCGGCCCCCACAGCGCTGAAAAGACCGCCGCCAGCGTAAGCGCCGAAAAAACATAAAAATACTTCACGGAGAGCAGCTGTCCGAAAGGCGTATCGCGTTCCGGCAGGTCCAGGCCGAAAACGGTATAGCGGAAGCCCCCTCCCGGGCAGGCCTCCAGGCATTGGCCGCACAGGTTGCAATAGGCCAGTATCTCCGGCTTGCCGCCGGGCGCGCAGCGTATGGCGGACATGGGGCAGGCCCGGGTGCAGACCAGGCAGCCGCTGCATTTGGCGGCGTCCACGGAAACGCGCAGAGGATTGAGGCGGCCCCAGAGAGCCTGCCAGGCCCCGAAAGGGCACAGGAAAGAACAGAACGTGCGCTTACCGGTGAGCAGCGGGCCCAGTACCAGCACCGCCAGGGAAAGGCCCATCAGGCCGTACTGGAGCTTGCGCACCGCCGCGTCGCCGTCGAGAAAGGCACCGGTAAGCTTGAACGGGCACAGCCACAGGCAATAGACCGGCAGCATATAAGAGAAGGAGGCCAGCAGCAGGAACACCAGCAGGGCGGCCGGCAGGTCGCGGAACTTCAGCGCGAAGCGGTCTATCTTCAGCAGCGGTTTGCCCGGCCGGGCGCTCAGCGCGTCGTCGATGCCGCCGTAAAAACAGGCCCAGGAACACCAGCCGCGGCCCAGGGCCAGCGTAAAGAACAGCCAGGCCGCGCCCAGCGAGAACGGCCCCCAGGCCTTCCACCCGGCGCTCATCACTGCCAGGTATTGCTGGTACAGGTAGTTAAGGAAAGCCGGCGCAATGGCTATGTGACAGAACGGCGTCTCCGTAAAACAGGAGGCTTCGAAATTCTCGAACAACAGGCCGGCCTTGAAATGTCCCAGGAAAGCCAGCGCCGAAACGCCGAAGAAAATGCGCCGAAAAAAAGCCACCCGGCCGGTGTAAGCTATGGCGAAAGCTGTCGCAGCCGCCAGCAGCGCCCAGGCCGCCGCGTAGCCGCGGCTCAGTTCCCGCCCCGCTATCAGCCCGGAGAAATACAGCACCGGGATAAAAACCAGCAGGGCAAAAAGCCCGGCGAGCAGCAATTTTTCCCGGTCAACGGACAAGCGCTTCATTTCATATAATAATATCAAATCGGGCGGCGGCGAAAAACAATGACTTTTTTTATTTTCGGGTTCTATTCCCTGCTCTCCCAGACCCTGCTGCTCAGGGAGATCTCCCAGGTTTTCGGCGCGCATGAACTTGCCCTTGCCGCCGCCCTGGCGGCCTGGGTTTTCTGGACGGCAGCCGGCGCTTTCCTGGCCGGCAGGCTGCGGCCCGCCGCCGCGGGCGCAACGCCCCCGGCGGTTCCCGGCGGGCCGCATTTCGCGGCGTCGGCCGCGCTGTTCGCCGTAATGGTCCCGGCCAATATCCTGGCCGTAAGGCTGCTCCCCGCGCTGCTCGCCCCCGGCCTGCAGCCGGGCCTGTTCCTTATGCTGGCCGGGCCCGCGCTGCTCTCGCTGCCGGCCTGCCTGTTCAACGGCCTGGCGGCCGGTTTCGGCCTCCGGCGCCTGCCCGCCCGCTTCTACGGCGCCGAAGCCGCCGGCGCCGCGGCCGCCGGGCTCTTTGCCGTGGTTTACCTGCGCTTCTTCCCGGACCTGAGCGTCGTCGCCGCGCTCACTCCGGCAGCGCTGGCCCTGGCCGCCGCGGTTTCCTTTACCGGCCCCCGCTCAAAGCGGCGCGGCGCCGGTTTTATACTGGCCGCCGCGGCGCTGGCATACTTTAACGCTGCGGAAAGTTCCGCCTGGCGCTTAAGGCCGCCGGCCCCGCTGCCCGGCCGGGTAATACAGACACAGGGAACAAGGCTCGCCTTTACCGGGCCCAAGGGCGCCGAACTCTGTTATGAAGACGGCCGCCTGCTGAGCGCTCCCGCCGACCCGGCCTGGGAAGAAATGGCGCATCTCCCCCTCCTGGCCATAAAAAAGCCGGAGCGGATACTGCTTACCGGCAGCGGGGCTTTTTTCCTGCTGCCTGAAGTTTTAAAGCATAAGCCGAAGATCGTGGACATAGCGGAGCCGGATATTTTCAGGAGCCGCTGCCTGCCCCTGGCCGCGCGGCGCGGCAGCACGGTAACCGTCCTGACCGCCGACCTGCGCGAACTGCCGCCGGGCGCCTTGCCCTACGACGCCGTCTTCCAGACCGTACCATCGCCGGACAACGCGGCGCTGAACCGCAGCTTCACGCTGGAATTCTTCAGGGCGGCCGCCGCCCTGCTGAAGCCGGGCGGGCTGCTGGTCTTCCAGCTGCCTTTCGCCGAGAACTACCTGCCGCCGGAAAAAGCCTATGCCGCGGCTTCGGTGCTGGCTGCGGCGGGCAAGGCCTTCCCGGCCTTAACGCTGCTGCCAGCCGGCCGGCTCACGGTGCTGGCCGCAGCCAGGGCCCCCGATCTCGACCCCGGCAGGCTCGCCGAAGCGTACGAGCGGCGCAGGCTTAAGACCGCCACAGTAGTCCCCTCCGCTTTCCCGTTCCTGCTGGATCCCTACCGCAAAGCCTGGGCGGCGCATGAATTGGGCAGGGTCAGGAATCCGCCCGTCAACTCGGACCTGGCGCCGCTGGCGTATTTTCATTTCTGGCGGGCCTGGCTTTCAATGGTCCTCACGCCGGGCGCGCTGCTGGGGCTGGCCGCGCTGGCGCTGGGCGCGGTCTGCGCGGCCTTGGCGGTGGCCGGGCGCCTCGCTTTTACGCCGGAGCGGCGCACCGGAGAAGCTTTCTTCATGGGCTTCTGGGGCATGGCTTTCGAAACGGCGCTGCTGCTGGCCTTCCAGGCCAAGACCGGCAGGCTGAACCCGGAGCTGGGCGGCCTGTTCGCGGCCTTCATGGCCGCGGCCGCGGCCGGGGCGCTGCTGCCCGCGGGAAAGGGAAAGCTCAAGCTGCTTCTGCTGGATTTTTTTTCCGCCGCGCTGGCGCTGGCCTGCGCCTTAAAGACGCACGCGCTGTTCGCTGGCCCGGGGGCGGCTGCGGTCTGGATGCTCATGGCGGCCGGCGGCTTGTTGACGGGAGCTTTTTTCTCGGCGGCGGCCGGCGAAACCGGCGCAGACATTTACGCCTGGGACCTGCTCGGCGGAGCCGCCGGAGGTTTCATGACCGCCGCTTTTGCGGCGCCCCTCCTCGGCATAAAAGGCGCCCTCTTCTGCGCCGCCCTGGCGGGGTGCGCCGCCCTGGCCGGAGGCCTGTGGGCCGCCGTCCGCTACTTCCCTTCTTCGAAAGCGTCCACCGTAAAAGAATAGATCTCGGTCTTCGGGTCCTTCCAGCAGTCGCGCGGGAGGCCGGCTTTCTGCGCGCACAATTCGCCCAGGAATTCCTCCCGGGCGGGGAGCTGCTCCCAGACCTGCGGCAGGAACAGGCCGGACTTGCCGTCCTGAACCACCACCACGCCGTGCATGCCCGGCTTTATGTCCGCGGCTTTTACCGGCGCCAGGCGCGACAGCAGCGAAACTTCTATCTTTATTTGTTTCAGTTCGTCCGCGGTGACCGGGGCGAAGCGGTGGTCGCGGAAAGCCGCGGAATAGGCGCCGTAGCGGATGGCGTCCATCAAGGTCAGCACCGGTTCTATTGTGCCTACGCAGCCGCGCAGCGCGCCGTTAATGGTGAGCGTCACGAAGGCCGCGCCGGGCAGGTTCAGCCAGGGGTCCGGCTCCAGGCCCGACGGCGGCTCTTTGCCGGCCAGGGCCTGTTCTATGGTGGAGCGGGCCTCCTTGAGCAGCAGCGCCTTTTGGGCCGCGCTGGCGGCAGCCGCGGGCGCCGGCGCGCCGGCAGTGAACACCCCGGCCCAGTAACCCACCACGCGCGCGGCGGCCGCGGCGGCAGGGAACTCGTCGTAGGAGTCCGCGTATTTCAGCGGCCTGAAAGCTTTCGCGCCCATCAGGCGGGCGGCCTCCATGCCGGCCTCCAGCGCCGCGCTGCCGCAGGCGCAGGTGTCCAGGCCGGGCAGCCGCTTGGCCAGCAGGATGCGCGAAGTGTTCCAGACCAGCGCCGGGTCCAGGCTTTCCATGGCCAGCCCCATGGCCTTGTCCGCCGCCGCGGCCAGCCGGTGCTCCGGGTAATGAGAAAAATCGGTGGAAATGACCAGCAGCGCTTTCCTGCCTTTCAGCGCCGCCGCCAGCGCGGCGCCCAGGGCCTTCAGGTCTTTCAGATCGTCCGTATTAAGGGTGGCCGCCACCAGCTTGAAAGGCTTCTTTAATTTGCGCTGCAGGAAAGGCAGCTGCACTTCCACGGCGTGCTCCCCCTTGTGCGCCGCCGCATTATCCTCGAACAGAGGGTTCGCCTTTATCAGCGCGCGCGAAAGTTCGGCGTCTATGTCCACCCGGCCCAGCGGGGTTTCATAAAACCCCGAGGCCAGCAGCGCCGCGCCCCTGGTATGCGCCACATGCCCGGTAGCCAATATCACCACCGTATCATAGGAGTCGTCGATGAACTTGTACGCCCTGCCGGCCACCCGGCCGGAAAATTCGTAACCGGCGTGGGGCGCTACCAGGGCGATTATCTTCCCCTCCGGTTTCTTAACGTCCGCGGCGGCCAGCGCGCCGTCCACTACGGAGCTGAGCTGCGCTTTATTCTCCGGATAGAATTTCCCGGCGAACTGCGCTTCCCGGGCCTGCGCGGACGCGGCCCACAGGCACAGTACCGGCAATAAGTATACTTTCATGGGTTTCCTTGGTGGCGCTGTTTACTCTATGACTATTCCTTACCAGATGCCCGGGATCTTGGTGCCGTCGTAGGGGCAGCGCCCCTTGCTGGCCGTAAGGTGGTCTTCCAATATGGCGTAACCGTAGCGCTTTATCAGCACTTTGCCGCATTTGGGACAGTAGGTGCTTTCCCCCTCGTGCCCCGGAACATTGCCGACATAAACGAACTTAAGTCCTTTTTTCATCGCGATATCGCGGGCGCGGGTAAGCGTCTCCACCGGCGTAGGCGGCAGGTCGCTCACCATATAATTGGGCGTGAACCGGGAAAAGAAAAGCGGCGTCTGCGCGCCCAGGTTATCTTTAATCCAGCCCGACAGCGCGGCCAGGTCGTCGGGCGAATCGTTGAGGCCGGGCGCCACCAGGTTCACCGCCTCGGAAAGCACGCCGTTCTTTTTCAGCACGAGCAGGGTGTTCTTGACGGGCGCAAGGGAGGCGCCGGTATAGCCGCGGTAAAACTTTTCACTGAAGCCTTTGAGGTCTATCTTTACCACGTCCATCAGGGGCAGCAGCATCTCCAGCGGTTCCGGGTTTATATAGCCGGCGCTGACCATCACGTTCTTCAGCCCGGCCTTGCGGGCCAGCGCGGCGGTGTCATACATGTATTCGTAGAAGACGGTCGGTTCGGAATAAGTGTAGGCCACGGATTTCGAGCGGGTGGCCAGCGCGTATTTCACGATGTCCGCCGGGTTAAGTTCCGAAACCTCCGTCTGCCGCAGTTCGCCGTAGACGCGGCCGTCGGGGCCGGCTTTGAGCAGCAGTTCGGCGGGCACTGAGGTGCGCGCCGGGATCTGCTCCGGGTAGATCTGCGAAATTTCCCAGTTCTGGCAGCCCCTGCACGATAAATTGCAGCCCGGCGTGGACAGCGAATAGATCAGGCTGCCCGGGTAAAGATGGTAGACCGGCTTTTTTTCTATGGGGTCCAGGCGGACGGAAGCCGGCAGGGCGTAGACCAGCGTCTTAAGCTTCCCCCCGTAGTTGGCGCGTACGCGGCACCTGCCGCGCATGCCCTCGGGCAGGAAGCAGTTGTACGGGCAGAGGCGGCATTGCACACCGTTGCAGATATTGCGCGCGAAGCGCGCGTCCTTCACATGGGAGTTCTGCGGCGGGTAAAGGGCGGCGAAAGTGCCCGGCGGCGGATAGAAGGCTATCAGGGCGCAGGCGGCCAGCGCGCAGGCGGCTACCGCCGCCGCCCAGCCGGCCGCTAAAACTGATCTGCGCCCTTGCCCGTCCATCGATCTCCCCCCGCGGGTTTATTTTTTAGTGCCGTTGCCGTCTATCGGGTGCTTCAGGTAGAAGTTCGTGATATGACCCCAGATCTCTTCGGCCGTCTCGGCGAAGCGGAACAGTTTCAGATCTTCCTTGGCTATATAGCCGGCCTTGGCCATATTAGGAAAGTTCATGATGCTGTTCCAGTATTCCTTGCCCACCATCACGATGGGCAGCACTCTTTTCTTGCCGGTCTGTATCAGCGTCAGCACTTCGAACAGTTCGTCGAAGGTGCCGAAGCCGCCGGGGAAAACCACCAGCGCCCTGGCGCGCATGACGAAATGCATTTTGCGGATGGCGAAATAATGGAAGCGGAAGCAGAAATCCGGGGACACGTAAGGGTTCGGCCCCTGTTCCATATCCAGCGTGATATTGAGCCCGACGCTTTTGGCGCCGCTCTCATAGGCGCCGCGGTTGGCCGCTTCCATAATGCCGGGGCCGCCGCCGGTGACGACCGTCAGTTTATGACCGGGCGTACAGTCGTTGCAGGCCACGATCTTGGCGAACTCCCTGGCTATCTCGTAATACTTGGCCGAGGGCCGCAGGCTCCTGGCGGCGGCCAGCTTGCTCTTGAGCGCGGGGTTTTTGGGATCCTTTTTCAGCAGGGCCTGAAGTTCGGCTTCGCGGGCCGCGCCCTGCTCCTTGTTGCGCGTGCGCGCGCTGCCGAAGACCACTACCGTAGCTTTAACGTCGTGTTCGGTCAGCGTCATTTCCGGCTTCATAAGTTCCAGCTGCAGCCGCACCGGCCGCAGCTCGCTGCGGCTGAGAAATTCCACGTCGGCGTAGGCTTTTCTGTAAGCCTTAGCCTTGCGAAGGGCTAAAACCTCTTTGCTGACTTTCGGTTTGTTATTCATTTTGCGCTCCTTAACCCTGTTGCGTTATTTTGTAAAAGTCCTGCTTTTTCCAGCCAGGCCGCCGCCGACTCCGCTATGCGCTCCGGCGTCAGTCCCAGCTCTTCATAAAGTTCGTCCACCTTGCCGTGCTCCACCCAGGCATCCGGTATGCCCAGGCGCAGCACCTTCGCGTCCAGCTGCGCGGCGTTAAGATATTCCAGCACCGAGGAGCCGAAGCCGCCGGCCAGCGCGTTGTCCTCCACCGTGATCAGCGGCCCCGCCAAAGCCGCCAGCCGGACCAGCCCGGTATCCAGCGGTTTGGCGAAGCGCATGTCCAGCACGCCGGCGTCTATGCCGCGGTCCCTGAGCAGGCGGGCCGCCTTAAGCGCCGGGTGCACCCGGTTGCCTATGGCCAGGAAATTCACCGCCCCTCCCTGCAGGAGCGTGCGGCCTTTGCCCAGGGGCAGGGCCGCCGGCTCGGCGTCCATGGGCACGGAAAAACCTTTGCCGCGGGGATAGCGCAGCACCGCCGGGCGGCCGCAGGCCAGCGCCGTGGCCAGCATATGCTGCAGCTCGTTCTCGTCGGCCGGGGCCATCACGATCACGCCGGGCAGCATGCGAAAAAGGGAAAGGTCGAAAACCCCGTGGTGGGTAGGCCCGTCCTCTCCCACCAGGCCGGCCCGGTCCATGGCTATCACCACAGGCAGGTTCTGCAGGGCTACGTCGTGCATTACCTGGTCGAAAGAGCGCTGCATAAAAGAGGAATAAATAGCGACCACCGGCTTCATGCCCTGGGCCGCCAGGCCGGCGGCAAAAGTGACGGCGTGCTCCTCGGCGATACCGACGTCGTAATACCGGGCGGGGAAGGCGTCGCGGAACAGGTCCAGGCCGGTACCCTCGGGCATGGCCGCGGTTATGGCGCAGATCTTGTTGTCTTCGCCCGCCAGCCGCACCAGCGTGCGCCCGAATACCGAAGTAAAGGAAGGCGCCGCGGAAGGGGCCGCGGACAGCGCCGCCAGGCCGGTCTTCACGTCGAACTTGGGGGTGCCGTGGAATTCGGTAGGCGAATCCTCCGCCGGCTCATAGCCCCGGCCTTTCTGCGTAACGACGTGCAGCATCACCGGGCCCTTGGAATCCTTGACCGAGGCCAGCACTTCCACCAGCTCCGGGATATTATGCCCGTCCACCGGGCCGAAGTAAGCGAACCCCATTTCCTCGAAGATCATGCCCGGGAAGAACAGCACGCGCGCGCGCTTGATAACGCGCCGGATGCGCCTGCCCCAGTGCGGGAAGCGGCAGAGAAAAAGTTCCGTCCTGCGCACCGCCCGCTGCACGGCCCCCAGGTTAAGCATTTTGGTAAGGATATGGCCCAGGCGGCCGACCCGGTCGGAGATGAACATCTGGTTGTCGTTGAGCACGACCAGCAGGTCGGTGCCCAGCTGCCCTACGTTCTGCATAGCTTCCCAGGACATCCCGCCGGTCATGGCGCCGTCGGCCACCAGGGCCACCACCCGGTAGTTTTCGCCGGCCAGGTCGCGCGCGGCGGCCATGCCCGCCGCGGCGGACAGGGCCGTGGAAGCGTGCCCGGCCCCGAAAGCGTCGTATTCCGATTCGTAGCGTTTAAGGAAGCCGGAAAGGCCTTTATGCGTGCGCTGGGCGGGAAAAGCGGCGGCGCGGCCGGTGAGGATCTTATGGGCGTAAGCCTGGTGCCCGGTGTCGAAAACTATCTTGTCGCGCGGCGTATCGAAGACATAATGCAGCGCCAGTATCAGGTCGGCGGCGCCCAGGCTGGAGGCCAGGTGCCCGCCGGTCTTGCTGACGGTGTCTATAATGAGGCGCCGCACCTCCGCCGCCAGGGCGGGCAGGCTGGCCACGTCGAGCTTTTTAATATCTGGCGGACTTTTGATGCCGGGAAGTATTTTCATCCGGTTAATTGTCCCGCCCGTAGACATAGCCGGCCAGCGCGGCCAGCCTGGCGCGCGCCGCGGGCGGCCCGCCGGCCTTTTCAAGATTCTTCAGGGAGGAACGCAGCAGCGCCGCCCCGCGCCGCCGGGCTTCGTCAACGCCCAGCAGAGTGGCGTAGGTGAGCTTGCGGTTTTCAGCGTCGCTGCGCGCTTTGCCGAGCTTCTTGTCGTCGCCGGCCGCGTCCAGGATATCGTCGGCCACCTGGAAGCAGAGGCCGAGGTCCCGCCCGAAAGCGGAGAGGGCCTTGAAATCTTTTTCTGCGGCTCCGGCCAGCGCCGCGCCCATTTCCACGGCGGCGCAGATCAGGTCCGCGGTCTTGTGGAGATGTATGTATTCCAGCCTGGCCAGCCCTTCGCGCCTGCGGCGCGCGCCGGAGCCCGCGCCCGGCCCGCTGTCCAAAAAACCTTCCGCGGCCAGGTCGGCGGCCTGGCCTGAGACCATCCCGCGCGCCCCGGCCCTGCGCGCCATTATGCCGGCCGCCCTGAGCAGGCGGGCGCTGTCGACATGGCCCGGATATTTGGAAAGCAGCAGCACGGTAAAAGCGTCGGTAAGCAGGGCATCCCCGGCCAGCACGGCCGCCGCTTCGCCGTAAACCTTGTGACAGGTGCGGCGGCCCCGGCGCAGCGCGGCGTCGTCCATGCAGGGCAGGTCGTCGTGGATAAGGGAGTAAGTGTGCACCATCTCAAGGGCGCAGGCGGCCGGCAGGATCTCCCCGGCTTTGCGGCCGGAAAGTTCGTACGCGGCGCCCAGCAGCGCCGGGCGCAGGCGCTTGCCGCCGGCCGAGAGGGAATACAGCATGGCTTCGGCAAGGGAGGGCTGCGCGCCTTTCAGCGCGCGTATGCGCCCGGGCAGGGCGGCGTTCACCGCGGCGGCGCTGCGGGCCAGATACTGCTCAATAGACATTACTTAAATTATAGCAAAAGGGCATTTACCAGATAAGCTGGATCCCGAAGCGGTGCGTGGCGCCCAGTTCGCCGTATCCGATGTAGGCGTAATCGGCCCGCAGGCCTTTTACCAGGCTGTCTTTATCCGACAGGCGGTCGAAATTCATGCCGAAACCGCCGCACAGAGGGGAGCCTGTATCCTTCCCCGTCTGGTAGCCGACCCGGAACTGGAACATGCGCAGCACGTCCACCTCCGCCCCGGTGGTGCTGTAGGGGTCCCGGTCGCGGTACTTTACCATGTCCGAGGCCAGCGTGAAGATAATGACGTCGTTGACCGTATGGAAATCCTTGGCCAGGCCGAAGCGCAGCGAGGAGGGCAGCGGGTAGGATTCCTGCACCAGCTTCTGCCCGCCGCCGAAATTAAGGGCGGAAAGCCCGATGTGGATATGCCCGGGGAGCAGCACCAGCAGCCCGGCGTCGAAAGCCTGGGCCGAAGCCGTTTCGGAATCCAGCTTCTCGCTTATTTTTTTTACGCTGCCCCCCACCGCCACGCGGTAGGAGCGGGGCCGGTAATCGGTAACGGGCTCCACCTTGGTCCAGCTGGGAGTTATCAGCATCGGGTCGAGCCGGCCGGCGTCCTGCCTGAAATGCGGCCACGACCAGGCGTAGGAAAGCATCATCATCGTGTGCGCCGTCGATGTTTTCCCTATCGGCATGTCTACGGTATCGTAGGCGTCTATGCTGCCGCTGGCGAGGGCCGAGTAGGCCGCCCCCACCGTGCCGTAAGGGGAGCTGTAGACAAGGGCGAGGTATTCCTGCGAGATGCTTTCCAGGTACTGGTTATGCGAGCCGGAAAAAGAGGAATAGCTGAGCAAGCCCAGGCCCGCCGGGTTGTACAGGATGGAGTCCGGCCCGACCATGGCGGTATAAGCGTCCGCCATGCCGCCGGGAATAACAGCCACGGGGATCTTGAGAAAATTGGCGCCGGTGGTGCCGGGATCGGAAGCGGCGCGCAGCGCCGCCGGGCACGCGGCCGCGAGCAGGACGCAAAGCAGCAGTTTTCCAGTCACTCGGTTCATCATAGCCGGCCGGCGCTCCGCGGCTGAACCGCGGGCGCCTGGTCCCGCAGATAGTATACATCAAGAAGTATGGATTTCAATGGCGAAAATGTTACGCGCAAAAAAGAAAGGGCGGGGCCTCAGCCCCGCCCTTCCCGCTTCGCCGTCAGGCTTTATTTAAGCCACTTGGTAAAGTCGTCCCAGTTGGTGTCCTTCGCCCACAGCAGCGCGTCATAGACGGTGGTATAGGAGGAAGGCATATAGACCGCAAGGCCGTAGGAGTTGGCGTACCTGGCGGTGATGGCCCGGTTGTGGGTTATCAGCGAGTTCGTCATATACCCCATCAGCGAGCCCGCGGCGGCCTTCACCTCGGCGTTAGCGGAGGTTTCGGCGACCAGCTTGGCGAAGTGGTACAGGTCCTTGTTGGTGGAGTAGTAGAACGCCTGCGTCTTGGCTTTCGCCGCTTTGGCGACGGCCAGGTCGTTGGCGTTCATCAGGGCGGAGGCGAAGCCGTTCAGCACGCCGGGGAAGGCGTCCATGGCCGCCATGTTGATGGAGGACTGGGTGCCGCCCTGGTTGATGCCCTGGTAATGGTCGCCATAGGAATCGACCATGAGCCTGGACAGTTCGGCGGAGCCCATCGAAGGGTTCTTGGCCAGAGGGCCGAGGAAGGTGTCGTAGGTGTAGCCGTCGCCGGGCTCGGTCTCTTCCGAGGCCACGGTGTATTCGACCAGGCCCTTTACTTCATAGGCCACTTCGGCCATCTGCATCAGGCAGGCGTCCATCGCGAGGATGTTCACGCCGCCGATCGCGGCCAGCGCCTGGCGCAGTTCAGGGGTGGTCATATGGTGGCCGGTCTCGTCGTCATATGAAATGCCGCGGGCGGTCAGGGGGAGGTCCTTGTTCCAGCCGGCGCCGTGGTTCCAGATCACGAGCGCGTATTTCTGGGCGGGATAATTGGCCTTGGTCCAGTTGACGAAATCAACCATATACTGCCAGCTGCCCATGTCGGACTTGGGGATCTCCATCACCACGGGCGAGGTTATCGCGTTGATGTTGGCGTCCTTCTGCACGAGGTAGCGGCGGGAGCCTTTCCAGTCGCCGTCGGAGGTGGAGTAGCCGTTTATGCGGCCGAGTTCAGCGACGATATTAACGTTGGCGTCGGAACCGACCATTTCCATCTCGTTTACCTCCTTGAGCCCGAACGAAAAAAG
>Ga0116170_10004091_pt1 | contig 13434 bp, 10 predicted proteins | sample AD_JPNHW1_MetaG_FD_89797 | JGI IMG/M metagenome (GOLD analysis project Ga0116170, IMG submission 89797) | Active sludge microbial communities of municipal wastewater-treating anaerobic digesters from Japan - AD_JPNHW1_MetaG | ecosystem: Engineered > Bioreactor > Anaerobic > Digestate | place...
GGTGGTCGGTGAGGGTCAGGCCGCGGGTCTGGGCCGTTGCGAGGCCCTTTTTGAAGGCCTCGGTCTGCGGGTAGAGGAACGGCGAGTCCTCCGCGCGGAGACCCGGCGCGAAAACGGAGCAGACGAGCAAGAGCGGAATGAGGCGCATTTCGGCAGATCCTTCCTTAGTTACAGCAGGGCTTCGAGTCGGGCGACGGAGGTGTCGGTGTCGGAAAAGTCGGGCAGCACCAGGTCGGCGCCGGCCGAGGCGAGCTCGTCGGCTTTCACCCAGCCCGTGGCCACGGTCACGGCTTTGAGGCCATTCGCGTGAGCGGCTTGAACGTCGAAAGGCGTATCGCCGATGAGGATGCGGGCGGTGGCGTCGGACGGGGTGCGGGCGATGGCGAGGGCCGCAATGGCGGAACGCTCGTGGTGCTCGTCGCCGTAAGCGCCAAAGGTGAAGGCGTGGTCGAGGCCGGCGTGGCGCAGTTTGCTCCAGGCGGTGGCGCGCACGTTGCCGGTGATGATGCCGAGGGCATGGCCGCGGCCGTTCAGGCGGGCGACCAGCTCGGGAACGCCCGGGTAGATGAGCGGGCGGGTTTTGGCCAGGGCGGCATCGATCTCGCGGGCAAGCAGCAGGAAAAAGTGTTCCTCCCGGGCCGGCGTGCTGGCGATGCCGCATTGGGCGGCCATGGTGCGCACGACGTTGGAATCGGTGGCCCCGACGAAACAGAGCCCGGCGACGTCGGGGTAAGGCACGCCGTAGGCGGCGAGAAAGGCATCGCCGAAGGCGGCGCGGCCCACCCCTCGCGCGTAAAGGAGGGTGCCGTCGATGTCAAAGAGGAGGGCTGAACGCATAACGGGGGGCTTCTCCGTAAGTGGTTTACACGCGCAAATATAACACGGACGCGCAGGCCGCGCGACAGAGAAATCATCGTCTTCGGAAGTCGGGGTCGGACGACGAGGGCGCAGGGACGGTCCCGCCGTGAAGGAACACCGCTTTTTCGTCAAAGGGGTGTTGACAGATCGCAAGCCAACGGCTATACTCAGCACAAAGATTGGGAAGAGAGTACCGATCCGGATGATAGGGCACATAGGAGAAAGGAGGAAGATTTCAGGATTTACCTTTTCAAAGCTCTGTAGCCCAGATGCAGGCCGTCAGACGCGAGTCTTGAGAATGGCCATGGGCGTGTGGGAATCGACTGATCGGGCGTTAGGCCCACACAGACGATGAGGAGCTTGCCAGACGGAAGGAATGGACCGGGCAACACGTACGGCGGCTTACGCCAGAAAACGAAAGGTTGCACAGCGGATCCCAGTACGGACGTCAGACAATGAATCACTCTTCGCTGATTGGAAACATCGGGACGTTTTCACCGAAGCATGAGAAAGGGTAAGGATGAGTCGAGAAGCCCCGGAGCGCCGACAAGGCAAACCGGCTGCTTATAAGAAACAACACGAAAGGACGTGTTATCTGAGTACGAGTACAATATGCGGAGACGCATAGGGGTTCCCTCAAAGGACGAGGGAACCCTTTCTTTATGGGAAGAAGCTGGCGACGAACGGTTGCCGGTATCGCAAACAAGGAGAAGCGGGATGAAGCGGAGAGTTTTCCTGATGGCGGCAAGTGCCGCGGTGCTGATGGGGTGGGGGGCGCGCGGCCAAGAGGCTGCGGGCGGGCGGGAACTGATCGAGATCAAGACGTTTACCTGTTCCAGCGTGGAGAAGCGGGACGCGCTGATGGGGGTTTTCGATGCGGCGCTGATTCCCGCTTTGAACCGGCAGGGGATCAAGAACGTCGGGGTCTTCTGGTCCAGCGCCGAGGTGAATGACGGCAACGGCGCGTACGCGACCAACGTGTTCTTGGTGATCCCGCATTCGGCGATGGCGTCTTTCCTTTCCGAGGATGAGCGGTTGCTGGCGGATCAGCGCTACATGAAGGACGCGTCGGCGATCTTCGGCGCGCCGATGAAGGATCCGCTGTACGACACGTGCTCCAGTTCTCTGCTGCTCGCGTTCGCGACGCGCCCGCAGGTCAAGAAGGTGACGGCGTCGGCTGACCGCGTGTTCCAGCTGCGCATTTACAACAGCTACACGATCGAGCGCAACGCCAGGAAGGTCGCGATGTTTGAGCAGGGGGGCGAGATCGGCATTTTTCACGCCTGCGGCATGGAGCCGGTGTTTTTCGGCCAGGGGCTGGGCGGGGACCGGCTTGCGAATGTGACCTACATGCTGGGGTTCGACAGCAAGGCGGCGAAAGAGGCCGCGTGGAAGCAGTTCCGCAGCCATCCCGATTGGAACAAGCTCAAGGCGGATCCCCAGTATAAGGATACGGCGAACAAAATCACGAATATCCTGTTGCGTCCGTCCAAGGGATCGCAGCTGTAGGAATCGCCGGAAGGAACGCCCGACGGTAACGTCAAGAGTCGGCGTTGGGCGCGGAAGTCCGGGATGTGAGGATCCGGCAAGAGCCGCGAACTGCGGGCCCGCTTATTCGCCGATCTTGCAGAGGGCGCAGTGGCGGCAGTCGAGTTCCAGAGGCAAGGGGGCGGCCTTGCCCCGCTTCAGGGCGGCCCGCGCCTGAAGATTGTTGATGAACGCCAAGATCAGGCCGAGGGTGACGAATCCGCCGGCGGGCAGGATGACGAGCACCATGGCGTGGTTGTGGATGTTGTGGAGGCCGAAGTTGCCCCAGACGGTGATTGAACCGTTGCCCAGGAATTCGCGGATCGTGGCGATGATGGAGAGCGAGAGGGTGAAGCCGATGCCCATGCCTGCGCCGTCCGCCGCGCTGTAGAGCACGCCGTTTTTGGAGGCGAAGGCCTCGGCGCGGCCGAGGATGATGCAGTTCACCACGATGAGGGGGATGAAGATGCCGAGGCTTTCGGCCAGCGCAGGCGTGTAGGCCTGCATCAGGAGGTCGACCACTTGGACGAAGGCGGCAATGACGACGATGTAGCAGGGGATGCGCACGGCGGAGGGAATGATGTTGCGCAGGGCGGAGATGGCGGCGTTCGAACAGATCAGCACGAAGATGCAGGCCACGCCCATGCCGAGCGCGTTCTCGAGCGAGGTGGTGAGCGCGAGGGTGGGACACATTCCGAGCACCAGACGGAAAGTCGGATTCTCTCTAATGATGCCGCGGGTCAGTTCCGAGAAAAAAGTCATGGCAGAAAGCCCCCTGCATGAAATGCCGCTAGTATGCCTGAACAGTTCGAGGAATGCAATGCCGAGATGCCTTCAGGCGATTCGGCCGACGGAAGGGGGCGAACGTCTCATCGGCTAGGGCGGTTCCGCTTGGCCGTCCGGGTATTGTCGCGGCTGCGGCGGCGCGCGAGAACAAAAGCCAGGGTGAGGGCGGTGACGGCGGCCAGCGACAGTCGGATCACACGCACCGGCTCGGCCCGCGCCGGGCCGGTGCGCGGCTGTTCGCGGGTCGCGAGTGACGCCGCATGCAGCAGCTCCAGCGATTGGTCGGACCGGTCGCCTTGCACCCATTCGGCAACCCGCTCCGCCGGCAGGGTGCGGATTCTCTCGGCTCGCTGTTTGGCCAGGTCGCGCTGACGTTCCCGCGTCGCCTGCGGGGCAGGCCCCTGCGCCGTCGCGCGGGCCTCCTCGTCCAGCATGTCGCGGACGGCGAACTCGGACACCAGGCTTCGGTCGACGACGGCGCTCGCGGAGGCGGCTGCCATTCCGGCGGCGCACGCAAGGAACAGGCCACGTAACGGGATCGTTCTCACGGCAACACCTCTTGCCAGCTGACCACGCGCGGCGTGGCGGGGGACATCGGCAGGTAAATGAAGAAATCCATGCCGTCCGGGCTCGTGGAGCCGAGGCGAATGTCCCAGTTGAAATTCACGGTCGAATTGTAGATGATGCCCTCGTCGCGGCAGATGAGCGCGCCGTTGATCTCGCATTTGCCGATCGTGCCCATTGTGGCGTGGTTGTTGTAGAGCACCGCGTCGATCTGGCTGATGGCGGTCTTCTGCGCGTTTTTGTCGATCACGTAATTGCCGGCCGCGCTTTCGTAATAACGGCGGTCGGTCTTGGCGGAAGGGAACCACTTATTGGACTTGTTGTCGTAAACGTACTCCACTTTTCCGCCGGAGTCTTTGGCGGTGTAGTCGCCGCTGAAAGTCGTCTCGTAGCCGATGCAGGCGTCCGTAGGATCGCACGCGTAGGGTTTAACAAAGGGCGGCGTGATGTAGTCCCGCACGCTCTTCATCCATTCGGGATCCGTATAGTTTCCGATCACGATGTTCCCTTTCGCCGCCAGCCCCAGCATATCACTCGTCCCGTTTTTCTTGACGGTCTGTGTTGGCTTTGTGTCAGGCTTGGACCAGGCGGGCGGGTCCTTATAGGTCAGGTCACCGACGATGTAGATGTTCCGCCCCGAGTAGATGGCGCCTTGGCCGCTGACCGTGCCTTTGATGATGACGTCGCCGTCGACTACGACGGGGCCGTCGATCTCGATCGGCTTCGACGTGCCGTCCAGCACGATGCAGCCTTTGTCGGCACCCTTGGCGAGGCCGGAAGGGCCGGCGCCATTGTAGCAGCCGTCCACCAAAACGGCGCCGCCTTGCTTGATGGTGGCGCCGGCGTTGTAGGCGATCTGCCGGTAGTCTTCCAGATCGCCGAGGAAAGGCATCTCCAGGGCTTCCTGATAGGGAGAAAGCTCGTCGGTGCCGTCGTAGCCCATCTCCCAGACATCGCCCCCTGCGGACGTCGGGCTGGTGGGCCTGGCTCTGGGGTTGTTCTCGCTCCAGTACTGCGGGAGGGAGCGATGCCGCGCGGACCCCGAAATGGCGCCGGGGACGCCCAGGTCGCTGTTAGCGGCCGCCAAGGCCGATCCGTTGATCCACGACTGTCCGTCCAGATACAGATTCCCGTTGGCGCGGACATCCCCGTTTGCGGTTACGCCACCGCCCATGAACCATCCGTAGTTGTTGATGAAATAGGCGTAGTCGAAGACCGACGAACGTCGCAGGGCGTACTCGACCGTCTCTTCGACGGTTTTGGAGACGACGATGCCCGAAGGCGACTTGCACGTGGCGGTGGCGCGCAAGATCAGGCGTGCGAACTGACGGATGGCACCGCTGGTGGAACGCTCGATGCCGGTCAGCGTGACGGTCACGTCGCAGCCGTCGACCGGCTGGTTCTGCATCAGGCGGCTGGCGTAGTTGCCGACGCCGATGCTCTGGCTGGTGTAGCTGTCGAACCAGGAGAGGTTGTTCCACGTCGTGGGGTAGGCCGCGAAATAGGCCTTGAAGTCGCGGAAAATCTCGACTTTCTCGCGGTCCAACGCGGACTGCGCGCTCAGCCGACACCGGGAGTCGGTGATGAAGACGCCCGCTGATCGCGTCCCGTTCAGGATGTACTGCAACGCGCCGCCGGCGATGATCCCCACCACCAACAGGCATGCCATCACGACCGGCAAGACAAATCCGGCGTTCCGCTTCGACATGTCGTTCATCGTGCGCATCCTTCACTCGTTCACGATCTGGACCTGCGCCTGATTCTGCTGTTCGTATTTCCGGGTGGAGACCCGAATCGCCAGATCCAGGTTGATGAGCACCGTCCCGGTATTGTTTGAGACGATCTGAAAGATCTGATCCGTCTGGAAGACCGGAATCCCGCCTTCAATCCATTTCGTCTTGCCCCGGGCCGCCGACAGCTTCTTGTTGCCGCCGAGCGCGAGGCGGTTTGACGCGCCTTTTTTCGGCTTGAATTTCAGGCCTTTTCCCCAGCCTTTCGTTTCGTTCTCGACCGACAGCTCGCTGAGGCTGGCGTTCATGAGACCGCCCTCTTCGGGAACGATATTGAAAAGCAGTTTCTCCCGCAGGACGCGCGACTGCAGGGTCAGCTCGAGGTCCGCAACCGTCTCTTCGAACAGGCGTTGCGACGAGATTAGCGCTATCACGATCTGGGGCAGGATCACGGCCGTCAGGGCCGTCGAGATCATCAGCTCGGTCAGCGTGAATCCGTCGCGGCGGCGTTTCCGTCTTCTGGTGATGACCTGCATGCGGCTGGACCTTAGGGGGCGTTACGGAATAGGTTTCGCTCGGCGCGGTGGCGCTCGACGACATAGGGGGCCGGCAACTGGCCCCATCTCCCGTTGGGGAGCGGCCACACGACATCGGTCACGATCTGCCAATGCGTGATCGGTGTCCCGACGGGGAGAATGGAGAGGCAGTAAGAGGCCTGCCGGCCAGGGAGCCAGACGCTCGTGCGGTCTTCCGGCACGGCATGCCATTCCGAAACGTCGACGCCGCAGTTGCCTTCAAACCACGACGTCTTTTTGTTGAAGGTTTCCCACGCGACGTCGTAGGCGAGCGCGTCCGCCGCCAGCCGCCATTTGAGGTTTGCCGCGCTCCTGCGGCAGAAAATCAGGGATTCGAACAGAACCAGGAAGAGCAAGAGGCTGATCGAAGAAGCGAACGCGACTTCGAAAAGCGTGAAGCCGCTCCGCCGCCCTGCGGGGAGGCGGAGCCTGCTTCTGCGGCGCTTGCGCCCCAGGTGTTCCGATGCCTGACAGGCCATCATGCGATCGCTCCGTAACGGGTCGATTCCCCCCGCATTCATCTTGGAATAAACACAGACCCGACTGGTCTACTCCACCGGTTTATGACACATGCATATAAACGATATTGAACGGGATGGGGTTCATCCGGCTGTGAAAAATGTGAGAATGGCGCTAACGAACCCGTTCAACGGGAGCTGAAGGTCTCGCGACCGGAAAAGGCGGTTGCCTGCTGACGCCCTTTCGCGCGATTCCTCGCGCCCCGTTTTTCAGGGGCGCGAGGAAGAAGGCGCGGAACAGCTTCTGCCCGGCTTACAGGTCGTCAGGGACCTCGATGCGGATCGTGCGGCCCCGCATGTCTTTCAGAGTTTCCGCGTCGGGCTTCTTCTGGTCCAGGTCGCTGCCGTGCAGGGTGCCGGGGTCGGAGAAGAAGGGCACCTCGAAGCTCGCGCCGCAGGCGGGGCATTCCGAGGCGGTGCCAGCCATGTCGGCCGGCGCTTCGATCTCCTGCCTGCAGTTCTTGCAGAAGAAGGAAAGCATGCGCTTGGAGGGCAACGGCTTCGGGGCCGCGGGGGCCGCGGGGACCGCGGCGTTATCGAACCCCAGGGCGGCCAGATCGATGCGGATCGTTTGCCCGCCCTTGTTCTTTTGGTCGGCCGGGGACGGCTCTGGCTCTGGCGCAGGAGCGGCTGGTTCACCGCCGGCCGGTCGGCTGGCGGCCGGCGCGGCCGGTTGGGGAACCGCCGCCGCGGGCGCGGGCAGAGCCGGGCCGTGCAGGGTTCCGGGTTCCGAAACGGAGGGTACCGTGATGGAGGTGCCGCAGGCTGGGCACTGGGCCTGCATGCCTGCCGCCGACAGCGGTGCCTCGATCTCCTGATGGCACCGTTTGCAGCAGAACGAGACGGCTTTGGAAAAGTCTTCGATGACCGGCGGCGGCGTCTCCTTCGGCAGGACCGTGACCAGGTCCTTGGGAAGGGGTGTGACAATATCGCGCGCCTTTTTCAACACCCGCACCCGTAGCGTGTCGTGTTCAGCAATGAGAATTGTTTCTCCACTTTGAGGATTTTTCATCTTCCGCGCTTTGCGTCGGATGACATCCAAGCGGCAGATGCCGGGGATCGTGAAACCTTGATCACAGGCTTCCCGATAGGCGATTTTCTGCATGGCTTCAAGGACCATGCGAACCGATTTCTGCGTAATTCCCGCGCTAAAAGCCAATTCCCGTACCAGGGCCGTCTTATTGTAAGCGTTTTTTTTCATTGCACTGACTCTCGAGATGGTTAGACACCTTAGAAGAGTTCAACGCAAGTTATGTGCCAATTTTTGTTTGGCCATTTGTGAATATTTGGCATTGATTCTGCTTGAATCCAACCTACCGTTGTTAGGATAATATCAATTATGGCGATGAAATTCTGGTTTGGCAAAAAAGGAACGGAGCCGAATGAGGCTGAGGCGGCGATCCCCGCCACTCCGGCCGCTCCGGATTCTGGGGCAGGAAATGCAGCCCCAGCCTCTTCTGCTGTCTCGTCGGATTCCGCGTCGCAACGGGCAGACGTGAAGGTTCCGGAGGGTGTCCCGTCTTCCGAGAATACGCTGCAGCCGGCTATCCCTGGCAATCGGGAGATCCCGAAGCCATTGTCCGTGGCGGCGACCGCTTCCTCTGTTCCCGCACCGGGGGCCGAGGGTGCCAAGGCCGCTGAAGCGACCGTTCCGCCGGTGGGACAGCCGGCACCGGCTCAAGCCGATGCGACCGGCGGCGCCCCCAAACCTGCGGCGCCGGTGTTGCGCGCGGTGAGTGGTGGAGGCGCCGTGCGTCTGGCACGTCCCGCAGGGGCCACACCCCTGGCTGCAGGCGAAGGTGTCCCGGAACCCGCGCATCCGGTCTTCGGGCTGCGCGCGCGCGCCGAATCGGGTCCCGCGCCCGAAGCCGGGGAAGGCAAAATCGTCCCGGCGGGTAATCTCGCCGCGTCGGCATCTGCGCCTGCGGCGAAACGGGAAGGCGCGGTTACGGAAGAGAACCCGCTGGTGCGCCCCAAGACGGACCAGCGGGCGCTCTACTATCAGCTGATGGACGGCCTGTACGATGCGATCCTGATCCTGGACGATCAGGGACATGTGGTGGACTGCAGCACGCGGGTCGCCGATCTCGTGGGCTATTCGCGCGAGGAGGCGTGGGACTTGTCGATCGAAACGATCATCACCGGCATGTCGCGCCAGATGTTTGAGCACCTCAAGCGCAATCTGGCCGAGAGCCACCACGTCTTGATGGACGCGCGGTGCACCCGCAAGGACGGCACGTCGTTCGCGGGCGAGATCGGCGTGAGCACCCTGTCCCTGACGAGCGGGGCCAATCTCGTCTTCGCGATCCGTAACGTGGAGCGCCGCAAGACCGCGATGGAAGACATGCGCAAGAGCCAGGCGGCGCTCGATGTCGCTCTGGTGCCGGCGTTCGTGTGCGATACCGACGGGTTCTTCCAGATCGTCAACCAGGCGCTGCTGGATTCGTTCGGCATCCCGGATGTGGAGCAGGCGAAGCGCGTGCGTTTCGTGGACTTGCTGCCCGATGTGGCCCGCCTCTTCCTCCGAGCCGCCTGCGGCGAGAAGCTGCGCGAGAAACTGAACGTCGCGGTGGCGGACGGTGCGCAGGTGAAGCTCGAAGTCGCGCTGGCTCCCGTGCAAAGCGGCACAAACATCACGGGCGTCGCGGGGTCTATCCTTCAGGCCTAGGCCCGCACGCCCGGCGCCGCCCCTCTATTCGTCCCTGTAGGGTTTGCTCTGCTTGAAGAGGTTCAGACGGTTCTGAAGCGCGGTCGCTTTGACCCCATCACCCGCCTGCGTGTAGAGCGCGATCGCGCGGTTGGTGGCGTCGAGCGCACGCCGGAACGAACCGTATTCCGCCTGAGCCACGCCGAGGACCGCCAGCGAATGGGGGTCTTTCTCGCGAAGGATATCGCAGGCTCTCTCGGCCAGTTTGACCGCTTCCTTCCCGTTGCGCAATTCGGGGAAGGGCGAGGATGCGAGCGTCCACGCCGCGGCGCAGAGGGCGTCGGCGTTCTTCGGATCCGACTCCAGCGTGATTTGGGCCGATTTCAGGGCCGCCCGCGCTTTCTCCATGCGCGACAGGCGCAGCGCCTCTTCGGCTTTCTTCTTGAAATCGAGGCTCAGACCGGCCAGCTGGAACTTGGTCTCAATGTCGACCTTGTCCACGGCCTTGATGTAGGCGTCTTCGACGGAGATGATGCCTTTGACCGCCAGGCGCGTCAGCTCGTCGCTGAAGGTCTGCATGCCCGAGTTCCGCCCCGTCTGCATGACGGACGGGATCATGTGGGTTTTGGCCTCGCGGATGAGGGCCGAGACCGGCGTCGTGACGACCAACACCTCGAAGGCGGCGATACGGCCGCCTTCGGTTTTTTTGCAGAGCGTCTGGGCCACGACGCCCTTGAGGGTGTCGGCCAACATCGAGCGGATCTGGTTCTGCTGCCCGGACGGGAATTTGTCGATCATGCGCTCCACCGTGGTGGCGGCGGTGTTGGTGTGGAGGGTGGCGAAGACCAGATGTCCGGTCTCGGCGGTTTCGATGGCGATCTCCATCGTCTCGAGGTCGCGGATTTCGCCGATGAGCACAATGTCGGGGTCCTCGCGCAGGGCGGCGCGCAGGGCGCGTGCGAAGCTCGTCGTGTCGCGGTGGACCTCGCGCTGGTTGATGATGCAGTTGTGCGGCGTGTGGACGAACTCGATGGGATCTTCGATCGTGATGATGTGCTCGTTGCGCTGTCGGTTGATGTAGTCGATCAGGGCCGAGAGCGTGGTGGATTTGCCGCTGCCCGTCGGGCCGGTGACGATCACCAGCCCTTTCGAAAGCATGCAGAAATCGCGCATCACATCCGGCAGGTTGAGTTCCTCGAAGGTCGGGATCCGCTCGGGGATCACGCGCATGGCCGCGCCGTAGCCGCACATGTCGCGATAGCAGTTGACGCGGAAACGCGCCGTGCCGGGAATCTCGTAAGCGCAGTCGGTGTCCCATTCCCGTTCGAGCTGCTCGATGTTCTCCTCGGGAATGATCTCCTTGACGAGGTCGAACACCTGCTGGCTGGAGAGAGCGGGTTCGCCGGCAATCGGGGAGAGTGTCCCGTGGACCCGGATGTACGGGAGGCGACCCGCGCAAAGGTGCAGATCGCTGCCCGCGCCGGAAACGAGGGGGATGAGGAAACGGTCAATGGCGGCCATTGTGAAATCCTTTTGTGATAGGGGATGAAAAAAACATCAGGGGTTGCGCATGCGGAAGAACCCTTGCGGCACGTCCGGCGGAATCGCGGCGGTCAGCCGGATCTGGCGGCGTCCGTCCGCCGTGTCGCCCAGCACCTCGCGGTAGACGACGGTCAGCCGCTGCCAGTTCGCGTCGGCGCCCAGCGCTGGCGTCCACTCCAAGACGTAGTCGGTCTGGGGCAATCCCTCGAACATCAGGACGAGCGAAGCGCCCGCCGGCGCCGCGGCGGGGGAAGCCGCGCCTTGAATCGCCATGGCCGGTGAGGGTGCCTTCATAGCCAGCGCGGTGATGCGGGCTTGCGGCTGGACCGGCGATGGGCCCGGCGGCAGGGTCGGCGCGTTCGTGGTGTAGGTGGCCCGTAAGACGATGTCGCGGAACGGCATGGTGACCGCATTGGTCGCCAGCGTTATCGGGCCGTTCAGGGCGAAGACGTCGCCTTCCCAACTGTCGAAGTAGTAGCCGTCCGCCGGCCCATCGGGCATGATCTCGACCACGGTCCCCTGCGGATAGATGTTATACCGCTCGGCTTCCGTGGCCACCTCGGCGATGCCGACAAAAGCGGGGGGGAGCGTGTAGGTCATGTTGGTCGCCGACTCCAAGGTGAGCTTGAGCGTCGGGGTCCAGTAGCCCTCGCGCAGCCACGCGCAGTCGTTGAACACGCTGACGTCGATGTCCTTCGTGTAGTCGAACAGGAAGGTGTGGCGCTTGTTGACGGCCGCGTCGCGGCCCATCGTGCCGTTCTTCACGACGATCCAGGCGTCCGACCAGAGCTGCTCTTTGCCGGAGATCCAGGTTTCCGGCAGGTCTTCCTCGTCGCCCTCGTAATCCAGCCAGGCTTCCAGCCGGTCGGCCACGGCCTCGCTGCTGGCGGCCCACTGCCACATCAGGATGCCCGTGCCGAAGTTGGTCACGCTGAGCTTGGCGTACTGGTTGTTGTTGACGAAGCCGAACTGGCCGAAGCGGATCGCGCCGTTGCCGCCGGGCGCGTTGTTGACCCACGCCACCCCGCCGTCCTCGCCGTCGAACGTGGCGATCGAGGATTCGCCGTTGATGTCCGGAATGCACGGCACGCACCCCATCGCGTTGATCAGCTCCTGCGGGATCCAGATCATGCGGTCGATGGTGATCGTGTTGTCGCGCACGAAGTAGCTGTCGTCGCGCTGGAACCGGAGGGAGATGGAGGTGGCGCCGGTGACGAAGTTCGTCATCGCTTTCCACGTGTTGCACTTGCCCGACACGGAGCCGACGAAGTTCGAACCGTTGACGATGACTTGGATCTCGTCGTAGGCGGTTTCCGCGTTGCCCTTCCACCAGAACAGCAGTACGCCGTCGCCGACGAAGTTCGTCGTGGTCAGCTCCACGGCCTGTCCCGCGCCGACCGACGGTCCGCCGAACTTGACGACGGGGTCGTCGAAGCGGACGCCGCCGGAGGATTCAGCCACGATGCCGGTCGGGGAGAAAGCCGTGACGTCGAGTTTCTGGCCGGCGATGGTGAGCGCGCCCGCCAGTTTCTCGGCGGCGGTCTGCGGCCGGTAGACGGCGGTCACGGTGACGCTGTTGGACGGCATCGTGAAGGTCGTGATGGGCGCGTTGCTGGCGGCGAAGGCCGCGCCGTTGGTCGACATCCAGTAGTCGAAGGCGTGCCACAGGGGTGCGGCGTCGGCGATGATCCGCACGAATGTGCCGGCGGGGTAGGAGCCTTCGGGCTCGCCGGTGCTCTCATGGATGGCGTTCGGCCAGGCGCCACCGTCGCGGCCGTTGATCACGGTCACGGCGAGGGTTTGCTGCCGGTAGACCGCCCGGACGGTGATGTCGCGCGACGGCATCGTCAGCGTGGTGGCGGACGCGTTGGGGGCGGCGAGCGTCTCGATGTCGCCGTCCCATTCGGAGAATTCCATGCCCGTCGGCGCGGGATCGGCCGCGACGGCGACGGAGGCTCCGACCGCGTAGGTGCCGCTGCCGGAACCGTTCTCCACCGTGAGCGCAAAGGTGAACTGCGTCCAGGTGACGCTGTCGATCCAGCCGCAGTCGGATCCCGCGGGTTGGGAGGAATCTTTCGCGTAGGTCCACTGCACCGCGTGCTCGGCGACGGTGAGCAGGTTGGTCTCGAACAGGAGCCACCCCGACTTGGTGCCGCTGATGCGCGCGGCCTCGGCCCCGTCGATCATCAGGATCAGGTAGTCGTGGCTCTGTTCGGACGAGGTGCGCCAGTGGAAGGAGAGCTTGCCGCTTCCGGAGAACGTCGTGCCGATCGTGACGGACGAACCGTCAGCGACGAGATTTGTCCCGCCGAGGCGGACGGCGAGGTTGCTGACCGCGCCGGCGGGCGGGGCGGCGTCGAGCAGGATGGCGTCAAGCCCGTCCGGCACATAGGGGGTCTTGCCGGGCGTGCCCAGTTCCGCGGCGAGCGCGTCGGGGATCCAAGTGACCTTGCCGATGGCGGCGCGGTCGGTCCCCGCGGCATCGCTGACGTCTTTCTCGTAGGACCAGCGCAGCGTATGCGGGCCGTCGCCGGCGACGAAGTTCGTCAAGATGCCGGATTGGATGCCGCTGGCCGAGAAAACGTTCGTGCCGTCAACCGAGAAGCGGAAGAAGTCGTAATCTTCCTCGCTGTCGACGGCCCACGGGAACATCACCGTCCCCGCGTTGGTGTAGACGCAGGTGAAGA
>Ga0116170_10004093_pt1 | contig 13432 bp, 5 predicted proteins | sample AD_JPNHW1_MetaG_FD_89797 | JGI IMG/M metagenome (GOLD analysis project Ga0116170, IMG submission 89797) | Active sludge microbial communities of municipal wastewater-treating anaerobic digesters from Japan - AD_JPNHW1_MetaG | ecosystem: Engineered > Bioreactor > Anaerobic > Digestate | place...
CCACGTCGTGGCCGTACTCGACCAGACGCTTCGCCTTCTCGATCACCATTTCGGCCACCTGCACGTGCCGTTCCGGCGGTTCGTCGAACGTCGAGGAAATCACTTCGGCGTCCACCGAGCGCGCCATGTCGGTCACTTCCTCGGGACGCTCGTCAATCAGCAGCACGATCAGAATCACCTCGGGGTGGTTCGTCGTGATGGCGTTGGCGATGTCCTGAAGGATGACGGTTTTACCCGTCCGCGGCTGCGCCACGATCAGACCGCGCTGCCCCAGACCGATCGGCGTCATCAGATCCATGACGCGCGTCGTCATCTTCTTGCCGAGCGTCTCCAGCTTGATGCGCCGTTCCGAGTAGAGCGGCGTGAGGTTGTCGAACAGGATCTTGTTGGCGGCTTCGCTCGGCGGTTCGCTGTTGATCGCCTCGACCTTCAGCAGGGCAAAATAACGCTCGCCTTCTTTCGGGGGACGAATCTGCCCCGAGACGTAATCGCCCTTGCGCAGGTTGAAACGGCGGATCTGCGACGGCGAGACATAGATGTCGTCCGGGCCGGGCAAATAGTTGAAGTCCGACGAACGCAGGAATCCGAACCCGTCGGGCAGAATCTCGAGCACTCCCGCGCCGAACAGGTTGCCCTGTTTCTGCGCCTTCGCCTCGAGGATGGCATAGATCAGGTCGGCCTTGCGCATCCCCGCGTGGTTCAGGATGTTGAGATCCTTGGCCATCAGGTTCAATTCGGCGATGGTCATCGCCTTCAGTTCGACCAGGTCCACCCCCGGCTCCGGGGGACGATTCTCGGCCGCCTCGGCGGCGCCCGTTTCGACCACAACCGTGGCGTCACCGCTCTCATCCGTCCCGTTTTGCCGGGAACGGTCGCCCCCGCGATCCATGACTTCGTCATCCTGAGCGCCCGCGCCATTGTACCCCCCGGCGCCTTCGTTCAGGAGGTCATTTTCCTCGGTCCGACCCTTCATCGGCGGACGACCCCGTTTGCGTTGCGGCGGTTTCGTGTTCCCGCTACCGGGACTCCGCTTGACCGTTTTCTTTCTGTTCTCCACTGTCTTAGCCTCCTTGGGAAATCCCCGCCTTGGGCCGGGGAAACTCGATTTCGTGTTTCTTTTTCGATGTCGTTTTACATTCCGATACCCGACTCATCCCTATCCACTTCCATCCGGCCCGTTCCCCCTCTGACGGGTCCACTCCCGGTATAAGTCCACCACCTGATTTCGGGTCGCTTCCAACGACCCCGAGTTGTCAATCACATCGTCCGCCGCCGCCACCTTGCGCCGCTGGGGCCACTGCGACGCCAATCGCGCCACCACCTCGCGTTCACTCAAACCGTCACGGTGGCGTACCCGCCGGAATCGCTCCGCCTCGCGGATCGTCACCACCACGACCCGCTCGGCCATCCCCGTCAGCGCCACCTCGAGCAGCAACGGCACATTCAGCACGACCACCTCCGGCTGGCCCGACTGGCGCCGCTGCGCCTCGAACCGGGCGATCTCGCTCCGCATCCGCTCGATCACGCGCGGGTGGATAATCCGGTTGAGCGCCTCGCGCCGGGCGGGATCGGCGAAAACCGTCGCCGCCATCCGCCCCCGGTCCAGTGCGCCATCCGCCGTCAGGTACTCGGCGCCAAACTCGCGCCGAATCGCCTCGAGCGCCGGCTGGCCCGGCTCAACCACCTCGTGGGCGATCGCGTCGGCATCCACCACCGCTGCGCCCAGATCCTCGAACATCGCCGCTACGGAAGACTTGCCGCTGCCGAAAGTGCCCGTCAGACCGATCAACATTCCGACCAGTCCTCTCCCACCTCGACGTCCACCACCAGCGGCACCCGCAGGGACAGAGCGTTCTCCATGATGTCGCGTACCACCGGCGTGAATGCCTCCACTTCCTCTCGCGGGACCGAGAACACCAGTTCGTCGTGGACCTGCAGAACCATCCGAGCCCGCACACCCAGCCGTTGCATCTCCCGGTAGAGCCGTACCATGGCGATCTTGATGAGATCCGCCGCCGTCCCCTGGACAGGGGTGTTGACCGCCATGCGGGCCGCATTGGCCTGTTCATTCTTGTTGCGCACATTCAGATTCGGCACATTGCGCCGCCGCCCGCTGAGCGTCTTGACATACCCCGTGCGTTTCGCCTCTTCAATCAGCGACTCGCTCCAGGTCCGCACCCCCGGGTACGCCTCGAAATACTCGTCAATGAACTTCTGCGCCTGCGGACGCGAAATCGCCAATTCACGGCTCAACCGGTGCGCGCTCATGCCATAGAGCACACCGAAATTCACCACCTTGGCCTGCGAACGCATGTCGGACGTCACCAGTTCGGGCACGGTGTCGAAAATCCGCGTCGCCGTCTGCATGTGGATGTCCGCCCCCTCGACAAACGCCCGAATCAGACCCGGGTCGTTGCTCAGGTGCGCCATGACGCGCAGTTCGATCTGCGAGTAGTCCGCCGCCAGCAACACATGATCCGGGCCATTCGGCACGAACGCGCGTCGAATCGTCTTGGCCAGCGGCCCGCGCGCCGGAATGTTCTGCAGGTTCGGCGAACTGCTGCTCAGCCGCCCGGTCGCCGCAATGAACTGATTGAACGAAGTGTGGACCCGCCCCGTGCGCGGGTTGACCATCTGCGGCAGAGCGTCCACATAGGTCGAAAGCAATTTGTCCAGATGCCGGTACTCGAGAATCCGTTTCGGCAACGGGTGGACCAGGCTCAGTTCTTCGAGGACCTCACTCTTCGTCGAGTTCTGGTTCTTCCCCGCCGTGCCCGAGGCGGTCTTACCCTGCGGTTGCAGACCGATCTCATTGAACAGCACATCGGCCACCTGCTTGGGCGAGTTGATCGCGAACGGATGCCCGGCCAGGTCGTAGATCGCGCGGGCCACTTCCTCGGCCTGCGCGTGCAGGTCGCGCGAAAGGCCCGCCAGCGCCGCCGTATCCACCGTCACCCCTTCGGATTCCATGGCATCGAGCACCTCGACCAGCGGCATCTCGATCTCACGAAACAAACGCTCGAGTTCCGCGTCCGCCGCCACCTGCGGCTCCAGAAGATCGGCCAGACGCAGCGTCATATCGGCGTCCGCACTGGCATACGGAACCACCCGATCAATCTCGACCCGGTCCATCGTCCCGGCGTTCTTCCCCCGACCGATCAGCGTGTCTATCTCCTGCATCTCGACGCCGAGCAGTTCCAGCGCCAGCGCCTTCAGGCCGTGGCGCCGCTCCGGATTCAGCACATACGACGCCAGCATGGTGTCGCACGTCAGCCCCTGCACCGGCAGGCCGTGCCGCGCCAGAATCCGCAGGTCGTACTTGGCGTTGTGCGCCAGTTTGGCGATAGTCGGGTCCGCCAGAACCGAACCGAGTATCTTCTGCACCGCCTCCAGCGCCAACTGCCGCCCCGCATCCCCCCCGATCCGGTGCCCCACCGGGATACACCACGCCTCGCCCGCCACCACACTGAGCGAAATCCCCACCAGATCGGCCCTCATGGCATCCACCGATGTGGTTTCCGTGTCAAATGCCACCCGGCCCGCCCGGCGGATCGCCTCGACCACTTTGCGCAGATCGGCCTCGGTGAACACCGCCTGGTAGTGAACCGATTCCACCGGTTGCGATGCCGATGGTCTCGGCCCCGACACAGGCTCCGGCGCAGCGGCCCACACCCCGAAGCCCGCCTCGACCGAGGCGGCGTCCGGGTCGGCGCTCAAACCATTGGAGGACACAGCGGGCGCGGCCTTGATCTCGCGCAGCAGGGACGTAAAACCCAGATCCCGGTACAGCGCCACCAGTTCGGGCGCGTCCGGTTTCCAGGTCAGGCGGAAACTCTCCCAATCGGTTTCGATATCCACCGCGCAGTCAATCGTGGCCAGCCGGGCCGAAAGGCGGCCCAGCTCGGCGTTCTCTTCGATCAGCGCGCGCTGGCGCGCATTGGCCACCCGGTCGAGGTTGTTGAGAATCTCGTCCAGCGAGGCGAATTGCTGGAGCAGGGCCGAAGCCGTCTTCGGACCGACCTTCGGGATACCGGGGATGTTGTCCGACGTATCCCCGACCAGCGCCAGATAACTCACAATCTTTTCGGGCGGTACCCCCATGCGTTCCGTGACCTCGGCAGGCCCATAGACCTGCATGTCCTCCTTACGGGTGCGCAGAACCGAAACATGGTCATTGACCAGTTGAAACAGATCCTTGTCGGCCGTCGCGATCAGAACCTGAATCCCCTCGGCGTCGGCCCGGCGCGCCAGCGTCCCGATCAGGTCGTCCGCCTCGAACCCCACTTTGGCGATCCGCGGAATCTGCATGGCGTCCAACATGCGGAACACATAGGGCAATTGCTGATGGAACTCCTCGGGCGGCTCCTCACGATTGGCCTTGTAGGCGTCGTAGATGGCCTTGCGGAACGACGGGCCGGGACTGTCGAACGCCACCACGGCATGGCTCGGCGCGAAGGTGGTGAGCATTTTCTGGACCGCGCGCGTAAACCCAAGCACCGCGCCAGTCGGCACCCCCTGGGCGTTGGTCAGCCCCCGGATGGCATAGAATGCCTGAAAGACCAGCGAGAAGCCGTCCATCAGCAGAAGAGTGGGAGATTTGGAGGGTGGGGTCATGGGGGTGTACAAACCACTGGGGTTCGGATTCTATGCCCGGGCGCCGGGCGTGAAGACCATCGGCAACCGGCGCCTTTCCAATGCGGGCGCCCGAAACGGGTACACTGCGCACCGGTGCTTCCACTCAGGGCGGAAACTTCAGCGACGGTCAGAACAGCATCAATGCAGGTATGCGATCTGCGGGATTGTGCGGCGCGTTTTTGTGATACGGTGGTCCGGCCCTTGTTTCGCCGCGCAGCCGGTTGAATCGGGAACATCTGTTTCGGGCATGATGCCCGGTTACTCAAACAGAATGCCACGATTGCATTTTGTTGGCCACATTCTGCGTGGACAAACGCCATTTGTCAACCGAAAAACGCCATCAAAACGGAAAAGGGTGCATCTCCCGAATTCGAGAGAAGGTTCACTGAAATTTGAATAACCTGGCGCCGTCCGGCACAGAGACTCCCAAGACAAACACCGAAAGGTTCGGGCCCGAAAGAATCCTGAAAGGATTCCACATACGCTAGCCCAGGGCTATCGTATGTGTAAGCCCTTCGGGCTTTTCAAAACCCCCATAGATCCGGTTCGTCACACCCCTCCTTCCCACAAATTCGGGAGATGCACCCAACGGAAAACCTCCAGGAGGATCCGGAAGTCGTTGTGAAGAAGAGCCCGCTCAAGCGGGCTGAAACGCCCAGGTTCGCACCGGTACCCCGGCATGGAGCCCTTCCCAGAAAGAATCTTCATGGGATGTCTGTCGGTTTTCGGTGAGCCGTTCCGTCCCGGTGGGACAGACGGGGTTGGGGCATTTCTGGGAGGGAGGGCGTCTCGCCCGCCTGAAAGAAAAATCGAACGGTAAGCGCTCAACCGCGGTTTCCAGGATGAACACCAGAGCCCTTTTCTGTCCTCCACTGCGGTTTCTGAGGTGAAACAACAGGGGATTTGCATCAAGAAAAGCCTGACGAGCGGATCATAAAACAGAACCGGCCACCCCGTGGGCGGGATGGCCGGTTCATTCATTCAGAAGTTTTCTCGTCCGCTTACTCGATCAGGTTCGCCGAAAGGAAGATCAGGAGGTTCGTATGGATCTTGGTGTGGACATTGCGGCTGAAGAGCAGCTTCCCGATCCACGGCAGATCCCGCAACCCCGGCGTACCGGATTCCAGATCTTCCGAAACTTCCCCCGTCCATCCCCCGAGCACCGTTGTTCCGCCATCCTTGACACGCGCGTAAGTCTGAAGCGACTTTCTCGGAGCGGGCAATCCGATCGTGGTTTTCCGATTATACCCCGCCATCGGATTCGAATTCCACAACCCGGAGCCGATGGGCGCCGTCGTCGAATCCCGGATTTCCACGTCAATCTGCAACAGGATGGACTCGGGCGACGTGATCTCGGGTTCCACGGACAGCATCACCGTATCCTGCCACCCATAATTCACAGACCCCGACCCCGTGTTCGCGGTATTGGTACTACTGCTGCCAGTGGTTGTCCCGGAGGTGGCATTCGTGTTTGTAGCCGCCGTCGTGGTCCCATTCTGCAACTGATTGAGCGTGTTGAGGTCGTACTGCTGATTCGACTGATTGAAGTCAACCCCGAGTTCCTGAATTTCAAAGTCAGCCGTCTGGCCATCCATGACCGTCACCCGCGGACCGTTCACATAACTGACCACCCCTTCCACTTCCAGCAGATGGAGATTGTAGTCGAGGTACTTGTCGAAGAACGATTTCTTGGCGCCACTGATGATCGTATAGTCGTTCGAGATGATATCCATATAGTTGTTGCGCGTTCCACCGGCCGTTGCCACAGACGAAAGGCCCGCCACCGGATCGGTTACAAAGGTCGTCAGGGATTTTCCCGCCGCAGCCGTTCCAGCCGCGGCCGTTCCCGCCGCAGCCGTTGCGGTCGGCGTGAGATTCGCGGGCGAATTGGAGTCCAGCGCATTCCACGTCATCGAGACTTCCTTGGCCTTTTCCTCGTTCACCGTGACAAACTTGGTCTCAATCGAGACCTGCGGCGTGGGCTTGTCGAGTTTCAGGATGAAGTCCTTCAATTTGGCCAGAGCCGCCGGGTCCGTGTAATGCACGATGAGGGCGTTGAGATTCCCGAACTGGTTGTACTCGAACCCCAGCTCCTGCATGGTTCCGCCCGATTCGCCGCCCGTGTTGCGAGCCCCGCCCTGCTGAAGCATGCCTGTGGCGCCCTGCTGACCCATCATGCCCGGCATCATGCCGCCACCCCCCAGCACGCCCCCGCCCATCATACCCGGCATCATGCCGCCTTGCAGGCCGCCGCCATACATGCCCGCGCCGCCGCCCAGACCCATCATTTCCGGCGGGGTGTAACGTACGCGAATCCGGACACGGCCACCGGCCTTGCCGCCGCCGATCTTGATCTCTTCACAGATGATTTCATAGTTGTCCACCGTCTCGGACATGTATTCCTCGACGTTGACCTGCTGCGTATCGGCGCGCAGGGCCGTGCGCACCGCCAGTTCCGCGCGGCGGTCACTGCGGTTCGTGGTGCTGCTCCCGCCACCGCTTGAACCGGAACTCGAAGAACCTTCCACCCGGATCAGGCGGATGGAACAGTCGCGGAACGTCACTTCACGCTCCGGGTTGTTAAGCGTGAAACGCTTCTCGGTCCCCTGCTGGGAGGACTGGCCATTCATCGCGTTGTCGCCCCCGCCCGTGCTGAGACCGTACACGGTATCGAGCAGCGACTGCATGTCGGACGTCTTCTGGAACTTGAGGTAGATGATCTCGAAAGCGTCTTCCTGGTTGCCGGTCGCATTGGCCAGAGCCAGAAAATCGGTCACGTCGCGCAGGCGCTTCTTCGTGTCCGAGATGACAATCTTGAATTCGGTCACATCGTCCAGTTTGTCGCGTTCGGGCCACATGCGCCGACCCAGTTCCGCCGACTTTTCACGTCCGATTTCGGTGTAGAGGAGCGTTTCGATCTGCTCGTAAGTCTGCTTGAAGAACTGGCGGTCCACGTTCGACTCCGGGTTGAGCGCCACACCGCCCTTTTTAATTTCATACGTCTGGACCGACAGATCCTCATCCTCGCTCTTGCCGATGTACTCGCCGACGTTGGCCAGGAGTTCCTCGACCTTCTCGAGGTTCGGGATGGTGTCCTTGACGATGAGGTTTTCCTTCGAGTTGTCCAGAATGACCATGCGGTCGAGGTCGAGCTGCTTGTCGCCCGTCTTGGTCGTCTCGGCCAGAATCAGCGCGTCCACCAGCGCCTTGACCCGCTCGGCGCGGTCCGGGTCCAGTTTGTAGATGCGCGTGGCCATCATGACCGACTGGTCGGAGCGCATTTCCTTGAGGAACGCGGCCATCTTGTCAATGTTGGTCTGCGAATCCACCATCATGAGCACCTGCTCGCGCTCGTCGAGATCGAGCTGGGTCCCCTTGACCGCTTCCTTGCCCTCGCGGATGATGTTGTTCAACGAACCGTCGGCAATGAGAATCTGAACCTTGCGCGCCTCGTCCGTCGTCAGTTTGAACACCTTCGACTTCATGTCGGCGCTGACCTGAACCACGTCGCCCTGCACGCGTTCCCAGCGCAGGCCCATCGGCTTCAACACTGCGTCAAGGACTTCGTCGAGCGGCGTGTCCACAAACTTGCAATGGACGGTGTTTTCCTGCCCGGCGGTCACGTTGAAGTTGATGCCGGTCGAGTAGCTCAGCGTCAGGAGGAAATCGGGCAGGAACGGCGGCTCGACTTTCGGGTCGGTGGTGTCAATCGTGACGGGCGTATTGATCTTCTTGACACCGGCCACTTCGCGCTTCTGGCCCTCTTCCTTCTTTTTCTGCGCGGCCAGGTACACTTCGTACTCTTCCGCGGTCTGATCCAGATACGTCTGGGCGATCTTGTTGCTCGAGTCTATCTTGATGACTTCCTGCCAGCACTCGCGCGCCTTGGCCACGCTGTCACCCTTCTTTTCGCGATAGAAGCCATCGGCCTGAAGCATGAGTTTCTGGACCGGACGGCTCATTTCCGGCGCCGCCAGGTTCGGGTCCCGATCGGTCTGGGCGGGCGCGGCGATGGCCGCCAGCTGCGCCTTGACCGCCGTCTGCATCCGGCTCAGGCCGTTCTTGGCCTGCAGGCTCGAGGGATCGTTCTGCAGCGCGATTTCATAGGCCTCCAGCGCGCTGAAGTAATCCTTCCGCGCTTCCGCCTCGCTCGCCTGTTTGAACAGATTGCCCATTTCGCGGTCCATCTGGACCCGCAACTGCGCCTGACGCTCGGCTTCGGTCACATGCTGAACCCGTTCCGTGTCGGCCGCCTGGGCTTTCTCGGCTTTGGCCTTCTGCCCGGCCAGTTTCTCAAGCCCCCGTTGAGCGGCGGCGTTATTGGCGTCGAGCTCCAGCGCCATGTCATAGTTTTTCTTCGCGGCGTCGAAATCCTTCTTGTTCAACGCATCCTTGGCCGTGTCCAGGAACGTGTTGATCTTCTCATCGAGCACTTTCTGGCGGTCGGCCGCAGCCGCATCCACCTCGGCGCTCTTGGGCGTCACAACCGGCGCGACCTCCACCGTTTTGGCGGCCTTTTTGCCCCGCTCGACACGCTCGGCCAGCACCTGGTCGCGCTTCGCTTCCACCTTCTTGAAGGCTTCCTGCACCTTGGGGTTCTGAGCATCCACCACCTGCGCGGTCTTCAGCATCGCCAGGGCTTCGTCGAATTTGCCCGCATCGGCCAGCTGCATCGCATCCGTGACGGCCTGTTCAGCCCGCTTCTCAGCGCCGCTCGCCTTGGGAGCCTCCGCAACCGCCGCCTTGACGGTCTCCACCTTCTTATCCGCATCCCGGATCGCCGGTTCCGGCGCGGGAACAGGGTTGGTCGCTTCCTTCTTGACTTCTTCCTTTTTCTCAGCCGCCTGGGGCGCATCTTCCTTCGCGGGCGCCAACGACTTCGGCGCCAGATCCTTATCCGGCTCCACCGCGGGTTTCACGGCTTCAGCCGGCTTGGCTTCTTCTTTCTTGACTTCTTCCTTTTTCTCGGCCGCCTTGGGCGCGTCTTTCTTCGCGGCAGCCTTCGGGGCTTCCGGGGCGGGCTTCACGGCTTCAGCCGGCTTGGCCTCTTCCTTGGCCGGAGCGGGCTTGGTTTCTTCTTTCTTGACTTCTTCCTTTTTCTCAGCCGCCTTGGGCGCGTCTTTCTTCGCGGCAGCCTTCGGGGCTTCCTGAGTCGGCTCAGCCACCGGTTTCACGGCGTCGGCGGGCTTGGCTTCTTCCTTCTTGTCGGTCGCCTTCGCAGCGTCCGGAGCCGGCGTCGCGATCAACGCCTTGGCTGGCGAGGACACATCCACCGCCGCCGGGGCGGCGTCACCCTGCGCACTGGCGACCTGAACCGCGGGCGCAAGGTTGGCGCGCGCCTGCTCAATCGTCAGTTTCTTCGAATTGATCTGGCCGATGGACGTGAGGTACTGGCGGGTCTGCTTGTATTCGCCCCCGAGGAGCCAGATCTGGTAGAACTCGGTGCGGGCTTCATCCAGTTTCTGGGCGTCGAAGTTGCCGCTGGCCTTGGCATAGCGGGCTTCGAGCGCTTTTTCCAGCTCGGCTCGGTCGGCAGGCGCCGCCGAACGCAGCTGCTTCTGAATCTCGAGATTCTTTCGGGTATCGTTGAGGGCCCCCTTGACTTTTTCATCCTGCGGGTTGAGTTTCACCGCCTCATCGTAACAGGTCATGGCCTCCTGAAACTCGGCTTTTTCGTAGTGGCGAGTCCCCTGCGCCACAATTTCCCGGACCCGCTGCACCTGCTCAGGCGAATCGGCCGCCGCCGGTTGCGCGCCGGCGGTGGGCGCCGCTTTCTCCTCCGCTCTCGAGGAGGCCGACGACCATGCTATCGTCACCGACACGAGCAGGATAAGCAAGAGCGTGACGCTCAGACGCTTCGGGCCGAATGAAAACCGTTTCCGGGTACCTGTGAGTGCCATGAAGGACTATTCTCACTCCTTTTGCGATAATTCGATGCGTGTGACAGGCTTGCCGTGGGATGAATCAGATCGGGGGATTTCAGGGGTCAAGTACCGCGCCATCAGAAGGTTCCCACACACCAGCGCGGACCCCAACGGTTCCATCCGCGAGATGATCGGTAATTCGCTCCAGCTTGTCAAGCAAAAAGACGCGAAAAACCCCGACTCCAACTCCAACTAAATCCGCCGCCCTGCAAGGATGCGCGCCTTTCAAAAGGCGCTTTTTCTCCTATCGGGAGCGCATCGCCGTGCGCTCCAAAACTTACGGCGCGGGCGCGGGCGCTGCCTCAGCCGCCGGCGCCGTCCCCACCATGAACAGACTCTCCGTTCCCAGCCGCGCATACGCAGACTTTTCAAACGGAATCGTATTTTTCTTGCGCTCCAGCCGGATGGCCACCGGAGCCGGCACCGCCGAGGTGGCCGCCGCGGCAGTACCACCGGTGGTCGCCGTCGTCCCCGGTCCCGCAGGTGTCGCCCCGCCGGGCCCTCCCCCCGCAGCCGGTGCGGCAGGCGGGGCGGGCGGCGGCGGTAACGCCCCCGAATACAACGTGTTAAGCGCAATGATCGAGCCCAGCAGTACCAGACCCACCACAAACGCCACCATCCGGATATTTGCGATCAGGAACTCTTTTGTCTTCTCCAACTGCTCGTTCATGGCCTGCCACGCCCTTTATTCCCTGGTTGGATTTCCCGGGCAGATTCCCCCGGATACCCTGGCTGACACCGTCCCGTCTTCCCCAGGCCCTGCGGCCCGGCTCGGAACTCTTACACGGGCAACCCGCCCACCCCCACCGTATCTCCCGCCGCCCCCTTGGCGCCCGCCCCCGCCGCCGCGTCCGGAGCAGGCGCGGCGGGTGCCGCCGCCGCATCGGTCGAAGCCGGCAACGGCTTGAGCGGATCGGCCAGACGCGTCAACGGTTGAGCCGGAACGTTTTGCACCTTGACGTACAGGGTGAAGCTGTACCCGCCCGCCGCGGCTCGCGGGGACGTGTTAACTACCGAGACCACCGAAAATCCCATCTTGGCCCGGTCCGGAGTCGTGATCAGATTCTTCAATGCGTTGACAAACTGCCCGGGAGAAATCTGCCCCTGCGCCAGACAGGTAATCGTCACGTTCGTGTCGAGCGGGGTCTCCGGACTCGGCATGCAGTTCAACTGCGTAATCTGAATATCCGCCGGTTTGAGCGCCTGAATGTTGCTGATAAAATTCAACCAGAAATCCCGAGGCGCCAGCGCCGGCTGCAAAAGACCCATCCCCCCCTGAATCAGACCGCGCGCCTCCGTGGCCTTTTTGTAGTCTGCCTGGAGCGGTTCCGAGGCGCCCACCACGCTCTGCATCTGATTGATGCTGTTCTGCATCGCCTTCATTCGGGCTTCGCCCGCGCCCATGCCGAAGAAGACCATCCCGCCCACCATCGCCACCAGCACGGCCATTTCCGCGTACTGCCCGCTCAGGTCGCGCATCATGCGCGCTTCCTCGGGCAGGAAGTCAATCGTCAAGGGGGAAATCCCCAACCCCTGACTGGCCAGACCGATCGCCACCTTGTATGACGCAATGTCGAAACTCTCGGCCTTGTACGTATCCGGACAGGTAATCCCGGGCCCGCCCAGACTCTGATCCACCTCGACCGGCACCCCCAGGCGATCCTCGATGTAACTGGTCAGGAACGGCAGGCGCGCCCCCCCGCCACTGAGGATCAGGCGGTCCACCCCCACCCCGTCGGGCTGGGAAATGTAGTAGTCGAGCGAACGGCGCAACTCGGCCACGATGCGGTCGCACACCGCCGTGGCGGCGTGGCAGGCCCGCTCGTCGTAAGCCGTGGGGTCGGCCTCGTACTCGAACTGAGCCGACTGCACGGCCGTGCGCGTGAACTTGACCTGCTCGGCCTCGTCAAACGACTGGCATCCGCACGCCTTGAAAATCTCACTGCTGATGTGGTTGCCGCCGATCGGAATCGGACGGACAAACCCGACAATCTTGGCCCCGCCCGCGCGGCAGATGGCCAGATCGGTCGAACGGGCCCCCAGGTTCACATAGGCCCGCACCTCGTCAAACCCCGCATCGAGCCCGACCCCGAGGAAATCCGACTCCCCTTCGGGCGTTTCGAGCATCGGCTCTTCGGCGGGCTGTTCTTCTTCCACCGCCTCTTCGCCTTTTTTCTTCTTCTTGGCGGGTTTCTTCTTTTCCTTCTTGGGCTTTTCCACCTTGGCCTTCGGCTTGCCCCCGCCCAGCCCGAGGAATCCCCCCCCCAGACCGCCCGACTCGACCCACTTGTCGAAATTGAAGCGGTGCAATTCCTGACCGTTGTAGAGCGCCAGCGTCGAGACACCGATCCCGACCGCCTTAAGCCCCATTTTACGCAACGAATTCATGAACTCCTGGTTGGTTTCCTTCTTCATGGCCACCAGGAGCACTTCCACCTCGCGAGCGTCCTCGGAGTCGAACACCTGATACTGAAGCAGGGTCTTCTCGAGAGGGAAGGGAATAATCTGACGGGCTTCGAAATGGATAATCTGCTGCAGGCGGGGGCCGGGAGCGCGCGGCAGACGCAAGGGACGCACAATCACCGTCTGGCCGGGCATACAGAAAACCGCCTGCTTCGTGGCGATCTTGTGCTCCTTGAGCAGCTTGCGCACGGCTTCCAGCAAGACACCGGTGCGCTCCGCTTCGAGCGCATTGGGATCCACCGGCACGGGCGCCGAGACCATGCGCTCGATGCGCACCCCCTTTTTCTCCACAACCATCTCGACGATCTTGACCGAGCGGCCGCCTAAATCGACTCCTAAACAACGCTTGAGACCTGGCATGGGACTCTCAAACCTCCACGGGTCAAGGGGACTCTCGGGGAACGGACTCG
>Ga0116170_10004094_pt1 | contig 13431 bp, 8 predicted proteins | sample AD_JPNHW1_MetaG_FD_89797 | JGI IMG/M metagenome (GOLD analysis project Ga0116170, IMG submission 89797) | Active sludge microbial communities of municipal wastewater-treating anaerobic digesters from Japan - AD_JPNHW1_MetaG | ecosystem: Engineered > Bioreactor > Anaerobic > Digestate | place...
AATACCACGTGAATTGATACCACAGACTATACTTGATAAATTTGAAAAATTCGGAAGCATCCTGAAAGAATATGAAATCTACAGGAATTACTTTAATGAATACTATCAAAAAGACCAATAAAAAATGCGATTAAATCTTTTGGATAGACAGTTTCATATAAAAATTATTCCATGAAAAGAAAAACATTTTTCATTTATTCTGTTCTGTTTTTCTCATTGATAAGTTTTCTTTTTATATCATCTTTTCTCTACTTAAAAAGAATTAACATCTGCGAAAATGTCTGTATCCAACTCCACGGAATAAAACCCAGCGAAACTACCGGCGTCCATGTTTACAGTATTACGCCTCTAAACCGGCGTATTGAAATCAAATATTCCTCAAAAAATAATTATTGGGTCGACAGTTCAGGTTATCACAAAACTATTAGTTTCGTTGTTCCCGATTCGATATTTCACAGAGTTAATTTGGGAAGCATTTTACTTGGGAAACATCTATATCATTTTATTCCGGATAAAAACAGCTGTGTTAAAGATGAACACGGCAATAATGTGTTTACCCTGCCACCCTATATACGTAGTGATAATTCAATCCTGCAAAAAATAAATGTTGTTTTCAATTCTTCGGTAAGCCTGGGTATTTTAAAATATATAGAAGTTGGTCTCGTAATTATCCTTTTTCTGATAATCATATTAAAATCCTGGACAATAAATCTGTATATTAAAAGGAAGTTCCATTTATTGGAAAACTTATTATTAAAGAAAAAATTTCCTGTTGAAAAAATTAAAAAAAGAGGAAAGATAATAATTGTTTCTATTCTAATTGCGCTAAGTATATTTTACGGCGTTCTTTGGATCGTGCTATGTATTTCGGGCACTATAACCGCCATACTGTTTATTATTTTAATTGGGTTGACTGTTTGGATCATTTTCAAACATTTACCTATCCTGATTTACGCCAAACAAAAAGATAAAAATAGAGTCAAGGTTGGGTTAATATTCTTTACTGCGATATGGATGGGCTTCGAAGTTTTTCTGAGGATTGCAGGTATTAATGCAACATTCAATGAGAAAAATGGCGGATATTATACTTCCGGTTATCACTATTCTCATTGGTCTCGTAATGAAAATAACTCTGGTTTGCTAATTAATAAAGAATATTCCAACGATATAAAAGCTCATAAAGAGTTTGCCTATGAAATAAAATGTAACAAAGAAGGATTACGAGATGTTGATCATAACTATACAAAAAATGATAGCGAATACCGGATAATCTGCCTGGGCAACTCTTTTACTGAGGGTATTGGAGCACCACAGGATTCTACCTGGCCGGCTTTTCTGGAAAGAAAATTAAAAGCAAAAATAAATAGGCAAATTACCGTGTTCAATGCCGGCAAAGCCAGCTCGGATCCTTTTTTTGAGTTTATGTTGTTTAAAGAAAAACTGCTTCAATACAGTCCCGATTTATTGTTATTAACATTAGGGTCTTCTGACTTTAATTTTTATTTCTGCAGGGGCGGTTTTGAGCGTTTTACCCCTCAAGGTTATGAATACAGAAAGGCCCCGCATTGGGAACGCTTATACGCGGTTAGTTTTGTTTTCAGGTATTTTATGAACAATATGCTGCATTATAAAAACCTGATATCACCAGACAAATATACAAGTGATGTTGCAAAAGCCAATAATGATATTGAAGACTGCATTTACAGGTTCCATCAGCTTTCCAATGAAATTCCCTTCAAAATGGCGGTAGTTTTTTATGATGACCAAAGCAGTGCATACAACCAGTTGAAAAAATCCCTGCTCGAAAAGGGTGAAATAATAACCTTTGATTTATTTAAATACAATCGTGAAGTAAAAAAATTATCAAAGGATGAAATGAAAAAATATTATTGGCCTATTGATGGACATTGCAACTCAAAAGGCTATAATTTGCTTGCAGAAGGAGTGGAATGGTATCTAATTCAGGCTGGAATACTGGATTCTGTTAAGTAATTCTGATAAGCTTTGATTTGTGAATTAATCCATCATAAATCTCTTCCAGTATAAAAATTCCTGATATTCTTCGGGAGTGCCCAAATGCACATAGTGATCCAGCTTAATAAAACCTACTTTTTCCCCTTGGTTTATCAGGTATTGGGCGAAATGGTCCATACTTGGATTTTTTTCATCATTAAGATGATCCAGCAGGTTCAGAACAGATAAGTCAGGGAAATAATACATCCCGGCAAGGCCAAGGTCATTTTTTTGAAGGCTTTTAATATGTATTTCGGTTACCGATGTGCCTGCAAAGGAAAATCCGGTATGTGCATCCCCTTGTTTTTTTTGAATCAGGCGTGGCTCAAATCCAAATAAGATCATTTTTTAATCCCTTAATTTTTCATGATATTCAACATCAAAAATGCCATAACAATCATTAGATATTACTAATAAATCTTTTGATGCAGGTAAACTGCTTAGGGCACTTTTTAAACTTTCGGTTTGGCTTTTAGTTTGTTTATGGATATTAATTGTTTTCTCGCCGTGCTTTATTATTGGCAATGTTTCGTCATTCACAAGGTACGTTATGTTGTCAGAGTACATTTTTTTTGCAACAAATTCATACATGGCCATTCCGCCGATCGATATACCCGCCTTGTTTTCTTTGTCTATTATTTTCATCCGGGTGCCTTCACCACACATCATCATGAGCAAAGGCAAATTATTGGGCTGGTTTTTAGTGTTCAAAATTTCATTCCATTCTTCGGCATCTGAAAGTTGTTCCGGGATGCCCGAATGTAAAAAGGCTTTTGTTTCTAAAGTGTGTGCCGTCAAGCCCTGCGCCAGCATCAGGTTAAAAATTTCGCTCGGAAAAAATTCCCCTGCTGTCATAATATTTTTTTTAACCAATAGTTTCGCATTTGCCAGCATTACTGATGTATTTGAAAAATAATACACTCCGGTCGAAAGCGGCTCATCCATCCAGTCATCAGTAAAACATCCCTTTTCTTTTATTTCAAGTAAGCGGTTTCCATTTGTTTTACAAAATGCTGAAAAACTATTTTTGTAAAGGTGCGGGTGATACCCTGTTTGAGTAAATACGATGCCGTCTGTTTGGCTTTTTTTTATGAAGTCCTCCACATGCTCAAAATTCCATTTCCACATTACATCGTTATAGGCAACAAAACAGGGCTCATTGTGTGGCAATTCTTTTTCTGCTTTCACAATAGACCAGGCGGGACCAAGCTTATGAGGTTCTATGACAATAAAATGAATATTATCATATTCCGCCAAAACTCCGGAAAGCAGGCTTCTATGCGGTTCATCAATAATGATCCATATTGCTGTGCCCTTTGGAAATGCATCAATCACGTGACGGATCATAGGTTTCCCAAACACAGAGATCAATGGTTTGTAGATATTGAAACCGGCATCAATAAATCTCTGTCCGTTACCCGCACAAGGAATTATCAGGTTTATTTCAGCCATACAACAATTCTTTAATGCGTTTTTCGATGTTGTTTAAACCATATTTTAAAAACATGGACCATCCTGCAAGATAAGTTACACCTTCCTTTATACAATCTTTTATAACACGGTCGGATACACCTCCGTCAACTTCAACAGCAATGGTATAGTTATTTTTGGCTGCCCATAAATTTATTTCCCTGATCCGTTGTAAGGTTCCTTCCCTGAATGTTTGCCCGCCTCTGCCAATGGGGACACCCATCACCAGGATATGGTGTATACCGGCATCAGCTATTCTTTTCAAAAATAAATCAATCCTGGTTTTATCATCCACAGCTAAAACGACACCGGGAACTCCTTTTGACTGTCTAATAATGTCAGAACCCCTTTTCCAAGAGCCAGCAACGCTAAAGGCTTCAGGATGTACGTATACCAATGACGGTTTTATTGCACAAATTTTTGCAATGTATGAGTCACCTTCTTTTTCGGAAAAAGGATCGGCAACCATAAGATGGATATGGGTTTTAACTGCCCGATGAAATTTACTTAAATAAGCAAGTTTTTCAAAACCATCCAGTTTCCGCGAAATAAGATTCCCGTCACCAATATCAATATGGAAATGCGTTATCCCTGCTTGTATAATACGGTCAACAAGCCCGCCTGTAAATTCCTTAACAGGGACTTCAATCATAGAAGCCAAAAAACACGGATGGTTGTTGACTCTTTTTGATTTTTTATCGTGTTTTTTACTAAAAATATCATTTACAATGTTACTGAAATCCTCATCTGGCATGCATACCAGGTCGTTTCTGAACCAATGAATTTCATCCTCATCCATTCGGGGCAGTGAAGTTGCCTTGCTGATATCTTTCAGCACCTTCAAGATGCCGGTTTGAATCAAATTATTGTGTTTATTTATTTCCGAAGAACCCTCTGATACAATAAACCGCTTCCATTCATTTTGAGTTTGCCCTGATTTATTTTGAATATCATCCGGAAAAGAATGAATAATTGCGGCCAGTAATTTGCCGGCATAATTTATCCGGATACAATTCCGTTTTACTGTTTCCCTGATATGGCTTTGTGGTGTATATGAGGTTCCATGCAGCACATTTCCAATAAATCCATAAGGCTTGGTTACATTATAAACTTTTTCTGAAAGCGCAAAGTCCAGGTGATTATGCCGCTGATGGTGTTGTGTGCCCAGAAATGGCCCGAAAAGAAAAATACATTCCTGGTTTTCAGATTCAGCGGTTTTCCTGAAAGAAGATGCAAGTTTTTTAAAGATATCCATTGCTTCAGTAAGTGTTCGTTTGCTGAAATAATCCTCGTTGCCAATGTAATATTCTAAATCAGCTGATTTGTCAGATAAAATCGTGAAAATATGGTTTATAAAATCTTCTGTTTTTTTACTGGAATATTCATTCAGCCCGTTTTTTAGAAGATTGGCTGTGTCTATACAAAAAGAAGTGATCAGGTGTGAATTTTTTGCTTCTTTTATAAATTTAAGTACCCGGAGGTCTTCAGAATCGTCTTCAGCAGCATGATCGATCCCGAGACCCCATATCGGCAGATCAGCATCGGGGTTTTTATCAAGAAACGAAATAAGATTTCTTTTAACGATTTCAGCTAACTCGGCCGGGCCCTGAATTTTAAGGTACCCTTTTCCCTTACATATTCCAAGGGCATTCATGCTTGCCTGAATGCCGAATGGTTTGATGCCGGAACTGAAATAATTAAAGTACGTTTGAATATCAACCCCATTATTTTTCAGATGATAAAGACTTATAAACGGGACAGCGCCCAATTTTGAAATTGATAAGGCAATATAAAAATCTTTCAGGGGAACCGGTAAGTTCCTGATATATTTTCCGAGACTTGTTTTTTTTATTAATTTCCAGTCAGAATAATGGCGAGACAGGCACAAGGTAAGTTTGTTCTTTATAAAAGAACCGGCTTTTATATAATACTCAACAAGTTTTTTGATGTTTACATTTGATGTAAAATACAACTGATCATCAGCCCACAACAGTCCTAGTTCACGAAGTTCATCCGTCTCACTTTTAGATAGCTCTTTTTTGTTTTTAAAAGCATCTGAAACCCGGGGAAGTTCGAGATAAAAATTATTAAATTCATTATTTATATTCCGTCCTTTCAAACGTTGAGCAAAGAAATAACTTCCATATACAAACACATGAAAACCTGCAGCTTTAAAAAACTCTTTTATGAAGTCGTGATGTCCGGTATTTTTTATCCTTAAGACTATAAAGGCAGGATTTAAAAAAATATTTTCAAGGTTGTCCCAGCATTTTTCTTCGGTTTGGTAATAAGAAAGTTTGATGTTTTTATTTTGTTTTACAAAGTACGGAACCAGAAATTTATTAGGAACTAAGGCGTATTGTATCCGGTAATCTGCCTTTCCCGGCGTAATCATTTTAAAATCAGATTTTGAAATTATGCCATTCGCATCACATTCAATCCGGAATAATCGTTGGGTATATTCTGATGCCACCACAACAGAAAGTGATTTCAAATTTCCTGTTACAAAAAAATACATTTTGTCAAACATAGCTCCCAACTCATAAGAAAACACGTTGCTTTTCTGAGTATAAAAAGAACTATAACAAAATTCAAAACCAATCCCTTTGAATGAACGTGTTGTTTCCTGTGTTAACGATAACTTTCGGTATTGTGGATGAATGCCCCACAACTGCAATAATTTTTGATGCATAACCACCAATGTGTCAAAAAACAGGTCAGTGCTTTTAATCAATGAATCCGAATTATCAAAACATGCAGGGATCAGGGTATTCCCAGGACCTGTATCTGGCAGATCAAAATTACCAAATAAATTTTTTTTCAGTTTGAAATGAGAGATGTTTTTTTGCTCATTAAGGGTTTCATTAAGAAAAATATGGTCAATGTATGATTTATTTTGTTGGTAATAATGTGCAAAAGAAGGCAGGTCAATCAAAGAAAAATATTTTTCAACTTCATCACAATTCCTGTAAGATTCGGTTCTTTTTGATTTACGACGTATCAGTTCTTCAGGACTGGCAACCAACAAATAATTTCTGTCGAAAAAATTACGTAATAAATGATGATGTGTATAATGGCCCTCCACAATGATGACCATCTTTTTTTTCAGTACGATGTCCGATACGCCATCACACTTTCCATTATTCTCGCGGGAATATAAATCTGAAAGTAAAATTTTCTTTTCAAAAAGGGCATCATTATATCTTTCTTTTTCAACTTTAGATAAAAAATTTCGCGCTTTTACCAAGTCCATATGCAGATCGGCCTCATATTCAAACACTTTGTTTTTCGACAGCAAATCATTGAGATCCTTAGCGCGTTTTGACCTATCGGTCAATGTCCAGTCCAACCTGTAAATAAAACAGGGTATTTTACGCTTATCAAATTCACGACCTAATGCATCAGCAAGAGTGGTTTTTCCTGAAGCTGTAGGGCCGTCAATCCCGATAATAAAAAAGTTGTCGGAAAATTTTATTGAAGCTAATATTTCGTCAATTAGTATCATCTGGCTTTAACTGCCTTTTTGGGGAGATTTTTCTTTGAAAAATATCCTTGTTGTTTCATGCAAATATAGATATTATATGCTATTAGCCGGTAGCCTTTCTCATTACAATGTTCCGAGCCGGTAAATGCAGGTTCAAACAAGTCGCTTTTTTCAGGGCCAAAAGCCGTGAACAGGCTATCCTGATTTATAAAAGGTATTGCCTTAGCATTTGCTGTTTTCTTCCAAATCTCACCCACCTGAGCTGCCCAAAATGATATTTCTTCTGAACTTGGCGGTGGAATGAGCGGGTAATTCATACAAATCAGAGGATAGCCCTGTTTTATACAAATACCAGAAATAGTATTAATATCGGTTTCAACCCAATTAAAGACTTCCCTTTCTTTTAAATTGATCGTTCGTTTATTTCTATGAACCAGAAAAAAATCTTCATGAAACAATTCTTTAAATTCCTGATATTGCATAACGGCCCTAGCGGAATATAAAACATACAAACTATCCTTATTGCCTTTTTGTATTACGTCTTTTTGAAGAAACAAATCAAATAACATTTTTTCTTTGTAATTTAAATCGGGTGTTTTTTTCAGAGGATCTGTTTTATATATCCTCACAGCCAACTCTTTAATTATTAACTTTAATAATGTATTGGAAGTTTTGAGGCCTTTGCCCGCTGTGATATTTTTGTTTTCCTGAATATTACAAATGTCCAGCCCTGTCTGAGAAAGGGGTTCTACAGGATTAAATTCCAGAGCGCTTTTAAAACACGGTATAGCATCATCTGTGTTGTTTTCAAGCAGGTTCAGATAGCCATAAACAGTCATAAATCCCGATCGTTCAGGAAGCAAATATTGGTTTTGTTTGAAGAAACTATTCCGCTTATCATAAGGAATCGTCCTGGTAAGGTCAAAATAAAACAGCGTTTCTTCCGGATACTTTTTACAGTATTTTACAATCTCTTCTTTAGCAAAAACCGTATCGCCTTTTGTCAAATGATAACGGTATTTTATTATTTTTAAATCAACAGATTTCGGATACAATAATATCAGCGAATCCAGTAAATGTATCGTTTCGGGCACCAGTGTGTTTTGTATTGTTTTGATTTGGTTTTTATTAAAATAAAAATCAACGTCCAGTTTTTCCAAACACACCCAAAATGCATCTCTTATTGAATCATTCAAAGGGTTTAATATGGATGCATAAGAAAACTTATCCAGTGCATTTCTCCATTCTTTTTTAGCCAGATAATACCGGCCCATGTTATATGCAGTCTCAAAATCATCATTTTAATCACAGAATAAAATGCCCTGACCAATTGTTGATTTGAAAAATCATTTACCCGTTGAAACATTTCAAGTCCATGTCTTTTGTACCTGATATTATGCTTTATCCTGGATATTAGCTTAAATGTCCTTATCCGGTATAAAAAATTATCGGGCCTGGAATACCCATAATAATTCCATGAATTTGCCATGCCGAATAACATGACAACTACATTCGGGTGATATACCTGAAGTAATTTTTGAATATTTTCCAGCATCTGTGTAGTATTTCCGGCACAGATACCTTCATTTATTACCCGAACAGGTATCTTTTCCTTATTTATTATGATTTGTTCGAGCTGAGCCGGATAGCTTTTATCGGCATGTGCACCTATTCCATAAGTAAATGAATCGCCAAGGCATAGAACAGTAAATGTTTTATCGCCGTTTGTATCATTACGTCCCAATTGTTTAGAAGAATAAAAAGATCCGAAAATCCGTAATGCTATTTCCAATACAATAAAAACAATCAATAACCAGAATAAAAAACCCGAAAAAATAGCTAATAAATTTTTAAATAGATTTCGTTTGCCATTTTCCTGCTTCATTTTCGCTCTTCTGCGGTTATTACGATAAAAGAAGTAACTCAAAACAATGATAAGGATAATAAACAACGCTAAAAGAATTTCCCGGATGATCTGAGTTGAAAAAAACCACTTAAACAGAACCAGGGTTTTTCTGAAAAAATTCTTATTTATTATATCCCCTGAAGGTATCATAAAAACACCTTGATTATTAATACAGTTGTCGGTAGCCGAATATTTTTTCAGTTTACCCTCATATTCAATGGATATGTTTTCAATTTTTGTATCGCAGGGGAATATCAAAGAGGCCTCTTTATAAAAGCCCGTAATGAATATTTTATTGTTTTCAATAGGGATTTTCACTTCTCTGCCCGTTGGGGTATGAGCTTTAACAAAAAATGAAGAAGAGGGTGGGCTGTTACAAGTATCTATACGAATATTAAGTTCGCCATAAATATTTATCCTTGCAACAAACCATATGGTAAACGACAAACCTATAGCCATCAATATTCCAAGAAGAAATAAAATGAGCCTCTTTTTATTCATATTTACCCACCAATCTAATTGTTTCAGATAATTTAACGGGCTTGTTTTGCTTGTCAACAAATTTAATTTCTTTCAAACGGGTCAGTTCATCAAATCTGAAAATAACAAAACGATATTCCGCATTGACTGGATTAAAAGGTTTTAAAAATAAAGTGTTGTTTTGCCTCGTAACTGCTTTTATACCGTAAATTTTATCGCTGGTTTCCTCTTGGTATTCAGTAATGAGTTGAATAATTTCCCATTTTTGTGTATCATAAGGTAATGAATCCAGATATATAGCGCCATCTAAAGATGTATTCACATCAGTAATTCTATCAATACCATGTCTGATACTTTCAGATTGTACCGGATATCCATAATATGGAATATAATACATATCGGGATGCAAAAAAATCAGATCTGAATATTGACGCCAGAGACTATGGGTTGGTTTTTTATCTTTAGATATATGTTTATAAAAAGGCATAAAACCATTTGCGAGGAAATAAATACAAAACAATAAAATAAACCATAGTTCTGAAATTCTAAAAAGTTTTTTTATATTAATAATAATAAAATAAATAAAAAATACAGCTAAAGGAAAATATGCTAATATCAAGTACCGATGAGGATTGGGTAAATATTCTGATTGTAACAACTGAAAGAAATCAAAATTTATAATGCAACCCTGACTTGACTCCAAATGCCTCAACGAAACAGTTTTTACAAATAGAATGCACACGATAAGTGCAATCACACTTCCGGAAATCACAAACAAATTTTCTTTGCGCTTACTTTTTTTGTATTGTATTAAAAACCATGCGTTGACCAGTATTATAATTATGAAAGCAAGAATATTGATATATATATTGCTGAAACCCGGTTCATGAACATAAGGGAAAAATAAACGGACAACTGATCGGATAAAAACATAAAAGCCAAATTCGATAATGGCAAGGAGTGCCGTATCATCCTGTCTGAAAGAGCTGTTCACATTGGTTCCTAATCCATCGGGATTCGAGTAGTTCAGTATGTTTTCATTATTGAAATAGTTCACGGCAAATTGTAATAATATCGCGATCAACAACACCAACATTCCCCAAAACAGTTTTTTTTGTTTTGAAAAAATTGCGTAGGCCAATATTATAAACATCAAAGGTGTATAAACAACAAAAATAGGTTTAGATAAAATAAAGACAATAAAAAATAAAACCACGATACCCCAGGTTATACGGGATAAATTATCCATTTTAACAAACAACACCGGCCAAAACAACAATGCCGTCAGAAAAGGCACTTCATACATCAAAAGTGTCCTTCCAAATATAAAAACTGTAAATGATGCAGCAATGCTGATGGCAAAGCGAAGCCGGTCATTATTACATACCTCTCGGAATATTTTTAAATTAAACGAAGCGTAAATAAAAGCAATTGATAATAGTACTGTAATCTGCATTATTTCAGGAAAGTATTGCCTGATCGCAAAAATCTTTAATATTATAAATGGAATTATGCTTTGATAAGTATTCAGATAATTTGCATTCGTGGTCGTGAGTAGCTGATATAAATTAGCGTCATATGCTTTCACAAAGAATTTAGAAATATCATCCCGAAAATAATTTCCGTAGATGTAAATTTCCGGAAAAAGAATAAAAAAGTATAGTATGAAAATTATCAGAAATGTAAGCCAGAAATTAAGGTTTATTTTCAATGGCTTATGAAAAACAACAAGAAAAAAAGGGATGACTAGTATCAACGATGATACTAAAGCCAAAGATATCCAACCAGTATTCATAAAGGTAGTTACTGCCGGATCGAATATCAGATAAATTGCCCCGGGAATAAATGAAATGAAAACAGGAATAACTATTTTATAATTGTACTTTTTTATAAAAGACGGAGCTGCTTTACATTTTAACAAAAATTGATTTTTAATATGCTGCCTTGATCTATAAAAACTTTTACCAACAATAAAAACGATAGATGCAGAGGCACCCAATATAATAGTAAATATTAAAACAAGTAAAATATCTCTTTTACTTACGATGAAAAAAGCTTTAAGCTTTTGAATATAAGTAAAACCTGAGGGTTTAACATAACTAATTTTCGTGTTATGTTTAATTAGAGTGAGTGTTTCTTTATGGTCCAGAAAGTCTTGTGTGATTTTAACAGGATTTCTTGTATTAGAAACTATTATCTCTTTGAAATAACCATAAAAATTATTATCCAGTATCTGTTGACGGCCCAAAGGAGTGGTGGCAAGTACAGCTATATCAGTATCATTTGATATGATTTTGAACTCTCCTGCAAAATTTATATTTTTGGAATAGAACGTTAAAAAACAAAATATGAATAAAATTGTGCTACTTAAGGCAACAATTAAAATTTTAATTAATTTATTTTTTTTCATTTTCTCATGCTATCGTCTAAAAAGCAATTTATTTATAAATGTCTTAATAAAATCATATATTTAGCTCTTATAAAAATAATATTTTTTATCTTTGTAATAATAAAAACCGTTTGAAAAAAGGCAAAATAGTGAAAAAATTTTTTATATTCTGGAAAAAAATTACTTGGATATATGTAAAATTTATTCAGAAAATACTTATTACTATTTTTCTCACCATCATATATCTTGTTTTTTTTCCTTTTTTATGGTTTTTTCATTTGGTTTTCAGTAAAGAAAAATTAAATACTAAATTTGTTTTATCTGCTTCTTATTGGAAAGCAAGCAAGCCAGCCATTACCGAACCGGAATATTATATTAATCAATCCTAAAGTAGATGAGAAAAGTTTCGTATATACTTAAGCAGATGTGGGTGCTGATAAAAAAACACAAGCTTAGTTTTTTGGCACCCCTTTTAATCATACTTGCGGTATTGGCTATCCTGGTATATTATATCGGCCCTGCCGTGATTGTTTCATTTATTTATGCAGGAGTTTAATATTAATTTTCATGAACACAGATGAAACCCTAGACCTGAGAGGATTACCATGTCCGGGTAATTTGCCAAAACTTCTGATTAAGCTGGAAACTATGGACTCTGGTGAAATATTAGAACTAATTGTTGACGACATTGTTGCGCTTGACAGGATTCCTGCAGCTATTAAAGAAGAGTCAGGCTATGAATTGCTGGAATATATAAAAGGAAATGATTCAAATATCTTCATGTACATCAAAATTAAATAAAAACCACAATGACTGACCCCGTTAAAATATGTAAGCGCTGTATCATGCCTGAAAATAGGCCGGATATTACACTTAACGAAGATGGGATTTGCAACCTTTGCATTGCTCACGATATGGCAAAAAAATTTGAAACCATAAAACCGCTTGAAAGCGACCTGATAAAAATTTTATCCAAATATCAGGGGAAACACCGATATGACTGCATGGTAATGTGCAGTGGTGGAAAAGACAGTACATCGGCCTTGTATTACATGAAAAAACGTTATAAACTGAATGTTCTTGCTTTCACTTTTGATCACGGATTTGAAACAGATGAAGCTCTTGAAAATATTCATAATGCCGTGGAAATACTCGGAGTTGACTTTTTGTTTTTCAAGTCTGCATTCATGAAAGACATGTTTTCAAAAATTATCTCCAGCAATTCTAAAGCCGTCATTTGTCATCCCTGCTCTATTTGGTATATGGATCTGGCGTTTGATGTGGCTGCCCGATATGAAATTCCAATCATTGTCGCCGGATGGACCAAGGGACAATCCAATAAACAGGAAATCATGTCGAAATGCGGGTGTAATGTTCATACCGCCGAGTTTAAAGCTATGGCCGAAAACACCAGGCATTTTCTTGACAGCGAACTCAAAGACATGCCTCAATACAAAATCTTTCCCCGTAGCATGGAAGAAGTCCTGTCCAGGCAAAAAAACGGTTTAATTCAATTGTTGTTTCTCCGCATTGGTTTCTGCCCTTCGGCCCCGAAGAATATGTTAAAGTCATAAAAGAGGAATTAAAATGGAAGGTGCCTGTTCTCAGTTACCCTTCAGGATCCACTAACTGTTCCCTGAATTTCATGTCTGTGTATTATTCCATGAAACATTATGGTTATACACATTA
>Ga0116170_10004095_pt1 | contig 13428 bp, 2 predicted proteins | sample AD_JPNHW1_MetaG_FD_89797 | JGI IMG/M metagenome (GOLD analysis project Ga0116170, IMG submission 89797) | Active sludge microbial communities of municipal wastewater-treating anaerobic digesters from Japan - AD_JPNHW1_MetaG | ecosystem: Engineered > Bioreactor > Anaerobic > Digestate | place...
AGCGGGCCGCTTTCCCGCTCACGGGCGACAGCGTCTCGTTCATGCCGCAGAACATCGCGCTGCTGCGCGGCGTGGCGTCCGGCACCCCGGTGACGCCTGCGGTCGAGACCGTGGCCAAGCCCAACCGGATTCTCTATAAGAGCGATTGGCCCGCCGTGGCCCCGTTGCTGAAGGCGGGCGAGACGCTGACCTTCTCCGGGGGCGAGTACCGCACCGACCATCCCACCATGCTGGTGGCCGACAGCACCGGCGATCTGAGAACCGTTGAAACGCCCGGGCTGCCGGCCGTTTTGGGCTTCGCGGTTGGCGAGGTCGTGTTTGACGCCTTGAATCCCAAAGGGAATCCAGACCTGTTGGCTTCAAGCTGGACCGCCCGCATGGGGCAGGTGCTGGACGTGCGGTCCGTCGTTCTGCCGATCGGGGACTTCCCCGGCGCGCTGGAGCCGGCCAACGGGCGCACGCGCGTCAGCGGCGGCAAGTATGTCTTCAACGATCTTCCGGCCTCCCTGCAGAAGCGGTTGCGTTACGACCCGCTGTCGCAGAGCCTCGACGCGAACGGCCAGACCGTCAGCGGGCGCCTTGAGCTGACCGGGCTCGTGAACGACAAGCCGATCGATGAGCCCACGCTGACGGCGTCCCCGCCGGCCGTGTACGTGCTCGAGCCGAACATCCTGTCTCCGCAGGAGGTGGAGGATTTGCTGGCGCTGTCCGAGGAGCCCGCGTGGGTCCAGGCGGTCACCGGCCTCTACCACACCACGTTGAACCCGGCCGGAATCCAAGCGATCGGAAGCCAGTCGCCCTATGGAAAATATCTGGTGGGTTTGCAGCAGAAGGTGCAACGCGATCCCGTGACGGGCGAGCCGTTGCTCGTGCCCATCGAGGCCGGCTCGTCGGTGCTGGTGCCGGACACCGACCCGATGGTTCCGGAGCCCGCCCGCCAGTTCGGCCCCGGTTTGGCCATTATCCCGAACGGCGGGTTTTTGGATCCAACCGGGACGATCCCCAACCCCGGAGGCAATCCGGTTCCGTATCCGGATGTCAGTTGGATCACGGTTGCCGAGAACAACGATTCCAGCATGGGCGGATCACCCGTCACCCTGCACGTCATCAAGGTTGACCGCAACGAGCGCTACCGCGGCGCCATCAAGATCGTCCAGTCGGAAAACGTGTTCGACGAAAACATTGTGCTGCGCCACACGGGCGACTTCGGTGCCAATGCGGACGATCTCGTCTACGAGTGGTGGTACCGTCCGGATGACGGCAGCCTGAACGTCCTGCCGCCGTTCGTGGCCGACGAGAACTCGGCCGGCCCCTGGAAACTGTTTTCTGATCCCAGCGGCAACCAAGGGCGCGGCCGCATCGCAGCCCTGCTGAAGGCGAATCCGAATACGCCGGAGATCCTGTTGGCGGACTCCTGGTGGTTCGTCCGCTACCGCCACAAGAACGACGTGGCGGCGGACACGGATTGGAACCGGCCGCAGCCGAACGGGGATTCCGCGGTCAACTTCACATGGGCGGGTGCAGGCAACAATGACCCGCTCAACGACTTCGACCTCGACGGGTATCCCGACTACAGCGCCCAGCTCGCCATGGGCTGGATCAAACGGGTGCTGGACGCGGTCAACCCGTATGAGGCGCGCGTCCGGGAATTCGAGGGCGACAACCCCTCCACGGTGTCGAGCATGCTGCAGCAGCTCGGCCCCCGGTACGAAGGGCCCGTGGCCTTGAACCCCGCAAAGAACGTCATCGAGAATGTGGGCCTGATCGAGCTGTACGAGACGATTCTCGACAGGGCCAGCAACCTCAGCATCGATCTCTCCACGCCGGTGTCCACGCCTGCGATCGCCAACGCGCTGCAGTTGGCCTCCACCCGCCTTTCCGATTTCTACACGCTTCTGGGTAACGAGGCCTACGTGGACGCGCAGGATCCGACCATCGGGTTCGGCAGCGGCTCGGTGGAGTACGGCGCTATGGCGCCGGTTGTCCATGCGTTCCAAAACCAGTTGCCGACGCTCCTCGACGAGGAGATGGCGCTCTTGCGCGGTACGGACGAGTACTTTGCGCGCCCGGTCTACAACCGGCTCTTCTGGAACTTCACGAAGGGAGAGGGCGAGGCGGCCTACGCGATGAACTACGCCATCAGCGACATTAACAAGGATGGATTCATTGACGAATATGACGCCATGGCCCTCTATCCGCAAGGCCACGGCGACGCCTGGGGGCACTACCTTACCGCGCTGAGGAAACAGTATGACCTGCTCCGCCATCCATATTTCAACTGGGTTTCGCGTTCCGAGTCTTACAACTTGATGGACATCGTGATCCCCGTCGATTTCCTCGACGAGCGCAAGTTCGCGCAAGTCGCCGCAGCCAAAGCGCGCGCCGGCGCCGAGATCGTGAACACGACCTACCGCGCGAACTATGTGGAGGACGCCACGGCCCAGTGGCAAGGCTATGAAGACGTCAACGCCGACCGCGCGTGGGGCGTGCAAGGCTGGGCGCGCCGGGCCGGGCAGGGGGCCTACTTCGACTGGGTGGTCGCCAACGCGCTGCTGCCCTCGCAGCATCCGAACACGTCGCTGGAAGGCATCCAGAAGGTCGACCGCCAGTCGAACGACGACATCAAGGTCGTTTCGGCCAACATGAACTCCATCCAGCGCACGTTCGATGACTCCAACAACGGGCTGAACCCCCTGCGGCTTGCCGCCAATGTGGTGCCCTTCGACATCGACCCTGCGTTCCTTGAAATCGGTTCCGGCATACAGGGCAAACTGCATTTCGATCAGATTTATGCTCGTGCGGTGGATGCCCTGAAGAACGCCGTCAGCGTGTGGGATCACGCCAACGAATCGCAGAACCGGCTCAGGCAGGTCGCCAACACGGAGGCGGATTACCGCAACGAAGTCTACCAGGAGGACGTGTCGTACCGCAACCAGTTGATCGAGATCTTCGGGCGGCCCTACGAGGGGACTGTGGGCCCTGGCAAGCTGTATCCGGCGGGCTATGACGGGCCCGACCTGACGCTCTACATGTACGTCAACGTCCGCGAGATCAACAGCGACACCGTGCCGGGGCCGTCGCTGGCGTTCGCGTCGTTCGACAGCACGGGCAAGCTCACGGCGGGTGACCTCTACAATGCTTTCCCGAGCCTGACGTCCTCCGGCACCTCGGGAGAAATTTCGATGTCCGCCGCCGGCACGGACTTGCGGAGCCTCTTTGCCGCGACCTTTTATCCGGATGCGACAACCGGGGTGTCCCCCGCGCAGGTGCGGGACGGGTGGTATTCGGTGAACTACACCGACCTGACGAACCCGAAAGTGCCTTTGGAGGGATTCGAGCAGCTGATGCCGGTCAAGGCGTCCGGCTTCACATTCCAAGCGCCTGCGGCCTGGGGGTCGCGGCCTGCGGTGGGCGAACTCCAGACGATCATCAACTCGATGATCCAGCAGGAAGCCGAGGTCGCCAGCGCGATCGCCGAATGGGATTCCCTGTCGGGGAACATTATCCGGACCATCCGGATGGCGAACGCGAGCCTGGTGTCCAGCAAGACGATCCGTGACCGCAACGAAGCGTTCATCCGCGCCAAGTACATCATCAACAACACGCTCAAGGGTATTCGCGGAGCCAAGGACATCATCGACGAGGCCGGCTCTCAAGTGGAGAACGTGTTCGAGGCGACCGCCGAGTTCATTCCGACCACACTGCCGACCGCCGGCTTGGCCATCTCGCCGGGTGACGCCCTGGCGCCGGGACGCGGTTCCACCCTGCTGGCCAAGACGACGGTCAAGGCTGGGATCGGCGCGGGGGAGATCGCGCTGAAGATTGCCGAACTGGCGGCGGAAATCGCGCTGGACATCGCCGAAAACGAAAAAGACTTGGCCAATGATGCCGATGAGCGGTTGCAGTCCAAACGCGAAGCACTGAAGGGCATCGAGGATCTCGTGGGCGACGAGCCGGCCAAACGCGTGGCCATCTTCAAGGAGATCGAAGCCCTGCGGGCGCTGTCCGACCAATACCGGTCAAAAGTGGCCGAGGGTGCCCGGCTGATCGACGAGCGTGCCGCGTTCAATAAGCGCGTGGCGGCCGCGACGCAGCAGAACCGTTACCAAGACATGACCTTCCGCGTGTCCCGCAACCACGCGCTGGAAGTCTATCATTCGACGCTGAATATCGCGGCACGCTACGCCTACCTCGCCGCCAAGGCCTACGACTACGAGACCAATTTAGACCCTTCAGATCCAGGGTCGCCGCGGGATGTCTTTGCCGAGATCATCCGGGCCAGAACCCCCGGTCTGGTTGTCGACGGAGAGCCGCAGGTTGGCGAAGAAGGCCTCGCGAATGCGCTCGCGTGGCTGAAGACGAATTACGGCACCATGCGCGGGCAACTGGGCATCAACACTCCGCAGCTGGAGACCGGGAAAATCTCCCTCCGCACCGAACTGTTCCGGATACTGCCCTCCGGCAGCGTGCAGCCCGACGGCAACAGCCAGTTCCCGGGCGGGGGACAGGATTCGGATACGCTGTGGATACAAACCCTCGAGAACGCCCGCGTCGACAACCTCTGGAGCCTGCCGGAATATCGCTTCTACGCCAGGCCGTTCGCTTCCGACATCGATGCCGAAGGGAATGCGGCCGTTGAACCGGGGTTGGTCTTCCGTTTCGGCACGCAGATCATTGCCGGTAAGAATATCTTCGGGCATCCCCTCAGCGGAGGCGACCACGCCTACGATTCCAGCCTATTCGCCACGAAGATCCTGGCTGCCGGAGTCTGGATTTCAAACTACATCGGCGACGATGTGCTTAACGGATTGCCTCAGGCGCCGCGCGTCTACCTGTTTCCAGTGGGGTCGGATGTCATGGCGATCGCCAACAGTTCCACGCCAGACAAGGTGCGGTTCTGGAAAGTGTTGGACCAGAAAATCCCCGCGCCGATCGCCTCTCTGTCGTCGTCGCTGGACAGCGGCAACTGGATTCCGCTGCTGGACAGTTTGAACGGAAACGTCGGCTCGCCGCGGCGGTTCTCCAGCTTCCGGGCTTACCACGACGCCGGCAGCGACGTGCTGTTAGACGAGATGTCCTTCGACAACCACCTGGTCGGGCGGTCTGTCTGGAACACGGAGTGGCTGCTGATCATTCCGGGGCTGACGCTGAACAGCGACGCCAACGAAGGCCTTGACCGCTTCATCGGGCAGGTCAAGGACATCAAACTGATTTTCCAAACCTACGGTTACTCCGGCAACTGATCGCAAAGGACGGGTGCCACATGAGAACGCTTATGAAAACATCGCACACCACCGCGGTTGCCCTGCTGTCCATGGCGGTCGCGGCCGTCCCGCTCGACCGGGCGCGGGCGCAGAGCTTCAGCGAACCCGCGACGGTGTTCTACGGCAAGGTGCTGGGGACCGGGTCAGCCCGCGATTTCCTCATCACGGCCGGAACTCTGACCTGGACGATCCAGCGTGCGGACGGGTCAGAGATCACGTTGACCACGGCGCTGTTTCCGCTGGCGGACGGAACCCTTTCGTACCGCTTGGACGTGCCGCATTCCGCATTCGCCTTAGGGCTGTCCTCCGCGCCCGGCGGCATCCCGATGCCGCCCGTGCCGCAAACGAATCTGCACAAGAAGATTCTGGTGGATAACGAAACCGCCACGCTTCTGGGACCGGCCGGCAGCACGTTCACGACTGAGCAGCTGCTGCGCACGTCCACCTACCGGTTGGATCTGGCGATCGGCCGCGTGGCGACCGACACGGACGGTGACGGCATTCCGGACTGGTGGGAGGACCTGTACAGTCTCGACAAGCAGGATCCCACCGACGCGTCGGGCGACTTCAACGGCGACGGCCTGACCGCCCGGGACGCCTACTTGCGCGGATTAGATCCCCGGCTGGACGCGAGTGCTCCGGTTGTCCTGACGAGCGAGATGGTCGTCTATCGTTCCGGCGCTACGGCCGTGCTGCTCGACACGGCCGACCTCGACAGCGCTCCCGAGCAGCTCGTGTACACGCTGACCGCCCTTCCCGCTGCCGGCACGCTGCTGCTCCGCAACTCGCAGGCTGATCCGGAGCACCCTGACGCGGTGCTGGCGGCGGGTGCCACGTTCACGCAGGCGGACCTGCTCGCGGCACGCGTGCTCTACCAGCACGACGGCGCATTGTCTGACCCCGGATCCTTCTCGGTAGACGTGCGCGACGAGAACCCTACGAACGCAGCCGACAGCGCCACGATACGGTTGCTGACGTACGCACCCGCCGGTGAGGTTCCTGCTACCGTCTCCGTCTCTGAAGAGCAACGGATCGCGAACGCGTCGTTCTGCGAACAGGGTTATGTGATCCTCGACGGCCGGCAACTGATGCCGCCGGTTTCTCTCGGAACACCCAGCGCCGGGCTGGAGTCCGTTACACTGGACACCTATCTGGCGAGTTATGGGCCGGATCGCCCGCATGTGATTCTCGGCTGTGAGGGTGACCAGAAGTTGCGCGGCGGTGAAGCGGGCGACACGCTTATTCCCGGACAAGGGAATGCGGTGCTGGCCGGCGGCGCGGGGGACGACACCTTTGTGTTCTACCACTTCGGGAGCGGCTCCGTGGTGATTGAGGACTTTGATCCGGCACAGTCCGACAAACTGGACTTCTCCCGTCTCCCGGCTCCTGACGGGGCGCACGTCCAGAACTACCTGCGGCTCGTGCCGGTTCCGGAGGGCACGGCGCTGCAGGTGGACGCGGATGGCGACGGCCTCGGGTTCACCAACCTTGTGGTCACTCTGCTCGGCTTGCCCTCGTCAAGCGCCGACCTTTACGCTCTCGTCGAGACAGGACTTTTGCGCATCGGCGGACTGGTGCTGGAACCGAGGATCACCGTGGCGACGCGAGAGGCTCAGGCGTCGGAGAACGGTTCGACCGAGGGCGTCTTCACGCTGACCCGGGCGGGGAGTCTAGCGGGGGATTTGACGGTCGGCATCATGATGAGCGGCAGCGCGCAGAACGGCACGGATTACGCGTTTGTTCCTGCGACGGTCACGATGCCCGCGGGTGTCTCTGCGGTCGATGTGAGGATCACCCCCTATGAGGACAGCCTGTCGGAAGCGGCCGAAACGGTCGCTCTGACCGTGCTTTCGGGCGTCGGATACTGCATGGGCTCGGTGAGCCAAGCGGCGCTGTCGATCTCGGACCGGCTCATGCTCATTGAGATCCAAGCGGTCAGGCCCGTGGCGGTCAAGGATCCTGTAGCGTCGGGGCGCTTCCTGATCACCCGACGGGACGTGCTGGACCGCGATGTTGTGGTTTGGCTCACCATCAGCGGCACCGCCGCGAACGGTACGGACTACAGCCGTATCTACTCGGACGTTGTGATGGGAATCAACCAAACAGCCGCTGTGATCGAGGTCGTGCCCACGGCAACGGCCAGTCTGTTTGGCGGCATGGAGACCGTGCAGATTTCCATCAAGGCCGATCCCGCTTACCGTGTGACGACGGCGGGCCAGGCGCAAGTGGCCATCGTGGAGCGCATGGACACCTTCGCGGAATGGCGGTCACGCGCCTTTCCGTCGTCTATCGGGAGCTTGGATGCGTTCGCCGGCGCCGACAGCGGCGGGACGGGTGTCAGCCACCTCCAGCGCTATGCGTACGGACTCGACCCGCAAGCGCCTGACAAGGCAGACTTGCCTAAGCCGTTCCTGCTGAACGGACAGTTTACCGTGTCCTTCCGGAAGCCGTTGAGTGTGACCGACGTGCAGTATGACGTCACTGCGGCTACGGATCTGAGGAATTGGAACGGCTCGCAGGTCGGGCTTGTGCAGATCCCCGCTCCGGCGGGGGCGACGGATCCGCAGCGGGTCTACTATCAGTTAGTGCCTTCGGCCGGAGAGGTGCGGACGGGCTTCATCTCAATTAAACTGGAATGGATACCGACACCATGAAGATTGCCTTTTTTCCTCGAGTGGTTTGCCGGGTGCTGTGCGTGGCGGGGGTTGCCTTCGCTCTGTCGGGATGCCGGAAAAAGGCATCCCTGCCTGCGGATGTTTCTTCCGACCCCGCGCCTTTGGCCCGTGTCAACGACCGCGTGCTGACGGAAGCGGACATCCGTTTCGAGGTGCAACGGCGCCTTGAAGCCGGTAAGACAGTGGGTTCTCCGGAGGCGGTGGTGAACGATCTGGTCGAACGGGAACTGATGCTTCAGGCAGCCCGGAAATCCGACTGGATCAATGACCCTGCCGTTCGGCGTGACCTGGAGAACCAGTTGCTGACCCGCTGGCTTGACCACACTTTGCAGCGCGACAAGGGCCAGGTAAAGGTCTCCGACGAGGAGCTGAGGCAGATCTACGACAGCCATCCCGAGGACTATAAGAAACCCGCGCTGATTCGTTTAGCCATCCTTTATCGCAAGAGTTCGCCCCACGATTCAGATAAAGTCAGGGCGTCGCTGAAGGCCGAGCTTGAAACCGGGAAGGCGTTTTTCCTGAAAGACCCCGCGGGAGCCCGCCAGGGCGGACGCGTGCCCGGGTTCGGGTCGATTGCCGCCACGTATTCGGAAGATGCTGTGACGCGCTACCGGGGCGGCGACCTCGGCTGGCTTGACACCTCACGGACCGACCTTCGCCTGCCCGCCGTCGTTGCGACAACCGGGGCGGCACTTGCCGTGGGAGCAGTGAGTGACGTTCTTGCCACCGATACAGGGCTCTACGTGGTGATGAAGACCGATGCGCGGCCCGCCCACGTGACGCCCTTTGCGGAGGTCGTGTCGGCGCTGCGGAGGCGTGTGCTGAAGCAGCGGCAAGACGAAGCCGCGGCAACTTTCAAGCGCGGGCTGCTGGCTGGCAACCGCATCGAAATCAACCGCGAGGCGGCCGCCCGCCTGACCCTTCCTCAGGCTCCCCAGACTGCCGCGAAAGGCCGTCTCTCCGGCCTCCAGTCCACTTCGGAGTTCAACGCTTCCTTAACCGCCCCTCTGCCTTGATCGGCGGCAACCCCTAGCTATGAGTGTACGACAATGAAAACAACATCATCTCGTCGGGGACTGCCACTTTTTCACGCCGGACTCCTAGCCTGTGCGCTAGCGGTTGAGTGGGCTCCGCCGCACGCGTGCGCTCAGAGCCTGTCACTCGGTTTCGCGTCGCCCGCCATTCAGGACTCCCAGAGCCGGACGTTCATCGGGCCGCTCGTCTTCTCCCCGTCCGCCATGACGTTCTCCAACGCGGTCCTTCAGGGCGCGAGCATCGTGCCGGGAACCAATGTGGTTGTCACGAAGTCGCCGGATCAGGTGGAGGTGACAAGATTGCCGGGCACCAGCGGGCTGGTCGAAGTGGCGTTGACCGGAACGAGCGGCGGCAACAGCACCTCGGTCACGTTCCAGGTCGTGTTCGTGGCTAACCAGGCTCCTGGGTTGGATGCGCTTTCTCCCATCACGATGAATGTGAACACCACCACCAACCAGACGTTCTCCTTCAACGACCTCGACACGCCGGTCGGCAACCTGATTTTGAACGCATCCTCCTCCAACACGAACCTGATCACCGTCTCATCGGCCGACATCAGCGGAACCGGCACCACCCGGACGCTCACATTGACCCCGCACGCCGGGCAAACCGGCACCGCAACGGTCACGCTGAGCGTGTTTGATGGCGACACCCTGGCGACCCAGACCTTCCTGCTGACGGTGCTGCCGGTCCTGACCATCGATTTCACTTCGCCCGCGACAAACGGCTCCCAGAGCGTGACATTCACCGGGCTCCTCACTTTCGCCCCCCAGACCATGACGTTTAACCCGGTCATTCTGCAGGGCGCCGGCATTGTGCCCGCCGCGAACGTGCAGGTTTCGGGAAGCGGGGCTGACCAGAAGGTGGAACTTACGCGGTTGCCGCGCACCGGCGGCTTGGTCAAAGTGCAGCTGACGGGCACGAGCGGGAGTCAGGACGTGACCGTCACGTTCGAGGTTTTTTTCGAGACGAATCAGCCTCCATCCCTGACGACTCCCGGAACGGTGACGATGGACGAGGACAACACCGAAAGCGTCTCCTTTACCGTGGGCGATCCTGACACGCCGGTCGGCAACCTGATTTTAAACGCAGCCTCCTCCAACACGAGCCTGATCCCGGTGTCGGCAGCCAACCTGTCGGGATCCGGCTCCAGCCGGACCCTCTCGCTATCCCCGCTGACCAACGAAAACGGCACTGCGACGATCCGGCTGACCGTGTCTGACGGCGAGACGACCACGACTAACTCGTTCCTGCTCACGGTGACGCCGGTCAACGATTCACCGGTCATGACAGGCGGGACAGGCACGATCGTTTTCGACAAGGCATCGACCAATCTTCTGCCGGACGTGACGGTGGTGGACGTTGACCACAACAAGCCCGACCCCGAGAGCGTGACCGCCACCGTGGAAATACTCGACGGCTTCGCGACCCTTCCCGGAGGTGTCATGACCTATGTCACCAGCGGGGCGCCGGATGCGGTCACGACCGCTCTCAGGAACCTGCTGTTTACGCCCTTTGCCAACTTGACGCCTCCCAGAACCACCAACACCGTGAATTTCACCGTTACAGTCAGCGACGGTGAGTTCAGCCCCGACTACAGCCGCGCCGCGAAAGTGATCTCCGTCAACGATCCCCCCACGGCGATCGGCGGGATATCCCCCTCGTCCGTGGGGGAGGGGTTCACGGTCCAGCCCTTCTACTTGACGTCGATTACCGACCCGGACTCCGGTTCCGGCGACAACCTTTTCAACGTCAGTGTCCAACTTGTGGACCCGAGTCAGTCCTACCTGGGTGCCTTCACGTCGGGCTCGACGATCTCGAACGCCAACCTTGCGGACGTGCAGTCCTTTCTCCACAACGTGGGGTACGCAGCCGCGTCCGGAGTGGTCAGCGGGATGAGTGAGACCGTTTACTTCCGCTATGTGGTGAGTGACGGGTATGGCGGCACCGCCGCCCTCACAAACGCCTTGACCATCCTCGCACAAGAGACGGCCCCGAACATCTTCGGCGTGCCCATCACGACGAAGGATCTGAAGGACACGCCCATTCCCTATGTGGCGTTTCCGACGGTCAGCGTTTCCGATCCCGATGAGGGGGGAAACCAGTATGTCAGCGCCACACTGTTCGCGTCGGACCCGACGCTGGGAACATTCTCGCAGACGAGTTTCTCGCTGATGCATCCGGCGGATCTGACGATCGCCCTGCGTGCGGTCACCTACACGCCTATCAGCGGCGTACTGCCGATCAACACAACGGCGAACACCGTTCTCAAGATCGTTGTGACCGACGTCTCGGGTATGACGGTCACGAATAATAATGTGACGCTTTCCATCAAGGCCGTCAATAACCCGCCCCAGATCCTGGGTGTGCCCGCTGCCGACATGCAGCCTGTCCTGCTTCCGCCCGCGACCCCGATTGAGCCTTTCGCCGGTCTCGCGCTCAGCAACGACGACACGAACAACATCGTCGTCCGCATCTCGCTCGACAACCCCTCCAAGGGAAGCCTGACCAATCTGGGCGGCTTCGTCGAGACGTCATTGGGAACCTACGAGATGACCGGGGCGATCACCAACCTGCAGCCCGCGCTGAATGCCCTTGTCTACACATTGAGCGGCAGCTACTTGTTCCCGGTCGATGATCCGGGCGGCACAACGTTCACGCTGAGCGCCTCCGATTTTGCGCTCCAGACCTCGACCCGCACACTGTACATTCAAGTGCAGGACGAGCCCCGCAACCATTTGGTGACGCGTGTCCAGAACGACGGGGCGCCGGGGTGCTTCACCTACGCGCTGGCGAACGCCGGCAACAACGACGTGATCACATTTGCCCTTCCGTCCTATCCGGCTACGGTCCGTATGCCGGGATCCGAACCGACCGCCATCATCCGCAACGTGAGCATCAAAGGCCCGGGAGCTGACCTGCTCACGATCAGCGGGGATGGCAACGGCGACCTTATTCCGGACCGTCAGCTGTTCCTCGTCGCGTCCCGCGTCAGCATAGAGGGGGTCACGCTGGCCCACGGCACCGCCGCGCTTGGCGGCGCGATCCAGGTTCAACTCGGCGGCGTACTGTCGCTGCGTAACTGCGCCGTCGTGGACTCGGTTGCCTCCTACTACGGCGGAGGCATTGACGTGAATGGTGGCCAGCTCGTCCTCGAAGGCTGCTTCATCGGCCGTAATCGGCTGAGTTCGGAGGTCGGGTACAGCGGTGCCGGCGTTTCGCTCTATACCGACCAGGAGTGCCGCTTTGTCAACACGACCTTTGCTCAAAACGTCCAAGCCAACGAGAACGGCGAAGGCGGCGGCGCCCTCGTCGCCGAAAACCGGACCAGCGTAACGCCGCAGAACACGTATCTCACCCATTGCACGTTCGCCGAGAACGAGGATGCGTCGGGCGCGGCCAGCGCGGTTTTAAGCGTTTCGGAAGGCACCCATGTCCGGCCCCGGTTCTGCATCTTCCGGGACTTCTCCGAGCGCAACCTCGACGTCGGCCTCGGCAATTTCGACTCCGAGGGCGGCAACCTCTGCGACGACAGCTCCCGGACTTCCTTCATCCAGGAGGGTCAAACCGAAGGCGTCTTCCTGCTCGATCACCTCACGGATCTGGTGAACACGGATGCCCGCCTCGCACCGCTTGCATGGCCTGGCAACCCCACGCCATACTATCCTCTACGGCCTGACAGCCTGGCCATCAACAAAGGTGCCGGATCCACATGGACCCTTGACCAGAGGGGCATCCTGCGCGCAGGGTTTGCCGATTCCGGCGCGATAGAATTCAACGCCCTTCGCCGCCTCACTGTTAACGAAATCAGTTTCGATGATACCGCGCTCAATTTCATCGAGATCTATGTGCGCCGCGATTCAACGCCGATCGACTTGGCGCCTTATGCCCTCTTCGTCGATGGCCGGAAGGTACATGAATTCAGTAATAGCCGGATCATCGGGACGAACGCCCTGTTTGCCGCCGGCTCGGTCGCCAACACCCTGTTGAATCCCGGCTTCGGTATCGTCGTGGCGTTCAGCGACACGCCCGTTTCGATCACCAGCGACGTGAACCCGACACCGGTCGTCAAGCCTTCCGTCACCAACATCGCGCTCGGGGTCCGGAGCGTCATCACCCTCGGCCTCGGTGATGCACAGCAGCCCGTTTCCAGCACAACCTACTTGGGCAACTACCTTGATCCGGCTAACGGCACCAATCCGCTCGACACTGCCGGGAGCTCAATCACGCTGGCTCCTCAATTTCTGGGCTATGCCCTGGTGCCGCACCACACGGTCCTGCCGGGTCCGTTCGGCGGGGTCGACGCCACAATCAGTCCCGGCACGAACCCGGACTCGCCGGGAAGCGACGCGGCGGGCACGCCCTTCGGACTGGACAACGCCGAACCTCTCGCGCTGCAGAACTACTTCACCCTCACCGAGGACGATGTCGGCGGGTTCGACGTGCTGTCCAAT
>Ga0116170_10004098_pt1 | contig 13423 bp, 10 predicted proteins | sample AD_JPNHW1_MetaG_FD_89797 | JGI IMG/M metagenome (GOLD analysis project Ga0116170, IMG submission 89797) | Active sludge microbial communities of municipal wastewater-treating anaerobic digesters from Japan - AD_JPNHW1_MetaG | ecosystem: Engineered > Bioreactor > Anaerobic > Digestate | place...
ACCGTCCTTTTCAGGTTTTTTATCTTTTTCTTTGACTGCTTTCTCTTTTTCTTCAGCTTTTTTTGCTTCTTCAGCCTTTTTTTCTGATTCTTTTTTTGCAAGCTCTTCAGCCACCATTTTCTGGACAAGTGCCTGAATTTCCTCTTTCGTCATAGAAACAGTCTCTTTTGCCGGCTCTTCAGCAACTTTCTCAACTGGTTCAGCTGGAGCTGGTTGAGTTTGATCTGTCACTTCGGCAGCAGAAGGAATGCTCTGCGGCTGATCGGATTCTTGCGCAAAAATCCAGCATGTCGAAAAAGCAACCAATAGAAAAACTAACTTTTTCATCTGTAATCTCCAAATTTATTCTGAAATTTCAATATCATTACTATCTCTAGGCACAATGATCCGTGTTGAAGGTCTTGCGCTTGTGTGCTGTTTCAGAACTCCCGTCACATTAAACTTTGTTTTAGGCTCGCGGTCTCTTTCCTTCAAAGGATCGAATGAAGGAGCCGTATAAAGTGTCTGCGCCATTATGAAAGCTCCGGAATCGGTCTTTAAAGGGAACTGACCGAATTCAAGAAAACTTGAATCATGCTCATTAAACCAGTCAACGGTAACATTTTTCACAGTCACGATCGCAGCTTCCTTCTTTTCCAGTTCAGCTTCGGCAGAAAGGATAGCCGAAATATCAAACGGTTCAGGAATAAGCGATTCATCAACAATAATTTTATTTGTTTTAGAGTCCCGTTTCGGTTTGAAAGTCGGAAAACTCATTTCAGTAAATCCGTAGAACTCAAAAACAGAACCATTAACCGATTCGATCATTGCACCTACCGGAAGAGAATAACCGACTCCGGCATCATCAACATAAGGAGTAGAATAAGTGTAAAGATAAATTGAGCCGTAATCTTCAACACCAACCTCGGCAAGATAAAAACCGCCTTCAATAACGGCGGTTACAACCATATCACGGCCTTTCACATTGAGATTTCTGTTGTTATATTTTGAATCAAATCCCTTGGTGCCGGTATTATTTCCCTGAATTTCAGAAATAGTAGCTAGAGGCGGAAATATTTCAGGAGATACCCCGAGTTTGCCGGTTCTTTTATAAACTGGCGAACTTTCAGTGCTTAATTCTTCATCGAGAACTATTTCGTGAATAACAACTCTCTCCTTTCCGACAGCATATCTCATTTCAATAGGAAGATCTTCAATTACTCCGTTGACGACATCAGCTCTTACAACCGAAGATATTCTCCCGTACTGAAGAGTAACTTCAACAGTTCCGTTATAATCCGGCATCACTTCTTTGTTATAATCAATCGCTGTCACTTTTACTGAAAAATTATATTTGTCAGCAGCTTCCATCCTCTTTTCAGGTGTCCCGGGATCAAAATCGCCAATGAATTCAACTTTAAAAGCGGCAAGACCTATGTTTTCTGGTTTCGGATTGCCTTCTATACACGAATTTATCAAAAAAGCAGCTAGCAGCAGAATAAAACCGTTTATTTTTTTCATATGGTGCACCTCAATTTATCATTTTAATTCTTTTGCCCTGACCGCATTCGTTTTCACCGGTCTGGTTTAAAGAATAATCAAGAGGATCAATATCTCCTTTTTCCTGAATATAGTCACTCACTGCATCCCTGAGAGAAATTGAAGTGTCAAGTCTGGTCGTGTTGTTCTCAAGCATATAAAAACCGCTGCCGCCTTTTCCCATATAGTCGTTTGTCGCCATTTTGAAAAGCATGTGAGGCTGAACAACTTTATAATCTTCAATTACGACTGTTTTTCCGATAGTCAGGCACTTGGTCAAAGAATAAGATCCATATTTCTTTTGCAGATCTTCATCCGGGCTGCAATCAAGTTCCAACCCTATTCCGCCTGCCTGTATCTGAGTCTTACATCCTCTTGAAGCAGAGTGTCTGGCAACAAAATCGAACATCGTTTTCAGCTCATTACCGCTGAGATACATTGTTGTAATCGAATTTTCAAATGGAAATACTTCATAAAGCTTTTCAAGAGTTATCTCTCCTGTCGGAATATCGGCTCTGATTCCCATTGAATTTGTTACACAGAACTGAGCACCCGCAAACTCATTATTCATCATTGCATCAGATACAAGGTTTCCGAGAGGACTGTCCCCACCTGATGGATCATTTCTGACAATTGTTGAAACAGCATTGCCGATGATCTTGTCAAGATACTGTGAAAATTCAAGTCCCTGAACAAAAGGTTTGAGCAGATTGATTATATCTCCGTTTTCCTGATCATCATCAGTAATGGCATGAGTCTTGTAGTTGTGCCACACGATCCTTTTATTCTGAACGGCAAGCTCAAGTTCACCTAGAACTTTGTAATTCACACCGCTGTGAACAACCAGCACATCTCTTCCGTCCGGACCTTCAATAACTTTCACCGGATCAAGAACGACATGGTGATGTCCGCCGAGAATAAGATCGACACCTTTAACTTTTTCAGCAAGTTCGTAATCGCCATCAAGACCCTGATGAGACAAAAGTATAACAATATCAACCAGCGGTCTGACAACATTTACATATTTCTGAGCAGATTCTATCGGGTCCATTGCATTGAAACCGATACTTCCGCCTATCTGATAAATTGAGTTGAGTGATGAATCATTGCCGAGCCCGACAATTCCGATCCTAAGACTTCCTCTCATCATTATCATATAAGGTGAAGTGATATCCATGAGACCCTTGTTTCCATCAAGATCAAAAATGTAGTTGGATGCAAGAAGAGGAAAACCGCCTGATTTCCGGTATGCTGAAACAAGTGCCGAAGTTCCGTTATCAAATTCATGGTTTCCTATCGCCATTGCGTCAACACCAAGCTTCTGGATCGCCAGCATTTCCAATTCACCTTTATAGAGGTTGAACTCGGGCGCACCTTGAAATGCGTCACCGCTGTCAAGATGCATCACCGGAATATCACCATGCTTGGCTCTAATTTGATCAGCAACAGTTTTAACCCTTGCAACTCCACCGGTATTGACCAGTCCTGGTCTGTAATCCCTGTAGTCGCATACACCGTCTCTGTTCCTGTCTTCGCTGTTTTTTCTGGCATTCTGCATTGCAACATTATAATCGCTGTCGGAGTCAAAATCTTTTCTCAGTATCGGATTTCCTATTTTGTCTTTCCATGTTCTGTTACCGGTATCATAAGGATAATCACAAACCTTGTCGTGGTTTCTGTCATATACCGGAGCACAATCATCGAATCCGCACATATTATCATGGTTTATATCATCTGACTTGTCACATTTTCCATTCGGACCGCCATTTTCAGCACCGGTTGTGTCCCAGCATTGAGAAACAGCTTTGTCATTTTTCTGTGCTTCACAATCTGCAACACTGCAACCTTCGACACCGTCAAAATTCTCGTCATCATCACAGATATTATTGGAATTTTTATCCCAGCACCTTTGACAGTCAAGAACATCGCATGTGCCGTCTTCATTGATATCTTCAATAACAAGAGTTGGATTATCAGGATTGTAATATCCTTTTTCCTTCAGTGTTTTTTTGTCATAATAATAATATGCTCCATTCTCATAAACCTGATAAAGCCCTGTTTTACTGTTAAAAGCACCGTTGCAGTACGAAGCGCCTCCGCTGTAGTCCAGATCCCAGCATGGCGGATTGTCCGAAGTAAGCCCCATATTTCTGTCAAACATGTTCGGTTCCATCCAGAAAGGAAGATATTTAGCGTGAGTATCAGTTGAATGGATAATAACAAGTTTCTGCGGAATATCAGGATCTACCGGTGCATTTCCATAACTGTTATCAAAGCACGCAGTAAAAAAGATTGCAAAAAAAAAGACTGGAACAAATTTTAGGAATTTTATCATTTTCTCCTCGGTGTTATTTTGCTACAAGATCACCTGCTGTTTTAGGATGAATTGTCGGAGCATCGTAATCAACATCAAAAATGCCTGAAATTGTTGTGAATTCTTTTCCAACAGTATATGTCGAGAATGTGTCAGCAGGAACAAGCATATTGTCTACAACCAAGTCATTTTCCAGAGTAAGGTCATATTGATTCGGAATTGTTTTAATTTTTACATCTGAAACTTTTACATACACACCTACATAAGCATAAAGCTTGCTTATATCCATTAGATCAGCCGCAGAAACGGCAACAGCAGCAGGTACAGTTGCGGCAGCAGTACTGAGCTTTGTAACAACATTTGTCCCAGTTCCGTTTGCAGCCTTCTGCATCTGATATGATGTGTAGGTATCAGTTGTTTTGTGATAAACACCTACGGCTCCTTTAATATCAAGCCAGTCGCCTTCTGCATATGGGAATGAGCTTCCATCAACCATTTTATAAACCAGAATACCTTTTTTATCTCCGGCATTACTTGCAACATAGAAGGAGAATGTATTGTCACTGTGTTTGCGGGCAGGTGAAAGGACAAAAACATCTTCAAGGTCAACATATGTCTTGTCAGCATAATCACCGTTCTGTATCTCCTCAACCGTTGCAACTGTGCCGGTATTTCCTGTGTCACCCGTGTCACCTGTATCGCCAGTGTCACCTGAATCTTCAACAAGGTCTTCTGCCACTCTCGGAGCAAGTCTGAAAGCACTGTATGAATAAACGAGAACGCCCTTAATGGTTGTAAAAAGCTTATCCAATGTCCTTTGTCCCGGGTAATAATACATCATTTTATCAATTGCAAGACCGCCAGTGACTTCCCATCCGCCGTGACCGAGATCTTCGTTTGTAACAGAAACATCTTCAACCTGAATAAACACGCTCTCATATTTCTCACCGTCAACACCGTGATTTGTCGTAGGAGTCCATGTTCCGCCGACATCTTCAAAAGGAGTTGCAACAGTTGAAGGATCACTTATAACCGCAGGATTTGGAACAGTTGCTGTTCCGAGCTTTGAAATAGCATCGCTTTGAACTTCAACCTGGGAACTTTCATAATATTCTTTATAAGAACCTGTTACAGATATCTTGTCACCTATTGCATAAGCATCAACTTCAGCAGTATCTTTTACAAAAACATAAATTCCGGAGTATGGTTTTGCGGTTGCAATAAGTTCAGAAACATACATACCTTTTATATTTGTATTAACATAACTGGTATCCTGATTGTAAACTATACCGACAACAACACACTCAAATGTAACTTCTGTGTCGAGGGCGATTTCACCTTTCTGTATTTTTGTAATTGTGCCGTCTTCACCGGTATTGCCTGTGTTACCAGTATTTCCAGTGTCACCGGTATTTCCAGTGTCACCAGTATTTCCAGTGTCACCGGTATTTCCAGTGTCGCCAGTATTACCCGTATCGCCAGTGTTTCCAGTGTCGCCTGTATTGCCTGTGTTGCCTGTGTCACCAGTATTGCCATCGTCCTTTTTCGTACTTGTAGTGTTACAACCTAAAATAAGGAACATGACAATAAATGCACTAAACAATCCTGTTGTGATCTTTTTCATAATCAACCTCCTGCTGTTATTAACTTCAACAAACGAACTTGGTTATTATATCCTTCTGGAAAAAATAAGAAAGCAAAACTTAGACATCGAACATTTTAATCTTTGAATCAGTATTTTCGATCTTGCTGTCGACCTTTTCCCTTATCTGATCTTCGAGCTTAAGAACAGATAAAGCCTCGACATCATCAGGAAAATATTTCAGAATTTTGTGAAAATATATGTTCCTGTATACTATATTTCCTTCATCTGAGTATATATTTGCTATAATTTTTAATATCTTTCCATAAGTCTGAATATCACCCATTTTTTTATGGACAAAAGCCTCTCTTTTAAGAAGATTGACATTCCTCGGATCTCTCATTGTGAGCTTCTTTATAAGTATTAAAGCTCTGTCATACTGTTCCATTTCAATTCTGGTTTCCACAAGTTCAACAAGTATAGCAATATTATCTTTTCTTATTGAGTGAAGCATCATCAGACACGCTTCTCTTTCCTTGACACTTTTTTCACCTTCCGCCGCAAGTTTTTCTTTAAGGGGCATCAATATTGCAAATGCATCATCACACATATTTTCGGAAATCATTGTTCCGGCAAGATTAAGCAAATCCTTTTGGGTTGCCTGATTCATATCCCTGATTCTTCTCAGCAGGAAAATGGCCGTCATTTTGTCATTCTTCTTAATATAATAAGCCGCAGCTTTTCTATATTTCTCGGGTGCATCAGAAAACCTGCCGAGTCTGATATCAAGGTCAGCAGAAAACATATTAAGAGGTCCGTGATCAGGCAGGATCTTCAAACCCAGATTGATATAGGTTATAGACTGCGAAGGGTTTTTGCTTTCAAGAACTCTGTGAGCAAGTCCGATGTATATGTCAACAGCTTTCTCAGGCTTATTATATGAAATATACAGATCGGCAAGCTGTGTCAACAGATCTGTCCTATTATTGTTTTTCTGGATATCTGCAAGAATTTTATTGGCTTTTACATCGCCAACAATATCAGACACATCAGTATTTGTGACTTTTATCAGACTTTGAACTTCCTTAGCGCTGAAAGTTTTAGACATATCCTTTGTAAGTATTTTTTTTACTTTTTCGAAAAAACTTTGACTCATTCAATGACCTATATTTCAAACTGCACCCAAATATTATACAATCATACATTTTTTTGTCAAAAGGATTGTCAACCTTTTTCTTTAATAATCATAAATTCTTGTAATCATTTTTAATAATACGCAGAAAACTACAAATTTAGAATTTTGTATTATTTTTTAACCTTTGACAGTTTCCTGAAAATTCAGCACTTTTAAGCTGATACCTGCACCGCCGGGAAGATAATAAACCACCAGCAGTCTGTTTCCTTCAAGTTCAACCATACCGGGATATCCGCATTCTGCCAGACCGCAATCTTCAATTTCAACAACCTCAGACCAGGTTTCACCCTGATCGAGTGAATACACCATTGAAACGGCTTCTCTATTTACCGATGATGTCCAGTCAAGCCATCTGAAGGAACTGACGATCACTCCGTTATCAAGTTTTAAAAGTTCTGGGGCATGAGCAACAAATCCCAGACTTTTATATGCAGACCATGTTTTTCCGCCGTCATCTGAAACCGACTGCATAAGATCACCCTTCGCACCGGGAGATGCTCCATATGCTGTCCTGACTTGCAATATCCACCTGTTTTCATTGACTTTCAGCAGTGCCGGCTCCTGAATCCATGTGTTTTCCGGAATCTCAGCTTCAACAGGATACATTTCCCAGCTTAATCCACTGTCATTACTTATAAAAAAGACGACGGGACCTTTCGGAGTTTTTGACATATTGTTAAAGTTCAAGCTGTTTCCGCCATATCCCGGAATTATAAGTCTTGTGCCGTCTTCAACAATCGAGCTTGATGATGCATAAACTTTTATCTCTGCACCTTCAGAATCGACCCATATACCTTCCTCATTCAGCTCTGATGAACCGGAATAATCAAAAACCCCGGTGTCTACCTGAGTGTAATTTCCGAATTCTGTTCCGTTTTTGTCAGCAGCAGCAAACATTATATGATGCACCCACGGCTCGGAATAATCTACCGGATATCTGTACTGAAACCAGTTTACGGCAACTCTTCCATCTGAAAGCACTGTAATTGAAGGATCTCTATCATCTATTGTATTGTCGTTGATTATTTCATCAGGATCACCCCAGTGTATCCCGTCTTCAGAATGGTGAATAATTATTCTGCCGCTATCTTCGGCATGTCCAGCACCCATTCTGTAAACAAGCATAAATTTTCCGGTTTGCAGTTTCACAACATCAGGAAAAGCATAATGTTTCGAGGATGATGAGACAATATCCGTTCTTTCATCAGGTATTTCAAATTCAATTGATTCTACAACAACCTCGTCTGTATCATCATCAGCAACCGCATCGGCATCGGCATCAGCATCCGTTTCAATGTCACTGGCGGCATCTTTGTCATTTGAACTGCTATTATTTTCACTGCATGAAGAAAACAACATCATTACGGCAATAAAAGAAAATAGAGCTATCTCTTTCAGCATCATGACCACCTCTTAATTACTGACAAACAGTAAAACCGGAACTCTGAATATCGCTTGTGACATCACCTTCCGGTGTCTGTGATGGCAGATAAAGACCTATCGCACTGGTGGTAAACGAAAAATCACCTGCGGAACCAGCCGTAAGATTGATAGAATTGACTGTCAAAGTACCATATCCGACAAGTATTATGCAGTCCGCATCATCAACTATGTCAGTGACTATGAAATTGACCTCATTCTCATTCTTTATTCCAATTGAAAGTGTCGCTCCGGCTTCAGCATCAGCGATTGTTGCACCCATAACAATGTACGGAGTTGTGAAAGATGATGTGCTATTATCATCAACAAAATAAGACCGCTGAACAAACTGAACAGTGGTCGAATCATAAAAACCTGCCAGCCAGTGTGTATTCGCCTGATTATGAGGAATATAGTAAGTTCCGTTTGTCATAGTAATCGTTGCCGAAAAAAGAGGAGTGGAATAAAGCTCATTCGACTGGTTGGCGCCTTCACTGAAGCTTGTCGTTCCGTTATAGAGATAATCGACCGTGAATGTTTTTGCAGGAATTGTTGCAAGCGGAGTCACCTCTTCAGGCTTTGCAATACAGTTTGTCGTGTCCCATCCTGTGCAGGAAGCTTTGCAGACTGCCATTCCGCTTTCAAAATTAGTATCCAGCGTTGTACATTGAACAGAGTTTTTATCACAAAGCTCTCCTGTTTCTATCTTGCCGTTACCGCATTCCTGCTTAACATCTTCATCATTCAGGATATTATTATCAGTCTGATCGTCAGAATTATTACCGCTTTCATCTGCTTCACTCTGCGAATCATCATTATCAGGCAGAATAACGGAATCAGAATCGGTTATAACACAACTCGCATCAGAATCAGCAAGTTCAGGATCACAAAGACAGTCTTCATACATACAGGACACACTTAAAAACGCAACTGCCGTAAAAATCATCAACTTTTTCATATTTACCTTCCAGAGATCAAAAAAACACACGAACCCCATTTTAACCCTATTTGCCGATATATCAACTTTGACTGACCGGTTTTTCCAGAATAGATTTCATTATCAGAACTGCGGCGGCAAAAAAGAGTATTGCAGCAATAAATGGAAGCATTATGTGGATTTTCATCAGTCCGTATCCGAGTACAGGCCATATGAAACCTCTGATTCCGGTAAGCGTGACATGAATTGAAGTCATTTGAGGAATCTCTTTGTTGCTGTTCGCAAAATACATGGGACCTATGTTCCAGCATAGAGTTACTGCCGCCATTCCGATCCCGAAAATTATATAGGAAAGGTATATAAACCACTTCGCAAGATCATTAGGAACATAGTATGCTCCCATCATCGCTACAGGATGAAAGATCAGAATAAAAAAAGCCAGAACACCGACAAACACCGGATCTCTGTCGAAAAGTTTCCCCATCAGCGGCATGAAGACAATTATCACTATTGCCGAAAGAACTCCTCTGCCGAAAGATATGACGCTATATGCAAGGTTGAGATGATCTACAAGCAGTATCGGAACAGCAGGAAGGACAACCATAAAACCGCCTCCGTATATAAAAAAAGCGACTTCATATATATAAAACCTCCTGTTTTTCCTGAAAACTTCAATAAGTGTCGGAAAAATAAAGAGATCCATCTTATCTGCGGACATTTTTTCCTGCACCCATTCATTCACAGGAACAAAGCCAAGCATAAAAAATGATATGAATGACACAAGTCCTGCGATGGAAAAAAGAATAACATATATCGAACTATCGGTATCCATCCATCTGCCGAAAGCATAGACTGCAATTATAAAAATGATCTTATTGACAGATATTGAATAAGCGAAGATCTTTCCAAGCTCTGTTTTTGCGTAATTCATTTTCATATAGATGTTCTGGACAGGCTTTATGAATGTATCGCCCAGATAATAGAGTCCCGTCAGAACAAGCAGAGAAACCGGTCCGCTGAAAAAAAAGAAAAGAACCATGGGAAGTCTGGTGACAAGTGCGGCAAGAGTGATTATCAGCTTTATTTTATGGGGATATTTCAAAAGTATGTGTGAAAAATATATACTGAAAAGGTTAGTTGCCGAACCGAGCATCGTGAATATCGCAATAATCAGAGGAGATGCACCCATTTCGCGGCGCATAATAACTTCCGCCATTATCATAAATCCGTAAACAGCACCTTCAAGCCCGCTGTGAACCATTTGGATGGAAAGAGTTTCAGCCCTTGCAGACTTGAATGACATTCTCTTTACGGAAAAGCTGTTCAATTAAGATTTACCGCCGGATTTGCGTCTTTTTGCAATCTCGTTATGAAGTGCCATAATAGTGTCAGGAACTGCCTTCTTGTTTGCAAGGTTCTTAACCCACAGAGGCAGACTTCCGGCAGGATCGGTATAAATGTAGTATTCTATTTCGAGTTCGTCATTGGGAAGCTGTCTGAATTTCCAGTAACCGCGATTGACAACGACCCTCACTTTCCCGTCTTTTTCCGGATACCCGGCATCAGTAAAAGGTTCCCATGTGACTGAAACCGTTCCGTCACTGTTTTTCACTTCACAGGATTTCACCAGATAATCTCTGTCAGAGGCCATCGGAGCATCAATGACATTATAAGACCAGTCACATACAGTGTCTTTTTTCAGCAATTCAGAATGGATAATATATTTGAACACTTTCGGGTGTGTAAGCCTGTCAAACATAATATCGACAGCCTCTTTTACCGTGCCTGTTATAAATGCAACCGCTTTCACTTCCTTTATTTCAGAACCGGGAACCACACGGTTATACAACTTCATTTTTTCTGAATTTTCCACAAGGTTCCAGCCGGTTTCTTCAGCAAAAACATTAACACTGAGAATAACAATAAAAACAATCAGAAAAAATCTCATAATCAACCTCCATTTTGACGCGCCGATTCTACAAAGAATAAGATAAAATGTCAAAACACTATTTTTTTCAAAATTTTGATTGACAAACAGGTCCTTAATAATTATATTTCCCGCTGTCTGTGTGTGGCGAGATAGCTCAGCTGGCTAGAGCAGCGGACTCATATCCCGCAGGTCGAGTGTTCAAGTCACTCTCTCGCTACCATCTTTTTACTTATCTTGATATTAAATCCTCTTTTAATATATAATCGGAGTGTATTTAACTGTAAGGAGAATATTTATGTATCGACTGGTAAGCCTTCTCGGTATAGCTGTTTTTATCTTGATTGCCTGGATACTTAGCGAAAACAGAAAAAAATTCGATTTTAAAATCGTTATTAATGCACTTCTGATCCAGTTTATATTTGCTCTGCTCATATTAAAAACCTATCCGGGAAAGCTTGTATTCGAGTTTCTCAACAAAGCATTTTCCAAGATGATCGATTTTACTCATGCCGGATCTGATTTTGTTTTCGGCGGTCTTTTGAAAGAATGGTCTTTTGCGCTGACCATTCTTCCTACAATAATATTTTTCTCATCTTTTTTTGCTGTACTTTACTATTTCGGCATATTGCAGTTTTTTGTGAAAGCTTTCGCATGGCTTCTTTCCAAAGTGCTCAAAACAAGCGGTGCGGAAAGTCTTTCTGCGGCGGCAAACATCTTCATCGGTCAGACAGAAGCGCCTTTGATGGTGCGACCTTACATTGAAAAAATGACCAGAAGCGAGCTGATGTGCATTATGACAGGAGGACTAGCGACTGTTGCAGGCGGAGTTCTTGCGGCCTATGTCAATATGGGAATTAGTGCAGGACACCTTATTGCGGCAAGCGTAATGAGCGCTCCGGCGGCGATACTTTTTGCAAAGATCATGGTTCCTGAAACAGAAACACCACAGACATCAGACACAAAAAATATAGCAATACCCGTTTCAGACAAAAACGCCATTGATGCAGCGGCAAGAGGTGCCAGTGAAGGTATTTACCTTGCAATAAATGTGACAGCAATGCTTGTGGCATTCATCGCATTTGTTACAATGTTCAATTATTTTTTCGGATTTTTCGGAACTTCGATGGAAGGCGTTCTGGGAGTGATATTTAAACCTTTTGCATATCTCATGGGCGTTCCGTGGGAAGAGGCAGGACAGGTCGGCTCACTTCTCGGCCAGAAGACAGTTCTTAATGAATTCATTGCTTATGATTCACTTTCAAAAATGAATAAGGACACTGTAACCGCTCTTTCAGATAGAAGTACCATTATTGCCACTTACGCTCTATGCGGATTTTCAAATTTCGGATCTATTGCAATCCTTCTCGGCGGACTTGGAACTATGGCTCCGACAAGAAGAAGCGAAATAGCATCACTTGGAATAAAAGCACTTATCGCAGGGTCTTTCGCCTGCTTCATCACAGCAAATATCGCCGGAATGCTTATTTAATTCAACACCTTGAACCAATTCTGATATGTCAGCCTCTTACCAATCCGAGAGAATTAAGGAGTCTGACATCATCCTGCGGGGTGATACCTTTTACTGTGAGGAGTTGTCCTGTGATGATGGAGCTTGCTCCGGCGAGGAATGGAAGTGCCTGATTTTCTTTGAAAACTTCGACTCTGCCTCCGCCTATTTTGATGTCTTTATCCGGCATGATGAGCCTTGCAAGCGCAATTATTTTGACTGCTTCAAAAAGTGGGAAAAGGGGTTGATCTTCAAGCGGAGTTCCGGGAATGGGAACAAGAAAATTAAGTGGAACAGAATCGGGATCGCATTCAGCTATCTCAAAAAGAAGATCGGCTCTGTCACCAACTGATTCCCCTACTCCGAAAATGCCGCCGACACAAAGAGAAAGTCCTGATTTTTTTGCGTTTTCTATTGTTTCTCTTCTTTCTTCCCAGGTATGGGTCGTGCAGAGATTCGGGAAATAGTTCCTTGAAACTTCAAGATTGTGGTGAAACCTTTCAAGACCTGCTTTTTTCAACTTTAAAAGCTCTTCAAAAGATAAAATTCCAAGAGATCCGCAAATCTTCTGAGGAACTCCGTTATCTTTGAAATATTCAATGGTCTCTGTAACTTTGGCGACATCTTCACTATTCAGACCCCTGCCGGAAGTGACAATTCCGTAGTAACTTCCAAAAGGGGCATCAATTTTTGCGTGATCAGCAATCGCCTCTTTTTCCTTCAGTTCCCAAGTCTCGATATTTGAATTGTGATGAACCGACTGAGCGCAGAACCGGCAGTTTTCAGAACATTTTCCGCTTTTGGCGTTTATTATCGTGCAGGTTGAAACCGCATTTCCTCTGAATTCAGAACGGATCGTTCCACCTAAGTATATTATTTCATTAAAGAATTCAGTGCCGAGATCTAGAAATTCAACCGCTTCTGAGCGTGGCGGTTTTATTCCTTTTTTTGCGTTTTCAATCATTTTTGTAATGTTCATCATGCCTCTTATTTATCATCCTGTGAATTAAAATCTGTCCAT
>Ga0116170_10004101_pt1 | contig 13414 bp, 9 predicted proteins | sample AD_JPNHW1_MetaG_FD_89797 | JGI IMG/M metagenome (GOLD analysis project Ga0116170, IMG submission 89797) | Active sludge microbial communities of municipal wastewater-treating anaerobic digesters from Japan - AD_JPNHW1_MetaG | ecosystem: Engineered > Bioreactor > Anaerobic > Digestate | place...
CGGTTCCGGCGTCCACCGGGCGATCGTGGCCGCCGCTGACATCCTCGACCTCTTCAACCTGTGGCAGTGGGTCCTTGTGGTCCTGGCCCTGGAGATCAGCGGCAAGCTCAGGCGGGGTCAAGCTGTCGGCCTCGTCGCCGTGGTCTGGGGCGCCTGGACGGTCGTCAAGGTCGGAATGGCTTTCCTGCAATGAGGTTGTGATGAGCAGGACCAAGCTACTGGTTGCGCTCGCGGTGGTCGTCGCCTTGGCCCTCGTGGTCTGGGGCTCGATGCGTTCGTCGAACGGCAAGGGCCCGGCGGTGGAGGTCGAGAAGGCCGGAGTCCGCACCGTGATCGCCAGGGTCAAGGGCACCGGCGAGATCAACCCGAAGACCAAGGTCGAGGTTCAGGCGAAGGTGATCGGCGAGATCGTGGCACTGCCGGTGCGTGAGGGCGATGCGGTCAAGGCCGGCCAGGTGGTGGTCGAGATCGAGAAGCAGCAGTACCTGGCGGCGCGCGATCAGGCCAAGGCGCTCCTCGACCAGGCCACGATCAACCTCGAGCGGGCCCGCGTCGAGCGTGCCAACGCCGAGCTGACCCTGAGGCGGTCCAGACAGTTGCTGGCCGACGGCGTGGTTTCCCAGGAGGCGCTGGAGCGGGCACAACTGGCGGCCGAGAGCAGCGAGATCGCCGAGCGGGCGCAGGACGAGTCGATCCGTCAGGCTCGCTCCGCCTACGAGCGGGCGCTCGACGAGCTGGCGCGTACCACCATCCGCTCGCCCATGGACGGCCTCGTCACGGCGCTCAACGTCGAGAAGGGCGAGACCGCGATGATGGGCACCATGAACTTCTCGGGCTCGGTGCTGATGGTGATCGGCGACCTCTCCGAGCTGCTGGCCGAGGTGGAGGTGGCCGAGTCGGAGGTTGTGCAGGTGGCGCTTGGCCAGGAGGCGACTGTGAAGGTGGACGCCCTCCCCGACCAGCCGCTGGGCGGCAAGGTCGTGGAGATCGGCTCCTCGGGCCTCAAGAAGGGCGACGTCGTGAAATTCCGGGTGAAGGTGGCGTTGGCCACGCCCGACCCGCGGGTCAAGCCCGGCATGACCGCCAAGGTGGAGATCCGCACGGCCACGGCGCCGGACGTCGTCGCGGTGCCGCTGCAGGCGGTGCAGACCCGATGGCTCGACACCAAGGGCCAGGAGGTCGAGCGCAAGGAGGGCGACACCACGCAACACGAGGTGAGCGCGGTCTATCTCCTGGCCGGCGGCGAGACGCAGCGGCGCGAGGTCAAGACGGGCATCCAGGATGAGCTCTGGGTGGAGGTCAAGGACGGCCTGAAGGCCGGAGAGGAAGTCGTCACGGGGCCGTACAAGGAGCTGCGCAAGCTCAAGGACGGCAATCCGGTGCACCGCCAGGCGGCCCGCACGCCGACGCCGCCGAAGTCGTGACGATGACCGAGGGGTGAGCCGTGCTCTACGAGAACTTCCGCATTGCCCTGCGCTCGATTCTGGCCAACAAGATGCGCTCGTTTCTCACCACCCTGGGGATCATCATCGGGGTGGCGGCGGTGATCGCCGTCGTCTCGATCGTCCAGGGGCTCAACTTCTGGATCTCCGACCAGCTCCAGGGTGTCGGCGCCACCTACATCCTCGTCGTACCCAACAACGACCCCAACAACCCCGACCACGCCGGGCGTGACATTCGCCTCACCTACGAGGACGGGCAGTCGATCCTCGAACGGGTACCCGAAATCGCTGCCTTCACGCCGATCTTCCTCACCGGCGAGCGGGTGCGCGTGCGTGACCGCTCGGCGACCCCGTTCATCTTCGGCGTCGGGGCGTCGTACCAGGAGGTCGTCAATCACTGGGTCGAGAAGGGCCGCTTCTTCTCCGACCTCGACCAGAAGAACCGCGCGAGGGTGTGCCTGGTGGGCGGCAAGGTGGTCGAGGACCTCGGCCTGCCAAGCGAGCCTTTGGGCGTCGACATCTCGGTTGGACGCGCCACCTACACGATCATCGGCGTGATGGAGAAGAAGGGCGAGTTCCTCGGTCAGAACCGCGACAGCCTGGTGATCATCCCGTTCTCGACTGCGCGCGAGATCTACGGTGAGGATGCGCTGCGGCAGATCCGCCTCGACTTCAAGGCGCGCGCTCCCGAGGACGTGGACCGCGCCAAGGAGCTCATGACCGCCATCCTCCGGGATCGCCACGGCCTGAGCAAGGGCATCTCGAACGACTTCGAGATCCTGCTGCAGGAGGAGATCCTCAAGACCACCTCGACCATCCTCGGCACGATCACCAAGGTGGTCGGCGCCGTGGTCGGGATCGCCCTTCTGGTTGGTGGCATTGGCATCATGAACATCATGTTGGTCTCGGTCACCGAGCGCACCCGCGAGATCGGCGTGCGCAAGGCGGTCGGCGCCCGGCGCGCCGACGTGCTCATGCAGTTCCTCATCGAGGCGATCACCCTCTCGGCCCTCGGTGGCACGGTCGGTATCTTCCTGGGGTGGGGGATGGGGGCGCTCGGTGCAGCGGCGATTCCCGGCTTCCCTGCCGCCCACGTGCCGATCTGGGCCGTCTTCCTGGCCTTCGGTTTTGCCTCCGTGGTCGGCGTCTTCTTCGGCATCTACCCGGCTGGAAAGGCGGCGCGCCTGGACCCCATCGAGTCACTTCGCTACGAGTAGCCTTCCTCCACGCGGGCCCCCGGGCTCGGGGTCGCAGCCTCCGGACCCCGGGTCTTTCCGTCCATCCAAACCGCTCGCCAACCGGCCGCGTCGCCGGCGCCCGCCGGGACGGATGCCGTGTTGCGGCCGGTCGGTGACGCGCGTTTGCACTTGGGAGGTATGCTGGGAGGCAATGCGGGAGGGACCATGATCGCTCCTGAGAGGATTCTGGAGTCACGCATCCTCATCGTCGACGACCAGGAAGCCAACCTCCTGCTCCTGGAGAAAATCCTGGAAGGGGAGGGGTACGGCCACACGCTCTCGGTCACGGACTCGCGACGGGTCGTGGAGAGCTGTCACGGCTTCCAGCCCGACCTCCTCTTGCTCGATCTCCACATGCCCTACCTCGACGGTTTTCAGGTCATGGAGCAACTTCGGGACGCCCGCCTCGACGAGTTCATGCCGATCCTCGTGCTCACCGCCGACAGCACCCGTGAAACCAAGCTGCGCGCCTTGCGCGTCGGTGCCCGCGACTTCATCACCAAGCCCTTCGACCATCTCGAGGTCGTGAACAGGATCCGCAACATGCTGGAGGTGCGCCTGCTGCAGCGGGACCTTCTGGAGCAGAACCAGATCCTGGAGGAGAAGGTCCGCGAGCGCACCCTGGAGCTGGCCGACAGCCGCCTGGAGGTCATCCACCGCTTGAGTCGGGCCGCCGAGTTCCGGGACCAGGGCACTGGCCTGCACCTGCTTCGCATGAGCCAGTTTGCGCTGTGCCTGGCGGAGGCAGCCGGCCTCGAGCGGCCGCAGTGCGACCTCATCCTGGCCGCCAGCCCGATGCACGACATAGGCAAGATCGGCATCCCCGACCGCATCCTCTTCAAGGCCGGGCGGCTTGACGACCAGGAGTGGGCCGTGATGCGCACCCACACGACGATCGGCGCCGAGCTGCTTTCCGGGCATGACTCGGCGCTGATGCGAACGGCGGCGCTGATTGCGCTCACCCACCACGAGCGCTGGGATGGCCGCGGCTACCCCCGCGGCCTGAGCGGCGACGAGATCCCCATCGAAGGTCGGATCGTCGCGCTCTCGGATGTCTTCGACGCCCTCCTCTCCCAGCGGCCGTACAAGCGGGCGTGGCCCCAGGTGGAGGCCGTGAAGGCCATCGACGATGACGCTGGCACCGCGTTCGAGTCCCGTCTGGTCGAGTGCTTCCACGACGCCTTGCCGGAGATCGAGGCTATCATCCACAAGCTGGCGTCGCACGTGCCGCCCAGCCCCAACGGAGCGGTGTACGAGTCGGTGTTGTGAGGCCTGCGGGGGAGGAACCAATGAGTCTCGACACATTCACGCCGCGCGAGGTCAAGGCGCGGCCGTCGACGCCACGCTCGGCGTTCCTCAAGCAACGCTACCTGGAGGCGTCGCTCCATGTCGACATCGAGTACATCCGGCACCTCACGGCGTCTCACCGTCAGAGTGACGGACTGGAGGCCCTGGAGCGCCGGGCCGAGGACCATGCCTTCGCCCTCGAGCGCCTGACGGCGGTCATCCATCCCGAGGACCGTCTGGCGGGCAACAAGACCCGCCACATCCGCGGCGCCATCCCCTACGCCAACTACGCGGCCGGGCCGTTTCTGCGCGAGCTCCGGCAGCAGGAGCAGGATGCCCAGCAGAAGCATATCGACCAGGGCATTGGTGGCGGCATCGCCTCGGCCCACGCCCGGGCGGCCGCCGAGGGGTACGCCCTGCTGTCGGGCAAGTTCCTGATCTCAGCGGGCGAGCTGGCCGAGCTCCGGGAGATCTGCGAGTACTGGGAGGACAAGTGCTTGATGGAGGTGGGGGACCGTCTGTGGAAGCGTGAGTTCCCCGACGCCCGCTTCATCGAGGACGGCTGGGCGGTGGGGCTGTACACGGCGCCCCACGATCCCTGTCCCGAAGGCCGACTGGTCCTCGATTACCAGACCGCCCTGGGGCGAGGCTACGAGGCGGTCCTCGCCGAGGTCGAGGCGCGCATTTCGACGTTCCGTCCCGGGGCGATCCGTGACGCGCAGCCGCTGCACTTCTGGCGCGCGGCCCGCCGGGCGCTACAGGGCGCCCTGGCGTATGCGGCCAGGCACGCGGCGGAGGCCGAGCGGCTGGCCGCCGCCGAGCCCGACCCGACCCGCCGACGGGAGCTGTCGGAGCTGGCGGAGACCTGCCGGCGCGTGCCGGCGCAACCACCACGCAGCTTCCGCGAGGCCGTGCAGGCGTTCTGGTTCACCTACCTGCTCGGGCACCTCGAAGGGGCACACCTGGGGTTTTCCCCGGGGCGGCTCGACATGCTCCTCGGGCCTTACTACTCGTCCGACTCGGGGATCGCCTTCGACGGTGCGGTGGAGCTGCTGGAAGAGCTGTTCGTCAAGATGACCCAGATCGAGTATGTGGCGAGCCTGTCCTGGCAGGGGTTGGGGCACGGCAACCTCTTCCAGAACCTCATCCTGGGCGGCATCGACGGCGACGGCAAGCCGGCCGACAACCCGGTTTCGCTGGCCTGCCTGCAGGCCCAGATCAACATGCAGATGACCCAGCCCACGCTCTCGGTGTGGTGGGCCGAGGGAGCTTCCGAGGCGTTCCTGCTCAAGGCTGCCGAGTGCGTGAAGACCGGCGTCGGGTACCCGGCGTTTTTCAACCAGCGGGTCTTCGTCGAGCATGAGGCCAAGACCTCGGGGCTGCCCCTCGATGTCATCCGCAAGCATGCCGCGATGGGTGGGTGCACCGAGCCCACCCTGGAGGGGCTGTCGTACGGTGTCGTGCAGGCGGGTTTCGTGAATCACGGCAAGCTCATCGACCTCACCCTCGGGGATGGCGTCGACCCGCTCACCGGCATCCGCCTGTTCGAGTCGCGTCCGCTCGCCACCTACGAGGACGTCGTTGCCTCGTACCTCGAGAAGATGCACCGGGCGGTGCGGAGCTGGCAGCAGTACTGGAACTACGTCATGCTCGCCCACCGCCAGACCGTGCCCCTGGTGTTCTGCTCGGTCTTCGTGCGCGACTGCCTCGAGCGCGGTCGGTGCATGGACGACGGCGGAGCGCGCAACAACCACACCCCGACCTCCCTGTCGTCCGGGCTCGTCAACGTTGCCAACTCCCTGGCCGCGATCCGCCGACTCGTGATGAATGACGGTGCCTGCACGCTCGACGAGCTGCGGGCTGGGGTGGCCGCCGACTGGAAGGGCCACGAGGCGCTGCGCAAGCGGGCCGGGGATGCGCCCAAGTGGGGCAACGACGACCCGTATGTCGACGACCTGTTCCTCGAGCTGTTCGCCGACTACTGCGCCTGGGTGCGCGGCCAGGACAACTATCTCGGCGTGCCCTACGACCCGTCGATGCTCGCGATCTCCACCCCGGTACCGTTTGGCAAGGCGTGCGGGGCCTTTCCCGACGGCAGGCGGGCCGGCGAGCCCCTGGCCGACGGCGTGACCTCGGCGTACCCCGGCACTGACCGCAAGGGACCGACGGCGGTGGTGCGCTCCTCGGTCAAGGTCGACCACACCCAGATCCGCGGCGGCCTGCTCAACCTCAAGTTCCACCCCACGGCGCTCGCCGGCGAGCGCGGGTCCCGTAACCTGCTGGCGCTCATCAAGACGTACTTCGACGGCCCGGGCTTCCACATGCAGTTCAACGTCGTCGACTCCGAGATGCTGCGCGACGCCCAGGTCCACCCCGAGCGCTACCGCGACCTCGTGGTGCGGGTCGCTGGCTTCTCCGCGTACTGGGTCGAGATGTCCCGCGCCCTGCAGGACCAGGTCATTTCCCGCACCGAGCACTGCCTGTGAGCCGGGGTCGGGTTCTCGCCCTGGGGCGTACCCGATGAACGGGTTGGTCTTCAACCTGCAGCACTACGCCGTGCACGACGGGCCGGGGATCCGGACGCTCGTGTTCCTGAAGGGCTGCCCGCTGCGCTGTGCCTGGTGCTGCAACCCCGAGTCCCAGCACGCCCAGCGGGAGCTGCGATTGATCTCGGCCCGGTGCCGGGGTTGCCGACGATGCCTCGAGGCGTGCCCGCACGGGGCGATCGTCGAGGAAGACGGCCGGCCACGAGTGTGCCGCGAGCGGTGCCGGGTTTGCGAGAATGCCGCGTGCGTGCGCACCTGCCTGGAGTCGGCGTGGGCCGATGTCGGGACTGTCATGACCACAGACGACGTTGTCGCCCAGGTGGCGGCCGACCTGCCGTTCTACCGAAACTCCGGGGGAGGGGTGACGTTCTCGGGTGGCGAGCCGTTCGCACAGGCCCCATTTCTTCTGGAGCTGCTGCAAGAGTGCCGCGAGCGTGGGATCCACACCGCCGTCGAGACCTGCGGACATGCCCCGGCGGAGACCCTCGCATCGGCCTGGCCACTCGTGGACCTCTGGCTGTTCGACCTCAAGATCCTCGATCCCGGGCGCCATCGTGAGCAAACGGGCGCCGACAACGCGCGCATCCTCTCCAATCTGCGCTGGCTCGCGGCGTGCGATCCTTCGCGGGTCGTGGTGCGTTTCCCGGTGGTGCCAGGGTGCACCGACGACCGGACGAACGTGGAGGCGGTGGCGACGCTGGTCCTGGAGCTCGGTCTTACGCGCCTCGACCTGGAGCCCTACCACCCACTTGGCCGCAGCAAGTACGAGGAGCTGGGCCGGCCGTCGCCCATCGACCCCCCGGTTCCCGCCGTTTCTGACCTGCGTGCCGTCGCGACCATCTTCCGCGCCGCCGGCCTGAGCTGCGACCTCGCCTGACGGGCGAGACCTGCGGCGTTGCAACGACCGCGTCGCGCGGGTCGCGCCCGGCTTCGGCCTGGGCGTCATCCGGCCGATCACGAGGTGGGGATCACGGTCTGTCGGCTTGCTCTTGGGAGTGCTATAACGTACGTTAGCGTGTGGCGCGGCACCGATGAACGGGCCGCCGAGACACAGCGATGCCGAGAAAGAAGGCGACAGGAGAGCACGATGTCGGCGGGCGGGAACGCCTGCTCGCAGCGGCCGTGGGCCTGTTTGCGGTCAAGGGATACGCGGCGACCACGGTGAGGGACATCCTGCGGGCGGCCGGGGTCACGGCGCCGGTTCTCTACTATCACTTCGGCAACAAGGAAGGGCTCTTCCTCGCGCTCGTGCGGGAGGGCGTCGAGAAGGTCGACGCGGCTCGCCTCGAGGCATTCAAGGAAACGGCGAGTGTCGTCGAGCGGATTCGCCGCTACTGCCTCGCGAACGTCGCCGTCCGCCGGGAGTTCGCCGATCTCGCCTGGGTCGTCGAGGCGATTCTCTCTGGACCGCCGGAAGCAGCACCCCCGTTCGACTTTCGCGCCATCGTCACGAGGATGCTCCGCCAGCTTCAGGATCTCGTCGAGGAAGGTGTTGCGAGCGGCGAGCTCCGACCGTGCGATCCCAGGCACGCCGTCATGGTGCTGATCGGTTTCATGGAGGCCGCAAGCCGCCCTCGGCTGTTCGAAATGGCAGGTCTGAGGGCGGATGATCTCGTCGAGGGGATGCTATCCATGGTCCTCGACGGGCTTGCGGGGCGGGTCACGCAGTCGTTGGCCTGACGCTTTGAGGACTTGACAGATGGATCATCTCAGCTAATATAGCGTACGATATATATAGGCTCGACGCTGACCTGTCGAGCGCGGCCGCGGGGGAGGGCAACGGTGCAGTTGGGTTGGTCTGGCAGAGGAAACGAAGCCGAGAAGTTGCTGGAGGCATCCGAGTGGCTGTTGGCGGGCCGAAGCTTTCCGGGCGTGAGCGTCGAAGGCCTCGTCGCTCGCGGCGTCGCGGCGGCGATGGTCTCACGGCGGCCAACTGGTCGACGGTATGCATCGCAGACCGACCAGAGTCTGAAAGATGGGCTCGACATGCCCCTGAGGCGTCTCTCTTCACAGGTGAGGTCATGAGGTTCCGGCCTGGTCCATTCCGGACCGGCATCGATCCGGGTGGACCGGTCAGTCAGCAGGCATCGATGTCGGTGGCTCCTCGTGTCACCGGCCTTTTTCCACTTCTTCCCCGGTCCCGCGGGCTGCGCAGCGGCGGGACCGGGGCCTTTTCCCATGAGATGCCTCATCGAGGCTCGAGATCGGCATTGACCGGGCACGGCCCGAAGGCCCTTCGTGGATAGATGGAGAGAACATGAGAACAACCCCTGCCCCAGTACTGCCAACCGCCGTCATCGTCGCCGTGGTCGCCGTCGTGGCCTCGACTGGATGCGGGCAGAAGGGACCTACGCAAGCGCCACGGGGACCCGTGGAAGTGGGTGTCGTGACGCTCGCGCCGGAGCGGATTGTGCTGACGACGGAGCTGCCAGGCAGAACCTCGGCCTACCTTGTGGCCGAGGTCCGACCGCAGGTCAGCGGCATCATCCAGCAGCGCCGCTTCGAAGAGGGAGGAGACGTCAAGGCCGACCAGGTGCTCTACCAGATCGACCCGGCGCAGTACCAGGCGGCGGTCGACCAGGCGCAGGCCGCACTTGCGGTGGCGGAGGCCAGGGTGCCGGCGTTGCGCTCACAGGCCGAGCGTCTCCAGCAAGCGGTCGCCGTCCGCGCGGCCGGCCAGCAGGACCTCGACAACGCCGTGGCGGCGCTCGCGACGGGCGAGGCCACCGTGGCCGCGGCCAGGGCCGCCCTGGAGAGCGCCCGCATCAACCTGGCGTACACGCCGATCAAGTCGCCGATCTCCGGCCGCATCGGTCGCTCGAGCGTGACCGTGGGGGCGTTGGTGGCGGCGTACCAGCCCGTCGCACTGGCGGTCGTGCAGCAGCTCGACCCGATCTACGTCGACGTGACGGAGTCGAGCGCCGAGATGCTGCGCCTACGGCGGGCTTTTGCCAGCGGCAAGCTGCGGCAGGGCGCCAGAGACCAGAGCCAGGTCCGGCTCCTGCTGGAGGACGGCACTCCCTATCCGCTCCAGGGCACGCTCAAGTTCGCCGACGTGACCGTCGAGCCCTCGACCGGGTCGGTCACGTTGCGCATGGTCTTTCCGAACCCCGACCACATCCTGCTGCCCGGCATGTTCGTGCGGGCGGTCGTCGAGCAGGGCGCCGACGAGGCCGCGATCCTGGCGCCCCAGATGGGCGTCACTCGCAACCCCAAGGGCGACCCGATCGCCATGGTCGTCGGCAAGGACGGCAAGGTCGAGCTGCGGATTCTCGAGGTGCAACGTGCCATTGGCGACAAGTGGCTCGTCACCAACGGGCTTGCCGCCGGCGATCAGCTCATCGTGGACGGTCTGCAGAGGATCCGCCCTGGCGTGCCGGTCACCGCGGTGCCGTACACCCCGCCAGCGCCGCCGGCGTCAGCGCCGGGCGCCGTGACGAAGTAGGGGAGGGCGGCCATGTCGAAGTTCTTCCTCGAACGACCCGTCTTCGCCTGGGTCATCGCGATCGCGATGATGCTGGGCGGAGGTCTCGCGATCTACAACCTGCCGATCTCCCAGTACCCGCCGATCGCGCCGCCGTCGATCTCGATCCGGGCCATCTACCCGGGCGCCTCGGCCAAGACCGTCGAGGACAGCGTCACCCAGATCATCGAGACCAACATGACGGGGCTCGACCGCATGCTCTACATGTACTCCACGAGCGACTCGTCGGGCTCGGTCCAGATCACGCTGACGTTCTCCCCTGGCACCGACCCGGACCTCGCCTGGGCCAAGGTGCAGAACAAGCTCCAGCTCGCCATGCCGGCTCTTCCCGACACGGTGCAGAAGCAGGGCGTCACGGTCTCCAAGTCGACGCGCAACTACTTGCTCATGGTCGGCATCACGACCGACGGAAGCCAGAGCATGGCAGACCTTTCCGACTACTCGGTGTCGAGCATCCAGCCGGGGCTCGCCCGTGTCCCGGGGGTCGGCGAGGTGGAGGTCTTCGGCGCCGCGTACTCGATGCGGATCTGGCTCGACCCCGACCGTCTCACCAAGTACGGGATGACCTCCGACGACGTCGTGGCGGCCGTGCGCGCCTACAACGTCGAGGTCTCCGCCGGCCAGCTCGGCGGCGCCCCCGCGGTGCCCGGGCAGCGGCTCAACGCCTCGATCCTCGTCCAGTCGCTCCTGGTGACCCCGGAGGAGTTCGCGTCCATCCCGCTGCGCACCAACCCGGACGGCTCGATGGTCCGTGTCAGAGACGTCGGGCGGACCGAGCTCGGCATGGAGCTGCCGGACGTCAAGTCGGCGTACAACGGCAAGCCGATGGGCGTCCTCGCCGTGCGCCAGGAGGCGGGGGCCAACGCCGTCGAGACCGCCAAGCTCATCAAGGCGAAGATGGCCGAGCTGTCGCGCTACTTCCCGCCCGGCATGAGGGTCGTCTACCCTTACGACACCACGCCGTTCGTCAAGGTTGCGATCTGGGAGGTCGTCAAGACGTTGCTCGAGGCGATCGTCCTGGTCTTCCTGGTCATGTATCTGTTCATGGGGAACATTCGGGCGACTCTGGTGCCGACGATCGCGGTGCCGGTCGTGATCCTCGGGACCTTCGGCGTGCTCGGGCTCGCCGGCTACTCGATCAACATGCTGACGATGTTCGCGATGGTGCTCGCGATCGGGCTCCTGGTCGACGACGCCATCGTGGTCGTCGAGAACGTCGAGCGCATCATGGGCACGGAAGGGCTGCCGCCGAGGTAGGCGACTGCCAGGTCAATGGCCGAGATCCAGAGCGCCCTGATCGGCATCGGCCTGGTCCTGGCCGCTGTGTTCGCGCCGATGATGTTCTTCCCGGGCTCGACCGGCGTCATCTACCGCCAGTTCTCGGTGACGGTCATTGCCTCGATGTTGCTCTCGGTCGTCGTCGCCCTCGTCCTCTCGCCCGTGCTCTGCGCGTCGTTGCTCCGGCCCGTGGAGAAGGGGCACGAGGCCGCCGAGACCGGCTTCAAGCTCCTGCGTCCCTTCTTCACCTGGTTCGACCACGCCTTCTTCCGTGCGCGCGACACCTACACCCGCGGGGTCGCCGGCATACTCGGGCGAAAGCTGCGGTTCGTCGCCGTCTTCGTCCTGATCGTCGCCGGAATGGTCTTCTTCTACTGGAGGATGCCGACCGGCTACCTCCCGGACGAGGACCAGGGGATGCTGCTGGCCATGATCCAGCTCCCGGTCGGCTCGACGATCGAGCAGACCCAGGCCGTCATGGATCAGACGCAGAGCTACCTCCTCACGCAGGAGAAGGACGCGATCGAGTCGGTCGGGGCGATCACCGGCGTCAGCTTCGCGGGACGCGGCCAGAACATGGGCATGATGTTCATCAAGATGAAGGACTGGGATCTGCGCAAGCGGGCGGACCTCAAGGCGCCGGCCGTGGCAGGCCGCGCCATCCGTGCCCTCTCCGGCATCCGGGGTGCGTTCGTCCTGGCGTTCCCTCCGCCCGCTGTCATCGAGCTCGGCACGGCCACGGGGTTCGACCTCATGCTGCAGGACCGCGGCGGGCTCGGGCACGAGAAGCTCACCGAGATCGAGTACCAGCTCCTCGGCATGGCGGCCGCGGACCCGCGGCTCGCCCGGGTGCGGCCGAACGGCATGGCCGACGTGCCGCAGTACAAGGTCGACATCGACTGGGAGAAGGCAGGTGCGCTCGGCGTCCCTGTCAGCTCGGTCCAGAGCTACGTCTCCACGGCGTTCGGCAGCGCCTACATCGGCAACTTCGTGCAGGGCGGCCGCGTCAAGCACGTCTACGCGCAGGCCGACGCGCCCTACCGCATGCTGCCGGGCGACCTCGACCGCCTGCAGGTCAGGAACCGGCAGGGTGGTCTCGTGCCGCTCTCGGCCGTGGCCTCGGGACGCTGGGTCTCCGGCTCGCCGCGTCTCGAGCGCTACAACAGCTTCCCAGCCATGAACATCCAGGGTGAGCCGGCGGCCGGCCGCTCCGCCGGTGAGGCGATGGCCGCGATGGAGGAGCTGATGGCGAAGCTCCCCCAGGGCGTCGGCTACGAGTGGACCGGCCTCTCCTACCAGCAGCGCATGTCGGAGTCGCAGGCCGGCCTCCTGTACGCCTTCTCGGTCCTCGTGATCTTCCTCGTCCTCGCTGCGCTCTACGAGAGCTGGACGTTCCCGATCTCGGTCATGCTGGCGCTGCCCCTGGGCGTCATCGGCGGCGTGCTGGCCTCGACGCTGCGCGGCATGCCCAACGACGTCTACTTCCAGATCGGCCTGCTGACCGTGCTCGGCCTGACCACCAAGAACGCGATCCTGATCGTCCAGTTCGCCACACTCCACATGAAGGAGGGCATGGGTCTGATCGAGGCCACGGTCGAGGGGGCGAAGCTGCGGCTGCGCCCGATCATCATGACCTCGATGGCGTTCGGCTTCGGCGTGCTGCCGCTGGCCATCGCCTCGGGGGCCGGCGCAGGCGCCATGAAGGCCATCGGCACCAGCGTCCTGGGTGGCATGCTGACCGCCACATTCCTGGCCATCTTCTTCATTCCGCTCTTCTTCGTGCTGGTCGTGAAGGTCTTCGGGAAGAAGCAGCCCGGCCCCGGTGCCGTGCCCGAGGGCCACCCAGAGCGCCCGGCGGAGGCCTGACACCATGAGACGACTTCTCCTGATCGCAGCGACAGCGGCGCTGACCGGCTGCACGATGATCCCGAAGTACAACCGGCCGGAACCCCCGGTCCCGGCGTCATTCAACGGGACCGCGCCGACGCCGACCCAGACGGCGCCGGCACCTCCGGCACCGACGCCCCCGGCGCCGGGCAAGCCGGCGAGTGAGATCTCCTGGCAGGAGTTCTTTGCGGACGAGCACTTGCGCTCGGTGGTCGAGCTCGCGCTCGCCAACAACCGCGACCTGCGGGCGAC
>Ga0116170_10004103_pt1 | contig 13408 bp, 7 predicted proteins | sample AD_JPNHW1_MetaG_FD_89797 | JGI IMG/M metagenome (GOLD analysis project Ga0116170, IMG submission 89797) | Active sludge microbial communities of municipal wastewater-treating anaerobic digesters from Japan - AD_JPNHW1_MetaG | ecosystem: Engineered > Bioreactor > Anaerobic > Digestate | place...
GAGCATTTTCGCGAGGTCCTCGACCTTTTGCTGCGCCTCGGGCGACGTGTACGGATGCGAGTGAAAGTAGAGGCCGTCGATCTTCATCCCGCGCCGGAGCATCCTGAAGCCGGCGACCGGCGAATCGATGCCTCCGGAGAGGAGGAGCAGTCCCTTGCCGCCGGTCCCGCACGGAAGCCCGCGTATGCCCGGGTTCTCAGGGCCATAGACGAAGCAGCGCTCGCGAACCTCGACGGTGATGAGCGCGTCGGGCCGGTGCACGTCGACGGCGAGTATGCCGGGGTCGAAAACGGCCTCGCCCATCAGCCGGGATATCTCGTACGAGTTAAGCGGAAAGGACTTGTCGCCACGCCTGGCCTCGATCTTAAACGTCTTTTTTCCCGAGTCGCGAATCTTGATCGCCTCGGCGACAACGGCTCGTTTCATCGCCTCGGTTTCCTTGTTCACGACGGCGGCGCGCGCCCAGCCTGCGATCCCGACGAGATGCGAAAGCGCGTACTCGATCGCCTCGGCGGAGCTTTCGGGCCCCTCGACGTACATGCGTCCCGCCCTGATCTGAACCTTCGCGCCCTTACCCTCGAGATAAAGCTGCGCGTTCTGCTGGAGCCGCTGCTCGAAATCCCTGAGGTTACCCGCTTTTAGGGTAAGCTCGCCGACCTTGACGAGGTATACCGCGCTCGCGTCGCTGTTGATGTCCATGCTCATTACTCCCACACGTTAAAAAAAAACTACATCGCGGAAAAGACGTCCGCGAGCGCGCTCAAAAAGCAATCGATATCGGCCGCGGTCGTCTCGTTGCCGATAGAGACGCGAAAGGCGTTTTGTTGGGCGTCCGGCGCGAGATGCATCGCCTGAAGGACCGGGCGTCCCTTCTTTTTCGCCGAGCACGCCGACCCCGTCGAGATGTAGACGCCGCGATCGGAAAGCGCGCGGACTAAGACCTCGCCCGGTATGCGCGCGTTCGTGCACTGGAGGACATACGGTGAGAAGCGCTCGTCGCGGGCGGTCCTGCTCGCGGGAACGACCGTCGCCGTGCCAAGGCGCGCAATACCCTCGATGAGGCGCGCCATTGCCTCTCTCGCGCCTTCTTGGCCCGTGGGAACGCTAATGGCGCCCTCGGGCGCGCTGTGCCGCTCGAGGGCCCGCGCGAGCGCGAGGATGCCGGCGAGGTTTTCGGTTCCGGGCCTAATCCCCGATTCCTGGCCGCCCCCGCGAATAAAGGATTCGAGCCTGCGCGCGAGGTAGAGGCACCCGATGCCGCGCGGTCCGCCGAGCTTATGCGCGCTGATCGACGCGGAGTCGATGCCGGGAAGCGAGAGCGCAAGCGGAATCTTTCCCGCGGCCTGAACGGCGTCGACGTGAAAATGGGGCTTCTTCCTTCCGGCGGGAAGGCGTAAAAGGCATTGGGCGATGTCGGCGATCGGTTGGACGGCGCCCGTCTCGTTATTGACGGCCATGACCGCGACGAAAGCCGTGTCATCCTTAATCGTCGCGAGGACCGCCTCGGGCGTGACGAAGCCTTCCTTCGTGACGGGGATGACGAGGGGCTTCCAGCCGGAAAGCTCGAGCATCCGAGCCTGTTCGGTAATTGAGGGATGTTCGATCGCGCTGATCGCGATGGATCCGCGGACGGGACGCTGGAGGAGCGAGAGCATCGGAAGGTGATTCGACTCGGTTCCCCCGGAGGTGAAATAGACCGATTCCGCCTTGACCGCGAGCGTGCGCGCGACGGTCGCCCGCGCGGACTCGATGGCGTTTCGCGCGGCCTTGCCCGGCGCGTGAACGCTCGAGGGATTCCCGAAGAGCCCAAGCGAGGACTCTAGCGCCTCGGTGAGAATCGCGCGGTCGGGAAGGGCGGTCGCCGCCCAGTCGAGGTACGCGCTCACGAGAGCACCGCCAGAACGTCTGAGTCGGGCGCCTCGGAGACGAGGGTCGAGTTGATCTCGCGCTGAAGGACGAAGCGCACTGCGCCGTCCTTTTTCTTTTTATCGTTTTTCATCGCCTGAAGGAGCGCGGCGGCGGCGCTTTCCGCGGTAAGCTCGCCCGCGTCGATCTTCGCCGCGAGCGCGGGATGGACCGGGGCGCTCGACCATCCATACGACTCAAGGACCGGGATGACGTCCGCGACGTAGCCTGAGTCGGTGATGCCGAGCCTTACGCCCAGCGCGAGCGCGCGCGCGATCCCCCACGCCACGGCGTCACCGTGCGTGACCGCGCCGAAGCCCGCGACGCTTTCGAGTGCGTGGCCGAAGGTGTGACCGAGGTTAAGGTACATGCGCTCTCCCGACTCGCGAAGGTCGCGCTCGACGACGTGCGCCTTTGCCTGGACGCAGCGCTTGACGACCTCGAGGAGCAGTTCGCTCTCTCGCGCCATCACCTCGCCTTGGCGTTCGGACAGAATCTGAAAAAGCTTCGGCGCATAGAGGAGGGCCGTCTTAAAAACCTCCGCGAGGCCAGAGCGGTATTCCCGCTCGTCGAGGCTCTTGAGGGCGGCGATGGAAACGTGAACCTTTTGCGCGGGATAGAAGGTGCCGACGCAGTTCTTATAGTTCCCGAAGTCGACGCCCGTCTTTCCGCCTATCGCCGCGTCGGCCATGGCGAGTAAGGTCGTGGGGACGAGCTCTGCCTTCGCGCCCCGCATATAGAGCGAGGCGGCAAACGCGGTCATGTCCGTGATGACCCCGCCGCCGAATCCGACGAAGAGGCTGTCTCGCGCAAGGCCCGCCTCAAGCGCGCGAAGGAGGATGCGCTCGACGTTGTCCAAGGTTTTGTGCGCTTCCCCCGATTCTATGACGACGAGCGGCGCGGAAGGGTCGAAACCCGCCGCGGAGCGGAGAAGTCGCTCGGTATTGGAGTCCGCGACGTAGATGCCTCCCGACGGGGGGAGGGTCGGGACGGTCAGTTCGGGATAGAAAAGGACCGAGACCTGCCCTGAGGCAACGGTGAAAGTAAAGGTGTCCATGGGGACATTCTAATAAGTATTCTTGTCCATGGCAAGGAAGTCGGATCGGACCTTCTCGAGGCGGGCGAGCTCGCGGGAGATCGTTCGGTCATAGTCGAGGGTACCGTCGGCGATGCGCTCCCGCTCGTCCTCCCAGGATTGGAGATCGAGGAGAAAGAGAAACTTGAACTCGCGCACGTTGGCCTTCTCGGCCCAGAGCTTTGCCTCGCTCCAATAGTAGCGCGCGGCGCCATAGCAGGTTTCCACCGTTTTCAGGCTTTCGAGGTTCTGTGCCTTCCAGGGGGCGTTGTAAAAGTACGCGACCTGCTTGTCCCACTTGGACCCGAGCCTCAAGTGCTGCTCGACGAGCTTGAGGTTGATATGCATCATGAAAAGGTACCGGTATTTCTCCCAGTCCTTTTCGTTCGAGATCTTGCCGAGGGCATATAGGGGGTTGGCGAAGTCGGCCTCGACCGCGCGCTCGAGCCAGTAGATATTTTCCATCGTGTCGTCGGGGTCTTGGTTATAATGGACGTGATAGAGCTCGTAGAACTCCTCTTTGTAGCGGACGACGTACGCCTCCGCCTTCCCGATCGGGAAAAGTGAGAGGATCAGGATAAGAAACGCTATCCGGGCAAGGCGCGCTTGGGTAAACACGGTATTCACCCTTACAGTATCGGCAGGTTTCCGGTGATATCCCAGATTTTTCGGGCGATCTCCTCGATCGGCTCGGTCGCGTCAATGCGGATTACCCGCATGCCGGGGCACTCGCGCTCGGCCTTCCCGATGACGTCAAGATAGCGCGCGCGGACTTTTTTTTGGAACTCGCGCCTTTCGAAGATCTCAAGGTCGCCCGAACGGCTTTCGACGCGCGCCATGGAAATATCGGGGTCGATATCGAAAAAGAAGAGGAACTCAGGGTAGGGAAAATCGCGGTTGAGGAGCTCGGGGAGGCTCGGGTCCCCGGTTTCTCCCTGATACGCGAGACTCGAAAAAAGATAGCGGTCGGTGAACACGGCCTTGCCGTTACCGCAGAGCTCAGCGATGCCACCCGCCCCATAGAGATGTTCGCATCGATCGGCCGCGAAAAGGCGCGCGAGGGTGTCGGGATTATAGGCGAGCTCCCCCTTGAGGCACCGCCTGATGAGCTTTCCGATCTCGCCGGACGTCGGCTCGCAGGTAAATACGGCGGCAGAGGACTCGCCGTATTTTTCTCGATATCGATCCTGCAAAATTCGCAGTTGCGTCGTGGTGCCCGTCCCGTCGATGCCCTCAAAAACGATAAAATTGCGCAGCGTCATGATAGGATAATAGCGCATTTTCTGATATGATACTACATTGGAATGAAGCAACCTGCGATCAAAAAAAGCATCGAATTACTCATTTTTCTTCTTCTGGTCGCGGGATGTCTCGTTTTACTGTTCCCCCTTTCCCGGCAGCTCGACCGAGCGCTCGCGGGATATCGAGACTCGCTCCTCGAGGGCGTCGAGGGGAAGACCGGGCTCCGCTTTAGCTACGACTCCCTTTCCCCCTCGATATTCAGGTCCATTCGCTTCACGAACCTCGTCATATCCAACGCGTCGAACGGTTCGGTCATCGCGGAGTTCTCGACCGTCTCGCTTTCGCTCAGGGTCACCGCCTTGCTCAGGAAGGACTATCCCGGCGCGATTCGCCAAGTCTCGGTAGAGAACGGATCGATCAAGGTAGACGCGATCAGGAATCAAAACGCCGTCAGGCTCATTAAGGCTCTTGCGCTCGACGCGCGCTCGGGCAAGCAATCGGGAACAAAGAAACGGACGTCGACCTTTTTCTCCGGGAACGGCTTTACCCTCAAAATAAAGAACATCGACGTCGGCTATTCGGATATCGCGCAGGACATATCGGGGCATATCGTGCGGGGATCCGCCGCATTGGGACCCGACGGCATCGACTTCGATCTCCAGAGTAAACTGCGCTATGACCGCCCCTCACTCGCGAAGCCGGGCACCATCGCGGCGGGCGTTTCGCTCAAGGGCACGATAAACCGCGCGCTCGATTCGGGCTCGGCGACCCTCGTCGTGAAGTCACTCGAAAGCGGGCTCTTCTCCCTCTCTCGCCTCGCGCTCGTGACCTCCTATCGTTCGGGAACGCTCTACGTCAGCTCGGTCCAGGACCTCGAGCCGGTCGACGTCTCCCTTGTCTGGAACATCCCCGAGAAGGACCTCACCGCCAACCTCGAGTGCGAACGCCTTCTTCCCCTTCGGTGGATCGATATTCGGAACGGGAATAGCCAGATCGCGAACCTCAAAAACCTTACCCTCTCCGGGAAGGCCATGGCGCATCTTTCCGGAAGAGACGGGCTCTCGTATACCGTCGACATGACCTCGACCATTCCCGAGGCCTTCTACTCGGGCGCCGACGTGCGCGTTGCCTTGAGCGGGAACGCTTCGTCGGTGAACGTCAAGAAGCTTTCGGTATCGGGCGCGAACTGCGAGGCGGATTTTTCGGGCTCCGTCGATATCAAGCGAAAGATCCCGGAAGGGTATCTCTCGGTGAAACGGCTGATCCTCCCCTCGGGCGCCACCTTGGGCGGCGACCTCTATTTTGCGCGGAGCGCGAAGGGCTTCACCTGCATGGCGCCCTCGGTCCAGGTAAACGATTCGGTTTTTTCCTCGGTGTCGCTCTCCGCGTCCTTGAGGCAAGGCTCGGTCGACATCGGCTTTTCCGCGCTCGACAGCTCCGGAAAAATATCCGCCGACGGGACGATTACGGCGAACGGGAACGAGCGGTTCCTTCAGCTCTATACGGCCTTTGACTCCATCAGCGTATCGGACATAGTCCGCGCGGGCTGGGGTTTCTCGTCCCATGCTGACCCGTCCTCGGTCAAGCGACTCTCCGCGCAGCTTGACTCGTTCGCGCTGACCACCGAGGTGTATCTCACCTCCGACCTCAGGAGCTTCTCGTTCAACTGCCCGCGTCTCGTTCTCGCCTCATCGGAGACGAACGGGCTTGTCTTCCTCCTTTCCGCGAAAGGCAACGAGTCAGGCGTCGACATCTCAGACATCAACGTAACCTATGGCTCCTACACGGTCACCGGCGACGTCTCGGCGGGCTTTGAGCAGTCCGGCGGGCTTATCCTGACCGCGGCATTGAACGTGAACGACATCCCGTACACCCTCAATGGCATGTACGCCAATCGCACGCTTTCACTGTATGGGGATTACGGGCTTGCGGTTTCCGCCATGGAGGACGACTTCGGCGGGATAACCGGTTCCCTGAAGGTGGCGGGATTTCCCGTTCCGGCGGGCCCGCTGCTCCTTTCATGCTCGCTCGACACGCGGTTTGCCTACAGCCCGCAAACAAGGTGGAAGGTGACGATCGACAACGGCACGGTCGAGGACGTGAAGAACGACTTGCCGCTTTCGACGGTCATGCAGTTTCACGGCACGGCGGACGAGAAGGGCGTCTATCTCGAGAACCTGACGGTGTCGGACGCCTACTCGACCGTAACGGGATACGCCGGTATCGGCGTGCTCGACGACGAGAACGGCAACCGCCAGTATACCGCGGAGCTTCTCCTCGAAAACTACGATAAGTCCGAGTCGCTTAGGCTCACCGGTCAGATACGCGACCAAGTGACGGCCGATGAGGCGCTCGGGAAGTTCACGCTTTCCGATCGATACATCGAGGCGAACGTCGAGGCGAAAGCGTGTCCGCTCATGCGTTTCGCGCCCGGTCAGCAAAAGAACGATCTCGTCACGCTTACGGCGTCCATCTCGGGGACGCCCGATACCCTCATGGCATCCGCAGACGTTTCCTCGCTCGTATACCGCGCCGGCGGCTTTGATCTTGAGGCGCATGGCAAGCTTCTTCTCGAGGACAAGAACCTCTCGCTCTATGACGCCGTCGCCTCCTGGAACGGACAGGTGTTTACCGATATCGCGGGTTCGTGCTCGACGGCGGAGGGAAAGGCCGCCGTCAACGCGAAGTACTCGGGCATCCTCGGAAAGTCGCCGATTACGGCGGGGATAGCCGTCGACGCGGTCGCGGGCCCGAAGGCACCCCTTTCCCTCAAGGATCTCGCCGAGCGCTTTACCGTGCACGCGAAGCTTACGGACCTTCACTGGAATACGGTCGCGTCGGTCGACCCCGTCGAGGCGACATTCGTGCATGAGCCGGGAATCACCGCGATCTACGCCGGGAAGAACGACGCGATCACGGGCTTCCTTCTCGACGACGGGTCCTTCTCGCTTCAGGCCACGGGCGAGTCGCCCGTTCGGTTCCATGCGGAAGGCGGCATCGTCAACTCAAACCTATCGATCGCGGTAAGCGACCTCCACGTCGATATGCCCCGCGTCTGGCCGCTCACCGGCCGCGGAATCGTCGTCTTCGACCAGGGTTCCGTCGACGGGGACTTCACCATCTCAGGGCTCTTGAACGACCCTGAGTTCAACGGCACGCTCAGGGCAAACGGCGTCGTCGTCCATGCGCCGGGCTACCTGCAGGACGTGTACGGGCCTACGTCCTTCGATATCGTCGCCGACGGGAAGACGCTTCAGGCGACGGGGGTTTCGCTTTCGGGAAAGGAAGGGAACGTTACCGCGGACGCGGTCGCGGAGTTCGACCGCTGGGTACCGTCGAGCGTCCATCTCCTCGTGCATACGCTCCCGAATAAGCCCGTGCGGGTCGATACCGAGAACAAGTATTTCAAGGCGAAGGGCTTCGGATCCTGCAACCTCGACATGACCTTTACCCGAACCGAGAACATCGTATCGGGCGACGTGTATTTCGAGCGCGGCGCGTTCGCGATCGTCTTCTCGGGATTCCTCAACTCGGATAGGGGCGAAATCGTCTATCACTCCCGGGATAGCCTCGTGGACCTCCGGCTTCACGTCGGGAAAAAGGTCGAGTTCCGCTGGCCCTCGGACAATTTCCCCGTCCTCCGCGCGCTCATACAGGCGGATAACCCGCTCGCGATAAACATCGACACCGCCCACGAGAGTTTCCAGGTCAAGGGCGACGCGATCCTGCGAGGCGGCGAAATATACTATATTAAGAGAAGTTTCTACCTGAGAAGCGGCAACATCTCGTTCAACGAGAACCAGGATATCTTCGCCCCAATCATATCCATGCGCGCAGAGATTCGCGAGCGCGACGCCGACGGCGAGCCGGTTCGGATAGTCCTTTCGGTGAACAAGCAGCCGCTCACCACATTCGTGCCGGTGCTGACCTCCGAGCCGGTAAAGTCAGACGCCGAGCTCATGGCCATACTCGGGCAGGCCGCGAGCGGCGACGCCTCGCGAGACACGCTCATCCAGAGCGCGGCCGTTTCCGCATCCGATATCTTCACCCGGATGAGCCTTTTCCGCACCGCGGAAAACCATATCCGCGACTTCATGCACCTCGATATCTTCTCGATCAGGACGCTCCTTTTGCAGAACGCGATACTCGGATCGAGCATGCAGGGCAAAACGGATCGAAAAATGACCGTCGGTAACTATTTCGACAACACGACTGTTTATATGGGAAAGTACCTGGGATCGGCGATTTATGCTGACGCGCTCCTGCATTTCAGCTATTATGATCCCAAAACGGAGCAGAAGACCGCATCCGGGCAAGCCGTGTACGGGAACTTACTGTTCCAGCCCGAGCTGGGCTTCGAGGTCACGACGCCTTTCTGCCTGCTCCGTTGGGGTATTACGCCCGAAAGTCCCGAGACCCTCTTCGTCACGGACAACTCGATAACGCTGTCGTGGAAGTTCTCATATTGACCTGATTTATGATATAGTGTTCACGGAAGGAGCTTTTGTAATGCGCACGAAACTTATCGCCCTGCTCACGCTGATTGCCTGCCTTGCGGGCGCGGCATTTGCCGAAACGACGGAACCGCCCAAGACGACTAGCGAGAGCTGGTATCAGGATAAGCCAATACGCTCGATAACCTTCGACGGCCTGAAAAGCGTTTCGAGAAACGAGCTCAATGGCCTTTTCTCCTCCTATCAAGGGAAGAACTTCAATGACGCGATTTACTGGGAAATCCTTCAGAAACTTTACGCGCTCGAGTATTTTGCCGATATAACCCCGGTTGCGGTCCCGGGCGACGAGGCGAAGACCTCGGTTATCCTGAACTTCAAGGTCGTCGAAAAGCCCGTCATCAAATCGATAAAGTTCAGCGGTAATAAAAAGCTAAAGGCGGCCGAGATCCTTGAGAAGGTCACGCTCAAGGAAGGGGATATCTTCAATGAGCTGAAAAGCCGATCCGACGAGCGCGCCATTCGAGATTTTTACCTTGAGAAAGGCTACGCGAACGTCAAGGTTTCCTCCGAAGCGACGACGGGGAAGGATGGAAGCATCGTTCTTATCTTTACCATCAACGAGGGAAAGCAGACGATCGTCTCCGCCCTGCGCTTTGAGGGCAATAAGGTCATGGCGTCCCGAACCCTCAAGAAGGAACTCAAGCTCAAGGAAAACAAGCTCTTTTCCACCGGAACGTTCCGCGAGGCCGATCTTGAGGCCGATAAGCTTTCCATCGAAAGCTATTACCATGAGCGCGGGTATATCGACGCGAAGGTAGAATCGGTTATCCGCGACGTCGATACCGAAAAGGATAAGAACAAGAACCTCCTCACGCTTACCTTCGTGATCAAGGAAGGCGAGCAATATACCTACGGCGGCACGAAGATATCGGGCAACCACCTTTTCACGAACGAGGAACTCCTCTCGAAGATCAGGCTTACGGAAGGCGATGTGCTTAACCTCAATCGCTTCAACGAGGGATATCAGGCGATCGCCGACGTGTATTTCGAGAACGGGTATACCTCGAACTACATCACGAAGAAAGAGAACCGCGACGCCGATCGAAAGGTCGTCTCGTACGAGGTCTTCGTCGTCGAGCACGGGCGAAGCCATGTCGAGAACATCGTCATTCGGGGCAACAAGAAAACGAAGGAACGGGTCATCACGCGGGAATTCCTCCTCGAGCCCGGCGATATCTTCTCGAAGAAAAAGCTTATCGAGAGCATTAGAAACCTCTATAACCTCCGGTATTTCTCGACCGTCGCGCCAGACGTCGTGCAGGGCTCCGAGGAGAACCTCATCGACGTGATCGTGAACGTCGAGGAACAGTCCACCGCGTCGATACAGTTCGGCGTTACCTTCTCCGGTACCACCGACGCGGATACCTTCCCGCTTTCGGTGTTCGTGCAGTGGGAGGACAAGAACTTCCTCGGGAACGGACAGACCGTATCGGCGAACGCGACGGTATCCCCGGACACGCAAAGCCTCAGTCTCGGATATTCCGAGAACTACTTCATGAGCTCGCCGTTAACGGTCAGCTTTTCCCTATCGGTCGCGCATAAGACCCTTTACGCGTACCAGGACTCGCAATTCCCGGTTTTCGACGACGGCTATTACGACGACTATGGCATGGTGCCCGATCCATTTACCTCGTATGACGACTACGACGACGCGTCGAGCCTCGATACCTCGTATAGGATGAAGTATCAGCAATGGTCGTATAGCCTCGGCGTATCGACCGGATACCGATGGTTCCCGTCATTCGCGATGACGACCCTCCGCGGCGGCGTGACCTTCTCGGTCGTGCAGAATTTCTACGATGACACGATATTCCGCCCCGCGGACAAGAACATCCGCGACAAGCACGGCGAATGGGGCTGGGCAAACTCGGTATGGACGAGGCTCTCCTTCGACCGCCGCGACGTTAACTATGATCCTTCCTCGGGTTGGTTCCTGAGCCAGCAGGTCACCTATCACGGCCTTTTCCCGAGCATCGAGACCGAGTTCTTCACCCGTTTCGATACGAAGGGTGAGTTCTACGTCAAGCTTTTGGAGCTGCCGCTTTCCGATACCTATAATCTGAAGATCGTCCTCGCGGGCAATTCCGGATTCAGCTTCCAGGTTCCCACGCGAGACGTGCCGATCAGCGACACGAATAAGCTCTATATCGACGGTATGTTCACCGGTCGCGGCTGGACCTCCCTCTATGACGACAATATCGCCCGCGGCGATCTCATGCTCAACCACGCCCTCGAGCTTAGGGCGCCGGTGGTTCCCAATACCTTCGCGTTGGATTTCTTCTTCGACGCGGTCGCCGTCAAGAAGGACATTCACGCGCTTTCGGACCTTTCGCTTAACGACTACTATTTCAGTTACGGACCGGGCCTTCGCTTCCTGATACCGCAGTTCCCCTTAAGGCTCATGTTCGCGAACTGCTTTAGGATTCAGGACGGGAAGGTGGAGTGGAAAAACGACAACAGGTCGAATTGGAACTTCGTCCTTTCGTTCAACATGGCTAACCTCTAGACGGATCGCATAAGGGCTTAAAAGGAGACAAACATGAGATTACGAAATTTGTTCATGGTCGCGTTCTGCGTATTCCCGCTTCTCGCGGTCTCCGCGCAGCAGATCACGAAATTCGCGGTCGTTGATACCTCGCGCATCTACACGACCTTTTACCGGGATTCACGGAGCGTGCGCGATTACGAGGCGAAAAAAAGCCAGTACCAGGGCGAGATCAAGCGGATGAGCGACGAGATTAAGGACCTTCGGCAGCAGAAGGTCGACGCCGACGCGGCCAAGGACGTCGCGAAGGTTTCCCGCCTCGATTCCGATATCACGGCGAAGACGAACTTCCTCCTCGATTACACAAAGGCGAAAAACGCTGAGCTCGACGCCCTGAAAAAGAAGCTCACGAGCGACGACGAATTTTACTCGATGCTCTACGAGGAGATACGCAAGATCGCCGAGGCCGACGGCTACAGCATGGTCTTGAGCCTCCAGGAAGGGAGCTCGATCCTCTGGTATAGCCCGACGGTCGATATCACCGACAAGGTGATAAGGGACATGACGACCGCACAGTGACGAATCGATGCGTAAAATAAGGATACTATGAGCGAATCCACGCCCATGATGGCGCAGTACCTCAAGATTAAGGAACAGAACCGCGACGCGGTTCTGTTCTTTCGTCTGGGGGATTTTTACGAAATGTTCAACGAGGACGCCGTTGAGGTCTCGAGGCTGCTCAACCTGACGCTGACCAAGCGCGCCGGGAACCCGATGTGCGGAATCCCGTTCCACGCCTCGCGCGTATACATCGCGCGCCTATTGCGCGCGGGAAAAAAGATCGCGATATGCGAGCAGCTTTCGATCCCGGGCCCCGGAAAGGGGCTCGCCGAGCGAAAGGTCATCGAGGTCATAACGCCGGGGACGGTGCTCGAGGACGCGTATCTCGATAGCTCCATGAATAACTACCTTGCATCGGTGTCGCTCGCCGCGGGCAAGCGGGGCGCTTCCTTTGGTTTCGCGTATCTCGACATATCGACGGGAGATTTCTCCGCGACCTCGTTCCCCGAGGAAGGTTCCGCAGAGCGGTTCCGAAAGGAGCTCGGCCGCATCGATCCGCGCGAGATACTCGTTCAGCAATCGATCCTTCAATCCTATCCGGATTTCGCGGCCATCCTCGCGGAGCGGCCTTCCTTGCTCGTCAACAAATACCCTGATTGGAGCTATAACCAGGAAGCTTCGTACCGGAAGCTCTGCGCGGTGTTCGGAACCGAAAGCCTCGGCGCCTTCAGCCTCGGGCTCGAGAGTCCCGAGGTTCCCGCTGCGGGGCTCCTCGTCGAGTATCTAGAGGGAACCTCAGGGTTCACCGTGAGCCACATCGACGGGATTCACGTCTTCGGGGAAAGCGAGTTCGTCTCGATAGACGATTCGACGCGCAAGAACCTTGAGCTCGTACAGAGCCTCCGCGACGGGGGAAGCGCGTTTACCCTCTACGAGGTCCTCAATAACACCCGTACCTCGATGGGCAGTAGGCTCCTTCGCTCGTGGATTCACCATCCGCTCACGGACCGCGCGCGAATCGCCGCGAGGCACGAGGCCGTCGAGCGCCTGTACCGCTCGCAAAAGCTCCTTGCCCTATCGCGCGATATCCTGTCTTCGATTCTCGACATCGAGCGGCTTTGCGCCCGGGTTTCGATGGAACGCGCCCACGGAAAGGATCTCGTCGCGCTCGGCTCGAGCCTCGACGCTTTCTTTCGCCTCGACGCGGCCTATCGCGGGGACGGCGACCCGCACTCGGTCCCGTATCGCGCGAGCGAGGAAATCCTTGCCGCGGGGCGCGAGGTTTCCTCGCTGATACGCGACTCGATCGCCGAGGAGTGCCCGGTCGCCCTCAACGAGGGCGGCATTATCAAACCTGGATGGTCCGGAAAGCTCGACGAGCTTCGCTCGCTCAGGGATAACTCTAACGCCGTTCTCGAGTCGTACCTCGAGGAGGAGCGCGCGCTCACCGGCATACCGAACCTCAAGATACGGTATAACCGGCTGACCGGGTATTTTCTCGAGGTATCCAAGGGCCGACTTTCGTCGGTGCCGACTCACTTCATCAGGCGGCGCTCGCTCGCGAACGGCGACCGCTACACGACCGATCGGCTCATTGAGCTCGAGACCGAGCTCAACGGGGTGCAC
>Ga0116170_10004104_pt1 | contig 13405 bp, 10 predicted proteins | sample AD_JPNHW1_MetaG_FD_89797 | JGI IMG/M metagenome (GOLD analysis project Ga0116170, IMG submission 89797) | Active sludge microbial communities of municipal wastewater-treating anaerobic digesters from Japan - AD_JPNHW1_MetaG | ecosystem: Engineered > Bioreactor > Anaerobic > Digestate | place...
AATGGGTGGGGGCTGTCCAAAAAGAAAGGGTTTTCGTTCTTGGACAGCCCAGAGTGGAAGAACGTGCCTGGTTTAGGCCTCGTTTTGATAGTGCAAATCCGCAACCGACCATAAAAACGGGCGCGGAGTGGGAAACCAAAAAGGGCTGTCCGACTTTTACGACAGCCCTCTTTTGAGGTTCGACACCCGAAACAGTTTTTCGCTTACTTCAGCTGTGAGAACTTGGAAGCGCAGGGAAGGTATGACCTGAAACCGATATACTTATCGGCTTTTCCGGCATAGTTAAAACCGCCCAGGGATCCGCCGACGTGGTAGACGACATTATCCATAGTCACCGCGGAAGTACGGAGGAAGTCGCCGCTTTGCAGCGAACCAGCGCTCGCCCAGGTTTTGGTTTTGACGGAGAATATCCAGGTTTCCGGGCTGATATTGAACCCGCCGTCTGCGCCGTTTACGAGCCAAAGCTGGACCTCACCGGAGATGGTGGTCTGCGCGTAGCCCATGCCCCACAGCGCGATGGGCAGCGGGCCGAGGTCGATATCTTCTTCGTTCCAGTTAGCCTTGGAGAAGTCGTAGCACTGGGTGGTCGTGAGAACCGGTCCGGTTGTAACGCCGCCGACCACGCACAGCAGCTTATGGCTGTCGCTCTGGCGGGTGAAGAGGAAAGCGGCGTGGTAGTCGCGTACGCTATCGAAAGCGCGCAGCGGGGTCAGCCATTTGTCCTGCATGGTATCGTAGACATAAACGCTCGTGAGGGTGCCGCCGCCGGGGGTGTGCGCGCCGCCGGTCATATAGCATATTTTGGTCGCGGGGTCCGCTGCCCAGGCTGGCGCCCAGATGCCTTGGTAAGCAGGCGGGTTTCCGCTTGGCGTTTCCTGCTTCCAGAGGTTTGTGCTCAGGTTATAACTCCACAGGCCGGTAAAGCCCGCGGTAACGCCGTCGCCGTAAATAAATACTTCATTCCCGACCTGGCAGCCGGAGCGGGCGTAGTTGCTGCCGAAGGGCGGCGTGGAACCGCTCACCAGCGACCACAGACCAGTGGCGGGGTCGTAGCTTGAGACGCCGGTCTCACCACGGCCGGTGACGTCCCAGATTTTGCCATCATAAGCAGCCAGGACGTTGTCCATGCGGTCCACCTGGCTGTTCGAAAGCTGCTGCCAGGGTCCTTGTTCGCGGCAGCCGCGGATGATAAATGGCAGGTCCTGGCCTGTGCCGGTGCCCGCGTCCAGGGCGGGCTGCCAGGAATCCTTAAACACCCAGGCATTTCCGGTTGTAGTCTGCCCCAGTTCAGTCACTGGCGGAATCCAGGGTCCGGTGCTCATACTGCCTTTGGTTGCCCAATCCAGCCAGTAGGTGCCGGCGGGCAGAAACGCGCCCACGTAGACGACGTTTTCCATGATAGGCATGCTGTCATCCATCAAACTATTGTCAGCTGCGCGGTAGGTTTTGGTCCAGGAAGTGGAAATCAGACGGTTGGTGGAAAGGTCGCCGAAAACCACCGTACTGTTGGGGTCGTTGGGCGGACCGTCCCAGATTTGCAGGTAAACTTCCACAAGCGGGGAGGAAGGAGGAAAGGGATAGTCGCCGTCCTGATAGGCGAAGAAGGAGATATTATCCAGCTGCCAACCGCGCGTATCCGTGATGATAAGTCGTCCGCGGTATGATAGCCTGTAGAAAAGTACTGGTTGGTAAAGCCGTAAGTCTGCATTCCAAGCGCAGTCTGCAGCGCGGAGACGTTCGCGCCCTGGTAGCCGCCGCCCGGGTGGGTGATGAATTCACCATTATCCCAAAACTCCTGGTTGCATCCTGAAAGCGAAAAAACAGTCGCGCTGGAAGCAGATTGGGCTGGTTCTGTGCCAAGCAGCCAGGCATTTTGCTGAATCAGCTCTGAATCAGGCGGGTTCTCGTCTTCGGCTTTGGCAACCTGCGGTCCTTTCAAGCCCAACAGGGAAACGGAAAAGAGGCTGATAACTATGATAATCAGGAAAACCTTTGCTTTTTTCATGCGATACTCCTTTAGTGCAATCGTATTGCGGACAAAAACCCTGTGGAGGTTTAGCTTCCGGCGCTCGCTGGCAGTCAGGCCTGCCGTGTTCGGAAAGACTTGCGTCATTCCTCGGGAAATGCGCAGAGTTCCACAGGGATATGCCTATGTTAACGCGTAAGGCCGACAGCCTGTATTCGTACAAAGCCATTTCATCAGGTACACTGTTGCAATAATCGCGCCAGAACTGCTCGATACTTATGAAAAAGCAAACTGAATTTCCCTTGCTGCTAAGAAGGCATGGAATGAGCCGCTAATCCTGCAGGAGATTCTGACCATCACTGACAGCCTTCCGGAGTGGGGGAGATATAAAAATGATCCGCGGCGCGTAAGCATGGCAGAACTGCCGGCTGTAAAAAGCGCATCTGTTTTTTGGGGCTGGTACGCAACAGGCAGTGATAACGACCGGATGGGGTTCCCCCAGGGTTAAACGCAAAAAGCACCTTTGCAGGTGCTTTCGCGATATCCAGGCGGGGAAGGAGGGATTCGAACCCTCGGTTGGATTTTACTCCAACAACCACTTAGCAGGCGGCCCCAATCGTCCACTCTGGCACCTCCCCATATACGGGTGTCGACCCGAGCGGAAGGAGTGGGATTCGAACCCACGATGGGTTTCCCCATACCTGTTTTCAAGACAGGCGCCTTGAGCCGCTCGGCCATCCCTCCGTAGGAAAGCTATTCTAACATATATCAAATCTATGGGCAAGCAAACTTCTCGCGTGTAAGAGCAACTTCTCAAGCAAACTTCTCGCGGATTGTTGTTAGTCAGCGATTATGTCACCCCTCTAATTAACCAGCGAATATGTGCCGCGGGTACCCTAAGCCTGACCCGTTCCCAGCGGTAAGCGGTTTTTTGCGGGGCGATCAATCTTCTGGAGAAGAGAAAAAATGGATAGACGGCACAACTCCCTGGCAAATGATAACTCCCCGTCGCAGCGATAGTTCATCAGGGTCATAGGATAAATTGAGTCCGCGTGGAAAGAAAGTAAGAGGGGAAAGGCTGTTCGCACGCTTGCTCGTCAGAAAGTTTTGGTCCCTTGGGTAAACTCTCGAGAGTTGGTAAGCTCTTTCTTGATCCTTTATCCACACCCTTCGATTTCGGGAAAGCAGCCCTCTTGTTTTCGGCTCTCCGCGAATAGCCGCGATTGTTATGCCTTATTCCGCTGGTGAACTGCCGTCTGTCAGGTCTCTATGCGCCTGGTTCTTTTCCACAGCCGCTACGCGTGAACCGCTGCCGAAGCGGAAGGTTTGCGAGCCTAATTGAATCAGGTCTCCATGCTGAAGCCGGATGCCTTTGGCTCCGACTGGCGCGTAATTGACCCAGGTGCCCGCTGCACTGCGAAAATCCGTCAGGCGGAATTCACCGTCAGGGAGCTTGCGCAGCTGGCAGTGCATCGCTTCGACCGCCGGGTCGTCCAGGACGAGATTGCATAGGTCGGCGTCGCGGCCGATGATGGTGATTTCCTGTGTAATCGCGATGGGCTTTTCAGGTGTGGGAAGGTTCTCCGGGCTGAGCCTGGTCAGCGTCGCCAGAATCGCCGGGGAGGGCAGCGGGGCAGGCAGGGCAGCTTCAGCGCTTAGGCTTGCCAGGGGTTTGCTTTTGGCCTTGCGCAGCGACGGCAGGAGTACCAGGGCTACCAAGGCAGCCAGTGCCGCGCCTGCTGTGAGCAGCAGCCAGGGGCTGCGGAATATTCCCGCGCCGCCTGTTGACGGCAAAATCGTGCTGAGTGCGATTTCCGTGCTGGGGGTCCGGGCCTCCAAACCCAGGTCATCGACCATCAGCACCTGCAGAGCCAGCTTGTCTTTGCCGGCATAGTCCTTGAGGGAGAGTACAAAACTGTTGAAAGGTGCCTGGATGTTCTCCTGCACGTCAGCGCCGTTGACCAGCAGGCGGGCGGAAGTGATATTGCGCGGGTGGCCGTCCACGAAATCCACGAGCACCTCAAGCGGCAGTTCTGCAGGCGTGAGAGCGCCGTCCGCGGACTGCAGCAGGGTTAGCTCCTGCGGCAGGTTAAGGAAACTCAGCTCGGCAGGCTCGACCTGTACCTCGAAGCTGCTGCTAGTTGAGCTGAGCGTGCTGCTTTCCAACTGCAGGCGCGCGCTCAAGCTCTGGGTACCGCTTTCCCGCACGAGCGAAAGGTAGGACACCAGATAGGTTCTGCCCAGATTGTTCAGATAGGTGTCGGCTTCCGGGAGCGGCTCACTGCCCGAATAGAGAAACAGGCTGCCGGCGCTGCTGTCTGCCAGGTCCTGCAGGTAGGGAATCTGGGGGTAGGTGGCGATAAAGGCCTCGCCTGCCAACCAAATGATGACCTTGATATGCTTTTCCCGCGCTATTTCAGAAAGCAGCTGAATACTTTTTGCGTCCTGTATGGTGGGCAGTCCGGTGATGTACAGCAGGACCTTATCTTTGCCGCTTTCGTCCATGCTCAGCGCGTCAATCGCGCGGGAGAGGCTGGTGAGGTCGGACTTCTGGGTGCGGAAGTTCTCGCTGTAGCCCTCCAGCGCGGTAACGAGGGAGCCAAAGTCCGAAAGCTGTTCAAAAACGTAGTCCGGGTTGATAAACAGACTGAAACGGTCAACCCCCTCTGCAGAAAACGCGCTTCCCATCTGTTTGAACGCCCCGACAAGTTTGGCGTACCGGGAAACGCCCTTGGGGTCGCGTGAATCCAGCGCAAAATCCGGGTTGACCGTCAGCGCGAAATAGATGCCCTGGGATTTCTCCTGCACGTCCCGCGCGGGGATGGTATTCCCGTTTTCCAACAAGCTGAGCGTGCCGGCGTTTATCGGAACTGCCAGGCCGACAGGCAGATTATCGGGTTTTATTTCAGCCCGGATAAGCGGAAACTCACGCGTATCGATGTTGAGGATTTCCAGCATGGGTGAGGCTTGCCCGGGGTAGGAGGCGTTGGCCGGCAGGGCGGGCTGCAATACCAGCAGGAAGAAAACCAGGGCGCAGTAGCAGCGCCTTAAAAATCCGCGCGGGAGCAGTCCTCCGCGATGTTCCGCCGCGTGGTAAGCCGCCCCCGGTGGAGAAAGGGCAGGTAAGCTCATGTTCCTAATTCGTTTCCTGCCTGGGCAGCTCCTGGCTTCCGGCGGGCAGGACGCGCGCTTTGTCCTTCACTTCGCGGAAAGCCAACGCGCGGGCGCTCAGGTCGAAGGCGTTTAAGATGCTCATCCCTGCCAGCCCCAGCGGAAGAAGGATAAGCCAAAGCAGGCCGGTGAGTAATCCGGCGGCTATCGGCCAGGCGCTGCCCGGGGAGCGCAGCGCCAGAATCAGCGGGAGCGCGGCGGCCAGCATGGGAATGCTCATCAGCAGACCTGTGACAAGGCGGACAACGCCCAGGAGCAGGTGCAGCACCAGCAGCGGGTCGATGTTTTGTATCGTCACATCCCAGGCGCGGGAGAGCGCTTCCACCACGCCCAGGTTTTCATCCACCAGGGCAATACAGGCATTGTGCACCAAAACGCTTGCTCCCCATCCGACCGGAATGAGCAGGATGAAGAAGGGAATCAGACAGCACAGCCCGATGCCCAGGGTGCCGATGATAAAAATGATGGTCGGCATTGCCAGTAAGCCGGCCAGTATCGCGCCGGCGCAGACTACCAGGAAGCGCAGCAAGACCAGGCGCCAGTAGTACGGCTTCAGGGCCCGGTGAACCTCGCTGAACTTAAGACCTCTGCGCCCCGGCTCGTCAGCCAAAGCGGAGCCTTTGATAACCCCGGCCAGGCCGTACTCGCGCACAAAAAACAGGATAAGACTGATAAACAGGACTGCCGCAACAGCAGCGCCTGCGATCAGAAACCAGGCAAAGGGCGGCAGGCTGCGATAGAATTCGCTCACGCGCTCGAAAACAGACGGGAAACCCCGGTTGTTCTGCCAAAACTGCTGAATGCGATCCTGAGATGAAAAGCGATAGGATAAGCCCTGACCGCTGCCGATGGCCGAACCTGCCAGCAGGCCAAACAGCCACAGGATTTTATGCTTCCAGATGATGTTCCAGGCTTTTTTCAGGATTTCTGCGTAATCCATAGGTCCTCACTTATTTCGGGATTATTCCCATTCAATAGTGGCTGGCGGTTTGCTGGTGATATCATACACCACCCGGTTCACCCGCGGAACCTCATTAACAATCCGGATGGCTGCCCGCGCGAGCAGCTCGTACGGCAGGCGCGCCCAATCCGCGGTCATAAAATCCGTGGTAGTAACCGCGCGCAGAGCAACGACTTCATGATAACTGCGTTGGTCGCCCATCACGCCGACCGAACGGACGGGCAGCAGCACGGCAAATGCCTGGGAACTGCCGGAAGGCAGCCCTTGTGCGTTTTCCGCCGCGGTCAGCAGCCCTTCCCGTTCAAGTTCGGAGGTGAAAATCGCGTCCGCGCGGCGCAGGGTGTCCAGGCGCTCCGGCGTAATTTCGCCCAGGCAGCGTACCGCCAAACCCGGGCCCGGGAACGGCTGGCGCCAGACCAGCGAGCGCGGTAAACCAAGGGCTTCGCCTACCGCCCGCACTTCGTCCTTAAACAAGAGCCGCAAGGGTTCAATCAGCGCGAACTTCATATCCTTGGGCAGCGCGCCAACGTTGTGGTGGCTTTTGATGCGCTCTGCCTGGGAGGCGCCGATGCCCTGTGATTCCACCACGTCCGGGTAAATGGTGCCCTGTACCAAAAACCTGGGGCTGCCGACTTCCCGGGCGAAGGCTTCGAACTCGCGGATGAATGCTTCCCCGATAATCCTGCGTTTTTGTTCCGGGTCGGTCGCGCCGCGCAGCTTGGAAAGGAAACGCTCCGACGCGTCCACGATACGCAGAGGCTCACCGGGGAGGCTGGAAAAGGCTTGTTCCACCTGTTCGCGTTCCCCCAGGCGCAGCAGGCCGGTATCCACAAAGACGCTGTGCACATTCCCGCCCAGCGCGGCGCGCGTCAGCGCGGTCGCCACGCTCGAATCCACCCCGCCGCTGACTGCTGATAGCACTTGTTTGCCGCCTGCCTGCTCGCGAATCCGGGCGATACTTTGCTGGATAATCGATTCCGGGGTCCAAGTCGCGGCGCAGGCGCAGATTTCGAGCACAAAACGGCGCAAAATCTCAGTGCCGAGCGGGGTGTGGCGCACTTCCGGGTGGAATTGCAGCCCGAATAAGCGCCGCGCGGAGTCGCCGGCGGCAGCAATCGGGCAGTTAACTGAACTTGCCAGCGCTTCCCAACCCGTGGGCAGGCGCGTGACCTGGTCCCCATGCGACATCCAGACCGTCTGGCTGCTTCCTGGCAGGAGCGGGTTATTTTTCAGAACGCGGATTTCAGCAAGCCCGTACTCATGTTCGCCGGCGCGGCGAACCTCCCCGCCAAGCGCGAGCGCGAGCGCCTGCATGCCGTAGCAGATGCCCAGGATGGGCAGATGGCTCCCCAGCAGCGCAGCAGGCAGGCCCGGCGCGCCTTGTTCATAAGACGACATCGGACCACCTGAAAGGATAAAACCGCGGGTTTCCGGGTCCGCCTGCCCAAGTTTGGGGTCATTCCAGGCCAGGATTTCGCTGTAGACCTGGGCTTCGCGCACGCGCCGGGCAATCAGCTGCGTGTATTGCGAGCCGTAGTCAACGATGATGATTTTATCGGTCATTTCCTGGGCTGCCGGGTTAATCCGCGAAGACTATCTTGCCCGCGTCCATCGATGTGATGGTCACTAGCGAATGGATGGGGATATTCAGGTACGAAAGCAAGCGGCGCCCGCCTTCGAAGGACTTTTCAATCAGCGTGCCGATGCCCACCACCTGCGCGCCGGCCACCTGCGCCAGGCGCACCAACCCGGCGATGGTCGCGCCGGACGCGAGGAAGTCGTCAATAATCAGGATGTGTTCCTCTCTGCCGAGATACTCGGGGGAGACAATCAATTCGACGTTGTTGCCTTTGGTGTGCGAGGGCGCAACGGTCAGGTAAACCTCGTTGGGCATGGTAATTGGCTTGGTTTTGCGGGCATAAACAACCGGAAGGTGCAGATATTTGCCGGTCATTAACGCGGGGGCGATGCCAGAAATTTCGGCGGTAAGCACCTTTTCAGCGCCAAGGCCGGCAAACAGGCGCGCAAATTCCGCTCCGCATGCGTCCATCAAGAGCGGGTCCACCTGGTGGTTGATAAAACGGTCCACCTTGAGGATGCCTGAGCCAAGATTTTTTCCATCTTGTAAGATTCTTTGTTTCAAAAGTTCCATGTTCGAGCTCCTTGCGCTTGTGGTTGGCGGGCATTCAAGCCGGTAAAACGGGCTTCTGAGCGCTTCTGCGGTCGAATCACACAGGATGGAAGGTAAAACCAGTTCCGGGGAACGCCTGCTCAATCTTTTTGATGCAGCAGGTCCCCCTGGGAAACGGTCACAGCTTTCCCGCCGACATACACCCGGTCGCTTCCCAGGCGCGCCCAGACTTCTCCGCCGCGCGCGGAAGCCTGATAGGCGAAGAATTTGGTCTTGTGGGTGCGTTCGGCGTAATACGGAGCCAACGTGCAGTGCGCCATGCCGGTAACCGGGTCTTCCGGGATTCCGGTGAGCGGCGAGAAAAAGCGGGAGACAAAATCGTATTTTTCCTTGCAGGGGGCGGTAATAATCACATCCGGATAGGGGAGGGAGGCAATTTTTTTGAAATCCGGCACAAAATTACGCACTGCTTCGGCGTTTTCCAGCTCCGCGAGGATGACCTGGTTTTTATAGACGGCCGATGCGATAGGTTTCTGGTCCAGAACCTCGCTCAATTGGGCGGAGACCTGCGCGGGGCTCGGGTCCCGCCGGGGCATATCCAGTTCGATGGTACCGCGTAAGAAGCTGGCGGTGATTATTCCGCTCTGAGTCTGGAATTTGATGGTCTCATCAGGTTCATAAAAGCCAAATTCATACAGGATATGCGCGCTTGCCAGGGTGGCGTGACCGCACAAGTCCACCTCGGTCTTGGGCGTGAACCAGCGCAGATAGTAGCCTTCGCCTTTGGGAACGAGGAACGCGGTTTCAGAAAGTGCCATTTCAGCGGCCACGTTCTGCATCCATTCCACGCTGCGCGGGGCTTGCAAGAGACAGACGGCGGCAGGGTTTCCCCGGAAGGGTTCAACTGCGAAAGCATCAACATGATAGACGGGTATCTTCATGGCGAACTCCTCATTTCTGGATGTTCTGATTCTATCTTAATTATAAGCGTAGCAAGTTCTTTTTCAGTGGGGAAATGAGTGAAAATGGCATTCTTCCCTGCGTTTTTTCAATTAATCCCTGGCAAGACTGCCGGAAAACAGCGAGCTTGTATTCCCTTGAGCGCCTGTTTGCGAAACAGGTATAATGCCTGTATGAAGATTTTACGGAATATGAGTTTCCTGCTGCTTGTTCCCGCGCTGCTGAGCGGGTTTTTGCCGGCAGGCACAGCGCGGGCAGCTTCCGCTGAAACAGACGGCAGCTATTACGACTTGCCGCTCTGTCTGCCCGGCTTCTATCCAAGCGCGCCGGATGACTGCCTGGCCCTGGGCGCTTCCCAATCGGTGAAAAACCTGGCCGATGAAGGCATCCCTGACATCCTGGAAGAACTGCCCGCGGCTTCGCCGGATTATTCTCTGACTGAGCTGCCTGTATCGGTGGCGAAAATCGTGGCGGGTACTTCCGAAGCCGTGCCGGTCTATGCCAGTCTGGATGAAGCCCGCAACGGCGGAACGCCGCTGCGCACCCTGGCTGCCGGTCCGATGCGTTATGTCTCGATGGTCAATCAGGTGTCCGACGGCGGGCGCATTCTCGTACAATTGGAAAGTGGAGAGTGGATGCAAGCCCAGCCTATCTATTCCTGGACGCGCTTCCAGGGGCTGCGGTTTTCCCGCACGCCCAGGAACGACTTCGGCTGGATTGTGAACGACGCGGAATCTTACACCGCGCCTGGCTACGCTTCCCCCAAGACGGGCAAGGTGCATGCCAAATATGAAGTGATCCAAATCTACCAGGTGGCGGAAGCAGATGGCTACGAGTGGTACCGCATCAATCAGGTTGAATGGGTTTCTTCGCATAAATCCCGCCGGATGGTGGTGGATACTACCCGACCGGAAGGCGTTACCGGCGATCGCTGGATTCATATCGACCTGGGCAACTTCACGCTCTCGGTGTATGAGGGCGGGGAGCTGGTTTTCGCCAGCCTGATTGCCAGCGGACTGCCGCCTTTTTACACCCAACCCGGAACCTTTCAGATCTATAAGATGTACGAGACCGTGACGATGCAGGATGCCTATGAGGCGGACCGCTCGGATTTTTACCACCTGCAGGCCGTGCCCTGGGCGATGTTCTATGACCGCAACACAGCCATCCACGGCGTTTACTGGCCGGTGGTGCTCGGGTACAACCAGTCCCACGGCTGCGTGAACATGTCCCCCGGGGACGCGAATTGGGTTTACCATTGGGCAAAGGTCGGCGATTGGGTCTACGTGAACGACCCGAGCGGAAAAACCCCGACGGACCCGGCTTTCTATGGCGGCGTCAGCACCGGACCGTAAGCACGGCAAACCTCCCGCACTAAGCTTAAAAGCAAACACGACCGTCCACGCGGTCGTGTTTTTTATTTTTCTTTCTGTGCTCAGAACCGATAAATCCGGCTGTATTTCGCGTTCAGATAGCGCAGATATGGTTCCGGGTCGATGGGTCCGCCGGTGATTTTTCGCACCAGGTCTTGAGGGTCATAGCGCGAGGCATGCTGGTGCACGTTCTCCCGCAGCCAGGCGAGGATTTGACTGAAGTCGCCTGCGGACATTGCCCCTGGGATTTCAGGATGCGCCGCGACCATCTTTTCCCATAATTGCGCGGAAATGAGGTTCCCCAGGGCATAGGTAGGGAAGTATCCGACCAAGCCGCTGGACCAGTGCACGTCCTGCAGAACGCCGGTGGTATCGTCCGCCGGAGTGATTCCCAGGTATTCCTGCATGCGGGTGTTCCAGATTTCCGGCAGGTCGCGCGCGCGCAGGCTGCCTTCCAGCAAGCCGGTTTCAATTTCAAAACGCAGCATGATGTGCATGTTGTAGGTTGCTTCGTCAGCTTCCACGCGAATAAGGGAAGGTTCCACCCGGTTTATTCCGCGGTAGAACTGCTCGAGCGAGACGTTGCCCAGGTGCTGCGGGAAGAGCATTTGCATGACCGGGAAAACGAAACGGCAGAACTCCTGTGACCGACCAACCAAATTCTCCCACAGGCGTGACTGGGATTCGTGCATCGCTAATGAAGCCGCTCCGTCCAGGCTGGTTTCGCGGTACCTGGGCGAGTAACCCTGGTCGTAGAGCGCGTGGCCGGTTTCGTGCATGGTGCTGAAGAGGGCAGACATGCCGTCCATGTCCAGGAAGCGCGTGGTGATGCGCACGTCCCCATGTCCAAAGCTGGTGGTAAAGGGGTGCGGAGCCAGGTCCAGCCTGCCGCGCTCCCAATCGTAGCCGAAGCGCCCGGCGAGGAAGCTGCTGATTTTGCGTTGCTCCTCGAAAGGATAATGCTGCTTGACGAAGCTGTTGTCGACCTGTTCGGATTCAGAGATGGCGCGCAGCAGTTCCACCTGGCGCGGACGCAAGGCGGAAAATATCGCGCGGACGTCGGCGGTCTTCATGCCGGGTTCGTATTCGTCCAGCAGCGGGTCGTAAGGATGCTCGTACGGTTGGAAGAGCTCGGCCTGCTGCCGCCGCAAGTCAAAAATGTGGGTCAGGTGCGGTTCAAAGCTGGCGAAATCGTTTTCGGCGCGGGCCTTCACCCAGGCTTCATGCGCTGCTGAAGTCGCCAGGACAAATTCGATGATTTTTTCGCGCGGTATGTGCGCGTTACGGTCGTAGTAGCGTTTTGCCACCTTGATTTCGCGGGCAAAATCGTCATCGAGGTCCAGGTCGGGCACTTCGGCGGCTAGATCTTCAATCAGCGCGCCAAGTTCGTCGGAAGTGCTCTTATCGAATGCCAGACCGGCGACCAGAGCTGTCTGGTTGCCGCGGTCCTCCGCGCCGCCGCGCGGCATGTTCACCTGCTGGTCCCATTCCAGCAGCGCCTGAATGGAACCCAGGCGTCTGATTTCGGCGGTGATTTCCCGCAGTTTTGCCAGTTTCTCTTCGCTGCCCATTGGCTAACAAATCTTCCAGCGCAAAGGCAGTCCGTTCAACGCATTCAGGACTTCATGCGAAATGTCTTCAGCCGCTCGCAGCTGCGCTTCCGAGGTCTGCGCTCCGATATGCGGGGTCGCGATTACCCGGGGATGCTTTATCAGGTCAAAGCTGACCGGCGGTTCTTTCTCGTAAACGTCCAGAGCCGCGCCGCGCACTTTGCCGCTTTCAAGCGCCCGCAGGAGGGCTTCTTCATCGATAATGCCGCCGCGGGCAGCATCCACAATCAAGACGCCGTCTTTCATGCTGGAGAAGCAGGCGTCTCCGAATTGGTGCCGGTTTTGGTCCGTCAGGGGGGTGTGAATGGTAATCACATCGGCGCGTTCCAGCAGTCCATCCAGACTCACAGCTTCCACGCCGCGTTCGTGCATATACATCGTGTCCCGGTAGGGGTCATACGACAGCACCTGCATGCCCAGAGCCAGCGCGTATCTGCTGACGACCTGGCCGATGTTACCGAAACCAACCACGCCCAGGGTCTTTCCAAAAAGTTCCATGCCGTTGAAGTCCTTCTTGAGCCATTGCCCGGCTTTCAAGCTGGCATCCGCACGGGGAATTTCTCGCGCGAGCGCGAACATCATGCCCACGGCCAGTTCCGCCACGGCAAGCGAGGTTGCCACCGCGGCGTTCACGACGGTCACGTTGTGCGCTTTGGCAGCGTTCAGGTCAATATTGTCCACACCGACGCCCATGCGTCCGATTACTTTGAGGTTTTTTGCGGCTGCAATTACTTCGGCGGTCATCTTGGTTCGCCCGCGCAAAATGATGGCATCATATTCGGGGATGATTTGCAGCAGTTCCGCCGCTTCAATGCCCTTCTTATCAACAGCGATATCGGATTGAGTCAGAATTGCTTTGCCATTGCTCTCCAGCCCATCGGTTATCAATACTTTCCATGCCATTATGTTCTCTCCTCTTTGTGAATGGTTGAATCGGTACAGCTATTGTACCTGTTTTAACACTCGAATGTCACCTTTTCGGAGCGTTATGCCATTTTCATCCAGATATTCCAGCAGCGCGGCCGCGTATTTGCGGCTGGTGCTGAAATGGTCGCGGAATTCTGCCAGCGTGAGGCTGCCCTGCTCTTTTATGCTGGCCTCCACCCAGGCGCTCATTTCCGCGAGAGCCTGCGGAGAAAATAGTACCTGCGGGGAAACCTGGACCAGCGTTCCGGTGGCTACCAGGGCCTCCAATAGCGGCGCGCCTATCAGCCTGGCTGCTTCGGGCGCATC
>Ga0116170_10004106_pt1 | contig 13403 bp, 11 predicted proteins | sample AD_JPNHW1_MetaG_FD_89797 | JGI IMG/M metagenome (GOLD analysis project Ga0116170, IMG submission 89797) | Active sludge microbial communities of municipal wastewater-treating anaerobic digesters from Japan - AD_JPNHW1_MetaG | ecosystem: Engineered > Bioreactor > Anaerobic > Digestate | place...
CATACTTAATTATATGAGCAAGGATAACATTAATAGTTTATCAGAAATGATTTGTCATGTCAATAGTTAATTAAATTTTTTAACCGTTTCTATTAAAAAATCTTTAAATTCGTCACCAAAATCATTTCTTAGAAGTCCCTGTTCAACCCATGCCTTTAATATTCCGAGCTTATTTCCCATATCATATCTGCTCCCGACAAAATCGACACCTATCATACCCTCGTTTAAAGCAAGCATTTTCATGGCGTCGGTAAGCTGAAGCTCTCCCCCCGCGCCGACAGGAGTATTTTCAAGAATATCAAAAATTTTAGAGGGAAGAACACAGCGTCCCAAAATTGCATAGTTTGAAAAAATCTGTTCAGGCTTCGGCTTTTCAATCATGTCGCTAACCTCAAAAAGCCTGTCCCTTATTGGTTTTATTTTCATCGACGAATATTTCTGAACAAACTCAAAGGAAACCTCTTTTATTCCGATAACGCCCTTTCCGAATTCGTCATACGCTTCACAAAGCTGACCTATTGCGGGGTTTTCGCCTATTACTACGTCATCCCCGTACATAACGGCAAATGGGTCATCACCGACAAAGGTTTTCGCAAGCATTACTGCATGGCCTAAGCCCTTAGGCTCCTGCTGTCTGACATAAGTAATGTTTGCAAGGTCTGAAAGCTCGGTAATCGAATTATAAAGTTCAATTTTATCGTGGGCTAAAAGATTTTTTTCAAGCTCAGGAGCGCGGTCAAAGTGATCCTCAACTATTGATTTCCCTCTTGAAATTATAATCAATATATCCGTTATTCCGCTTTTTGCCGCTTCTTCGACAATATACTGAATAGCGGGCTTGTCTATTATCGGAAGCATTTCCTTGGGCATAGCCTTAGTTGCGGGAAGAACCCTTGTCCCAAGTCCAGCGGCAGGAATTACAGCTTTTGTTATTTTCATAAAAATCCTCCGTTATCCGAATATTAACATTGTCAAAAGCGCTATTGTCATTAAAAATATTATTATTCCAACTATAACCGTGTTTGCGATTGATACACTTCCCATTGCTTTGATTTTTTCTCTGCTTACATTGTCACCGGATTTACTCTTAATTTTCTTTATAGCATTAACCGCATGACGATAATACAGTCGGTTTGAAAATGCACCTGTAAAAAATATTAGCATCCAGCTTAAAAAGCCTGTAAAATTGTAAAGGAACTGGAACGCTCCGCTTTCGACATTAAAGCTGTTCGCAAAACTGATAAGAAAAGAATTCCCCATAAAATCCGTATGAAACATCATTATAAATGTAGGAATTGAAATGAATATCTGAAGCAGTAGACTCAGAAAAGAAAGCTGCTTCATTTTTCTGTATGCAAAATAAAACGTCGGAATAAACATTGCCGATAAATTCAGCGAGATTTTATGCCCCATATCTTTCATTCTTTTAAAAATGGGGAGATAATAATAAACATTTTCTCCGATAAAATCAGCAAGCTCCCGAGCCGATACTCCGTCAAAATCTTCTTCAGGATTTAGCCCACAGAGCGGATCGCTGAAATTAATTTTAAACGCCTCAAGTCCAAATGTATTCCCGTAATTTTCATATTCAAAGTTCTTATTCTGTGTAGCATTTTTCATGTCCTCGGGAGTATTGTTTGAAAGCGGCATTCCGCATTTTCTGCAAAAAAGAGAAAGCGGCGGATTTTCTGTTTCACAGACCGGACAACGCACTGATATTCCGGCTGATTTTGCTTTTTCCGTTTCAGTGCTAAATGTTTCATGTTTTTCGTGAAGCTCATAATTTATACATTTGCCCTCTTCAAAATAACATTCTCTGTGATAAGGAGTTCCGCATTCGGGACATACAATTATATCGTCATTTTCTGTAAATATCTTTTTGCATTTAAAGCATTTCACGCCAATATATCCGGTCATTTTGTCCTCCAAGCAATATAATATCGTATTATTATATCACAATTTTTACTTATTTAAAAGAAATATTTTGTCTTTTTTTAATAATCCTTTAAAATTAATCAGCATATGATTTTAACCGTGCTTTTCCCCGACTTATCTTTTGTTACAACAATTTGTTTTTCGATTTTTTCTTTTAAGTCAGATACGTGCGAAATTATCCCCACAAGTCTGTTGCCCTCGGTAAGGTCATTAAGAATTTTTATTGAATTATCTCTTACATCTTCACTTAACGAGCCGAAGCCCTCGTCAACAAACATGGTATCGAGCTTGATTCCGCCTGATGATGACTGAATTTCATCGGATAATCCAAGTGCAAGTGAAAGTGAAGCCATAAATGCTTCTCCTCCCGAAAGAGTTTTTACACTCCTCTCCGAGCCGTTGTAGTGGTCAATTACATTAAGTTCAAGCCCGCTTTGGCTTTGGCGGTTTTCAGCTTCATTACGTCTTATAAGCTCATATCTCCCGCCCGACATTACCATAAATCTAAGATTTGCCCTCTGAATAATTCTGTTAAGATAAGTTATCTGAATGTATGTTTCCAGCTTGATTTTTTCTTTTCCGCTTATATTTCCGTTAGCCGTATCCGACAATGACATAATTAATTTCAGCTTATTTTCAGCATCAATTACAGCAGCTTTTTTCTTCAATATTTCCTTCATACAGCTTTCATTTGTATTTATTCTAATATTATGAAGGTCATATTGCTCCTGTAATGCTGACTTTGTGTCTGAAATTTCTTTAATCCTTGTAATTATCTCATCTTTGCTGATTTCCTCTGAGCCCTCAAGCTGGTTTTCAAGTGCTTTTATCTTAGATTTATGCTCAGATAATGCTTTCTCGCAGCTTTCATAGCGTTCTTTGGATAAACTCAATTCTTTTTCTAGCATATCCTTTCGGTTTTTAAGAGCAGAAATTTCACTGTTCATAAGTTCTTTATTTTTGAATTTAAGAACGGCTATTAACTTGTTTTTATTTTCATTGAGAGAAGCAATTTCCGTCTGAAACCTAATGATATTCTGCGATAGCTCATTCAAGGACTGTTCTTTATTTATTATCTCCTGACTTAGTGAAGCAATATTTGTTTTAATAGCATTTTTCCTTTTAATATTTTCATCGGCAAAACGTATTTTTTCATCACATTTTTCAGTTTCTCTTTTATTTTTTTCCATCTGAATACTAAGTTTATCCAGAATTTCTTCAAATTCGATTACTCCGAAAATCAAGTTTGCCTGCTCGGACAAAGACGATTTAAGCGAATCCGTTTTCCCTTTGATTTCTCCCGCTTTCGCACTTAGCTCTGCCGCAGTCTGACGGTCTTTTTCATTTAGCTCTTTCAGCTTTTTTAGTTCAGCCTCTGTCAGAGCATTTTCTCTCATTTTCGCAGGCAAAGGATGTGAAACAGAACCACAGACAGGACACCTTTCCCCGTCCGAAAGCCTTTGTGCGAGTATGCCCGCCTGTTCATCAAGAAAAGCTTTTTCTGCTTCATTATAAACTGCCGATGTTTTTTTGCTTTTTATCAATGCCGTTTTGTATTCTTCCTGAACTTTTTCAAGCAAGATTTTTTCGGCATTGTATTTTTTAAAAATATCCGAAACAAATTCAACTTTTTCTCGGATATTAGTAAGCATTTTTCTTTCTGAAACAAGCTTTTCTTTTTCGATTTCTGAATCTTCAAGCGAGTTTAATTTTTCTTCGCATAAGCTTAATTCCTGTTTTTTCTTTATTAAATTTTCTGAAAATAATGCTTTGTTACTTATATTCTCTGAAATTTCTTTATCAAGAGAAGCTATTTTTGATGTCATTTTATCAAGTTCGTCATACTGAAAGAGCTTTTGTTCATCTTCGCTTATTTTTATCGCAAGCTCTTGAATTTCGCCCGATTTTGATAATGCGGTTTCGTACTTTTTCTTTAATTCATCAAATTCCGGTTCTTTTTCTTTTATATAATTTTGCGAAGCTAAAATATCACGTTTCAATTTCTTTTGGAGCTGTACCTTACCCAAAATTTTATTGTTTTTTTCAAGCTCTGTATCTGTTTTTTTCAGGCTTTCAGAAATATTATTAATCTGACTTGTATCATCATCTATAAGGCGTTTTAATACTTCAATTACTTCATCAATAAAGTATCCGTTTTGAACATCTTTAATTTTTTCGCAAAGCGGATTTTCATCGGAATATACTATTTGTCCGATATACTGTTTGATAGATGTATAAATCAAGTCATACTCGGATTTTATTTCAGAAGCCTCAGATTTCAACTTTTCCTGAAAAAATTTGTATGTTTCGGTTCCGAATAATTTTCTGAAAATTTTTGCTCGTTCTTCCGTTGAGGAAACCAATAGTTTCAAAAAATCGCCCTGAGCAAGCATGGCGATTTTTGTGAACTGATTTTTGTCAATGCCTATTATCTTTTCTGTTTCTTTAGTGACATTGCCAAAGCCGGTTATAGTTCTTCCGTCGGGGAGTATAAGACACGCCTCGGCTTTTTCATAAACAAGCTTATCCCCTCTTTTTGACGGGCGCTGATATTCGGGATTCCTTTTTATGTTATACTTTTTTCCGTTATATAAAAAATCCATTTCAACATATGTCGGATTTTCAGGAGGTGCATTTTTGCTTCTCAGCATACCGACTTCTCTTAATTCTCCGCTCGGCTGTCCGTACAGTGCAAAGGTTATTGCATCAAAAATAGTTGTTTTCCCTGCGCCTGTATCGCCTGAAATTAAATAAAGTCCGCTTTCGCCAAGCTTTGACATATCAATTTCGGTTTTATCAGAATATGGTCCGAACGCAGAAATAATAAGCTTTAGCGGTTTCATTTTTCTGCCTCCCATATTTTTTCAATAAGCTGTTTAGAATATACTTTCTGTTCTTCACTCATCTCGCTGTTATTCTGAATATAATATAGCTCCTCAAAAAGCTCGATCGGTGATTTTTTAGCCGTATCCAGCGATTCAAAAACCGTATTATCGGTTCTTGTTCTTTTATTGTCATAATCAAGCTTCATAATATTCGGATATATTGTTCTCAGCTTCCCGACAGCTTCGGGAACGTCCTCTTCATCCGTAAGAATAATATGCATATAATCATCGGTATTTGTGTACTTATAATTGTCCCTTAAAGTTATTTCCGAATATGTCCCCTTGATTTCACGCATATCGCGGGAAGGCGTCAGAGGTATTTCATCTATCTTAATATTTCCCTTTTCTTTGATTTCAAAAACAGTTATCGATTTTTTGTGATTAACTTCGGAAAAAGAATATTTGAGCGGCGTTCCAGCGTATCTTATCTTGTCCTGACAAACTGACTGGGCTTTATGAATATGTCCCAATGCGGCATAATCAAAATCTTCAAAAACCAAGGCATCTATATTATCCAGCCCGCCGACAGAAATTTCTTCCGACTCCGACCTTTCCGCTCCTGTTATAAACTGATGTGCGACGATAATATTCCTTTCCGATTTATCCATAATAATACTTTTAACAACTGTTTTAAACGCATTATTATATGTATCCGTGTTTTCCTCCTCAAAATATCTGCGGACATTATAAGGCTTTAAAAACGGAATAAGCCAGATATTTATTTTCCCGTAATCGTCATAGACTGACACGGGCTTTATTTCTCCATCATAAACGGGTGCCATATAAATATCCTTGGATTTCAAAATATTTGATGCATATGCAATTTTCTCCGCCGAATCATGATTCCCGCTTATTGCAAAAACCTTAAGGCGTCTTTCCGCCAAGCGAGTGAGGAAAGTGTCAAAAAGCTGAATTGCCTCATCCGACGGAACGGCCTTGTCATAAATATCCCCCGCAATTATTACAGCATCAATCTTCTGTCCGTCAGCCGCCTCAATCATTCTGTCAAGAATATATTTCTGGTCTTCAAGCATTGAAAATTCATTTACTCGTTTCCCTATGTGAAGGTCGGACAAATGGAGAAATTTCATTATTTTACCTCGTTATTTTTAAATTATCTGAGCATAAGCTTAAATTTTAATATTCGGAATTTAAGCTTTCCTTTAACTGAAATAATGTCATTTTCAACAAGCTTTTTGTATTTATTGATATATTCGGTTTCTTTTTTTAAAGCTAGTTTCCCGCCGTATTTGACATTCATATAATACCCTGCCGCTCTCTCAAAGCATACATTATCAGAAACATAAATATTATTTATACGCTTTGAAAATTTATAAAGCGTTTCACCGTCTGATAGCTTGATTTCGAGTATTTCAAGAAAGCTCATAACTGTTTTAAAATCATGCATAAGCTTTTGAGTTTCGCCGGAATCGTTATATTTTTTTCTTGCGCCGTTAACTTTAGCCGCAAAAACGATAATAACTCCCGCAACAGAAAGTGCTGTTAAAGAAAGTATACCTATTAATGCAAAAACATAGCTGTTTTTCTTATTTTCTTCATTCTGCTGTTTTCTGACAGCCTGTTCGGCAAGCTTGTCGTTATCCTGATTCTGATAAACTGCCGGTTCATATTCAGTCCATTTTTTATACCTTTGTGATGAAAATGACGCAGTAGGTTCAAATGGAATCCAGCCTACGCCCTCAATATACGCCTCTGTCCATGCGTGCGCATTATTGTTTTTAACTTCGTATAAATTATATCCGATTCTTTGATTACTGCATGAAAAGCCCTGAACATATCTTGTTGGAATTCCCACACAACGTCCCATAATTGCCATTGATGTCGCAAAATATGTACAGTAGCCCTCCTTTGACTCGAAAAGAAAATAATCTACAAGTTCCTTCCTTTCAGGAAGTTCACCCGGCATTTTGGTGTATTTATAAGATGTATTCAGATATTTTTCAATAGCTTTCAGCTTTTCATATTTTCCGTCATAGTCCTTTGTTATATCTTTCGCAAGATTTTTTACGCGTTCCGAAATATTGTCGGGAATAGATGTATAGTCAGACTTAATTTCCTTTGCGCGCTTTGACAAAAGATATTCGGGGTTATCTCCCAAAATAGGCTCGACATGCTTTATTGAAAGGTCGTTGAGCGGTGCACCGTCCTTATACTTATAATTTTCCTGTGATGTTATAAATTTTGAAAACTTCTCGCTTTCAACGTTCATTTCAAAAAAGTTAACATTATATTCGGTGGGATAGCCTTTAGTTCTGAAAAACAGAATACCTGTTTTATTTGCATTATAATAAAAAGAATTCTGATTTGAAGTAATTTCACTTGTTTTAGACGGATAAAAAAGTGCCTTTGTATTTATTCCGTCATATTTGATTGTTGCGCTCCTTGCACGGTATAACGAATAAATATCTTCAAGGTTCTGTGAACGGCATATAGCATATATAAATTCGTTTGAGTCTATAACATATTCGTCTTCGTCCCAGTTATATGAAGCTTTTCTTTTCCATGAATTATTATCATAGGTATCCATAACCGAGCCGTTAAGATATAGAGAGCCTGCCGCAGGGTTAAGAGTCTGTATCAACATTGCTCTTTTTTCAGAATCCCCCAGACTTCCGCCGACATTTCCGTTATCGGAATATCCTGTCATGCCGATTGAATAATCGGCATTGATGTTCCCTATATTTATTTTTATTTCTGAAACAATAGACGTCATGGCGGTATTTATGCTTTTAGCGGCATTTTTGACAAATGTCCACTGAATAGGCTTATCGCTTGACGGCAAAATTGCCGTTCCAAGTGAAAATATAATAATTACGGGAATTAAAAATGTTCCCGATCTTCGCGTCAGGTCCTTATCTTTTGGCTTATAATAAACGGTCAATATCATCTCAATTATTCCCGAAAGGATGTATGCCGTCATACAGAATATTGCAGCTTTCGGAGCATTGTATTCCAAAAATCCCATTGTTATCATTGCCGAAAAGACTATCAGCGTAAACACAAAATGTGTTATATTTTTCCTCTGGAACAAATATATCAACGGCGATATGATAAGAGATACTAAAATTATAGACAGAAAAGCATATCCGAAAGAATAGTTTTCATCAGTTTTGTCGTAACTTTTTAGCCATAGAAGCATATCCAAGAAAAGCTCTGTAACCGAAAATTTTGTCAGAATTACAACGACGGTACAGATTAAAGCCGTCCCGAAAATGATTATATAGAGAAGCAATTTCTTTCTCTGATCATGTACAAAGCATACTAATAAAACGGACAGTACAGATAAAGCAAAAAGAACAAACTGATTTATTTTAAAAGAGCCGATATTATTGACTGTCAGCACACAAAAAAAGCTTAATAGAAAGGTTTCAAAAAATATGTAACCGTATTTCAGTAAAAAATCTTTATATTTCATAGCTCCGCCTAACCTCTGCTCAATACGTCAGAAATTTCATCAGTTAAAAGAATTTTAATAAGCTTTACCTTAGAATCAAGCTTTATATGCGAATCGTCAGCTTCGTCACCTATATATAGTACCGTAATGTCGTTCCCGGTTTCTGTTACGGCGGCACACGCAAGGCCGAATTCTTCTGTTATCTCGTGAACAACCGCAAGGCAGAAGTCCCTGCTGTCAAGATTTCTGAGGCTTTCGGATACAAGCTCAGATGCCGGAGTTTTTGAAAAAAACTTTATATCCGTGCATGAATTATAAAATACATCAAAATCGGATTTATCCCTTATTAAAATATTATTTATTTTTCCATCATCAAAATAAAGTCGGACAGGAGTTCCTATTTTAACATAATATTTTACAACGGCAAGCGTACTTTCAATAACCTTGTCTTCGATAATAAGCTGATTGAGTGGCTCTCCCTCAGCTTTTTTCAGGTCTATAACAAAAACAGCTTCGCTTTTATGAGTATCGTAATATTTTCTTGAAAAAAGCTCCTGCTTTTTAGCGGACGCTTTCCAATGAATCATTTTTCTGCTGTCGCCCTGCATATATTTTCTCATATCAATATCTGGGAATTCCTGTTTAAATGAAAAAGAATACTCTGAATTTTTCATATCCTCATCTACAGGCATAAAAACAGGCTTGTCAATTTCAACTATTCTCGGAAGAACACGCATATTAATTGAAGAGAGTGCAGGATAGCTTATTTCAAAAAGATGAAGAAAATCTTTCACAACCACCGTCTTTATACCCGCTTTATATTCGCCTCTGTAATGACAGCATAGTGTTGTGTTTACGTCAATCGAATCGTCCGGCAAAAGGCAGTAATCCTTATCAAAATCCAGATTATCGACGGTTGATTCCTCTGTTATAAACGAAACTCTAACGTTCGTATATGTGATATAATCTTCATTCGAAAGATTAAACTTATACGGTATTTTTTCACCTTTCATAACAGTCTTAGAATCCACCGTCTGATATATTTTAAATTTCTCATAAACATAAAAAGTATAAATTAAAGCTATTACAGGAAGAAGAAGCATAAAATAAAATACCCCGCGCGCCGCTCCCCCATAAAAGCTTGCAAAAACGCCTGACATTATAATAAGTATAAGCATTATTATTCTGTTTCGTTTCATAAATGCCTCTTTCTTTTATCTTATATTATTATAAAACAGGAACCTTAACCTTGTTAATTATCTTTTCTATTACTTCTTTTGCGGTAGCCTTGTTCAGCCTTGCTTCTGTTGAAAGAGCAAGTCTGTGAGAAAGAACATAAGGCGCCGTAAGCTGAACATCGTCAGGCATTACATAATCTCTGTTTCTGACATATGCCGCCGCCTGAGAAGCGCGGATAAGAGCAAGCGTCGCTCTGGGGCTGGCACCGAGAACAAGAAGCTCGTTATTTCTTGTAAGAGAAATCATATCCACTATATATTTGTTTAACTCAGCTGAAACGTTTACGGTTTTAACTTCCTCCTGCATTTGCACAACTTCCTCTTTAGAAACAACAGGGAAAAGCTTTTCCTTTGTTATCCCTTTTAAGAAATTATCCGCCATCATTCTTTCTTCCGATGCTGAAGGATATCCTATTGAAAGCTTCATCATAAATCTGTCAAGCTGTGCTTCGGGGAGATTATATGTACCCAAAAAATCAACGGGATTCTGGGTTGCTATTACCATAAAGGGCTGTTCAAGCTGATAGGTAACGGAGTCAACAGTCACCTGTCTTTCTTCCATTGCTTCAAGAAGACTTGCCTGAGTTTTAGGTGAAGTACGGTTTATTTCATCCGCAAGAACGATATTGCTCATAACCGCACCCTTTAAAAACTCAAAAGCGCCCGTTTTCATATTATAAACAGACGAGCCTGTGACATCACCGGGTAGAGTATCGGGAGTGAACTGTATTCTTGAAAAACCACAGCCTATGCTTTTTGATAGAGCATTTGCAAGCGTCGTCTTCCCTACCCCAGGAACGTCCTCAAGCAAAAGATGACCTTGAGCCAGAAGAACTGTGACAGCAAGCTCGACAACATCGGACTTACCCGTCAGAACAGTATTGATATTATTTGTTATTTTAAAAACGTTCTTAGAATATTTCATTTAAGTTACACTCCTATTTTTCAATCAGTTATAACCATTATATCAAAAAATATTGTTTTTTCAATAAAAATAACAAATTTTTATTTTCTTTTTCCCTATTTTATGTTATTATTTATATAGATTATCTGATGCTGAAATTTTTTTATTATACCTATTGACATATTATATTTCGTATAATATAATATAGAAAACAATGGTGTTTAGGTTATAATAATATTTTTGGCAAAGGAGTGATTACATGGCTTTCCCTGTAAGTTCAGGATTACTTGATGCTCTGGTCCTTGCGGTTGTGGCAAAAGAAGACACCTACGGCTATAAAATAACTCAGGAAATCCGAGAAGCTATTGAAATGTCGGAATCTACGTTATATCCTGTACTGAGAAGACTTCAGAAAGATGAATGTCTTGAAACCTATGATATGGAGTATATGGGGCGGAACAGAAGGTACTACAAGGTTACTTCAAAAGGAAGCAGCCAGCTTAATCTTTACAAGCAAGAATGGCTTGATTACAAAAGAAAAATCGATAAGGTAATCGGGGGGAGTACGATTATATGACCAAATTTGAATTTATTGCAGAACTTAGAGCCCGTCTTGTTGCGCTGACAAATGAAGAAAGAGAAGCAGCAGTTAAATATTACGACGAGTTTTTTGATGATGCCGGATCTGAAAACGAACAGGAAGTAATAAAAACTCTTATAAGTCCTCAGAAGGTTGCAGAACAGATTATTGAGGATTATAATAAAACAGAAAAATCAAGTACTGAATATATTCCTTCCGATCCGTCAAAGCCGATTAACAATAGTCAGCAAACTCAAAATTCGACGCGGTATACGGCTAATACAGGAACAATTGAAACAAAAAAACAAATGAGCGGAGGGGTAAAAGCTCTTCTGATAATACTTGTTATAATCTTCTTTCCCGCGATTATTGGACTTCTAGGCGCGCTTTTCGGAATTTTAATCGGAATAGGAGCCACCATTTTCGGATTATGGATTGCATTTGCTTCCGTTGTTCTCTCACTGATAGTTGCCGGAATTGCCTGCGTAATCGGCGGTATCGGAATAACATTCGGCGACCCGATTATCGGTCTTGGATGTATCGGTGTCGGATTAATTCTCGGCGGTATCGGAATATTCTTATTAATACCTTTCCTTTGGATAACAACCAAAGCTATTCCCGCAATATTCAGATTTATTGTTAATCTAATTTCAATGCCATTTCACAGAAATACCGCAAATGCTTAAAGACACATATATAATTAACTGAAAAGAGGGTTTTTATGAACAAAGGTTACAACGTAATTCTTAAAATCGCAGGGATTTGTATTCTTGCGGGAATAGTAATAACGATTATTTTTGCTTCAACAGCTGGAGAGAGAATTTATCATGACGGAAACTGGGATATTTCATATTCAAGCGACAAATATGAATATGAAAATATTGACAAGACATTTGATAATATCGATGATATTAAAAACATGGATATTTCAATTCCTTACGGTGATGTGAAAATTGTTGAAGGAGATAAATTCACTTTATCTGTAAAAGATGCAATTAAGAATAGCTTTACGCAGACTGAGGTTGAAGGCAATACACTTAGAATCAAGCAAAGCAACCCTGAGTTCTCCGGATTTTTTGGAAATTCATTGTTTTTCCATGGGATAAACGGAGCTAAGCTCCCTAAAATAACAATAACAATCCCTGAAAAATTTGTAACAGACAGTTTCAAATTTGAATCAGGAATAGGAACGTCGGATATTTCCAATATTATTGCCGATGATTTTAAAATTAGCCTTGGAACCGGAGATACGTCTTTTTCTAATATAAAAGTATCAGGAACATCTGAAATATCATCGGGAGTAGGACACCTGCAAATAAATGATTTATCTGCACAAAAGCTTACACTCAGTTCTGGAGTAGGGGAAATTACGGGAAGCAACCTTTCTTCACAGGATACAAGCATTTCAACCGGTACAGGTTCTATTAAGCTTACGGACTGTGACTTTAACGATCTCGACCTTGATAACGGCGTAGGCGAATTTGAGCTTAACGGAAAAATCACGGGAGATACTGATATTGACGGCGGTGTCGGTCAAATAAAAATAAATATTGACGGAAAGGCTGACGATTATTTCTTCAAGAGCGAAACAGGCGTTGGCGGTATCCGTTTAAATGGTAAAAAAATGGGCGAAGAAACCGGAAGTAACAATGCCTCAAATAAAATCGACATCAGTGGCGGCGTCGGTGAAATAGATATTTATACAAACGATTGAGAGGAGAATATTTTATGAAAAAATTATATCGTTCAAACACAAACCGTATGCTATTCGGAGTTGCAGGAGGAGTAGCAGAATATTTTAATATGGATCCTACAATTGTACGTATCCTATGGGTGCTTGTTGCACTTTTTGGAGGAACAGGAGTTCTTCTATACCTGATTGCCGCAATAATAATGCCTCAGGAAGGTAATGTTTAATTCTTATAAATATCACAAAAGACCGAAATATAATTTTCGGTCTTTTGTTTATTTGTGATTTGACATATTAATTTAATAATGATAAAATAATATCACATAAAAATTGGAGGAAAGAAAATGAAAATTGAAACCAAATGCCTGCATGAAGGCTACACTCCTAAAAACGGCGAACCCAGAGTAGTTCCTATAGTACAAAGCACAACATATTGTTTTGATTCAACAGAGCATATTGCTCAGTTATTTGATATGCCGACAGAATTTATGTATTCAAGGTTTGCAAACCCTACCTGTGACGCTGTAGAAAAGAAAATTGCCGCTTTAGAGGGCGGAGTCGGAGCTATGCTTACCTCAAGCGGTCAGGCGGCATCTCTACTCTCAATTCTTAATGTATGCTCAGCCGGCGACAGCTTTGTTTCCGCTTCAACTATTTACGGCGGAACGGTAAATCTTTTCGGAGTAACGCTTAAAAAGCTCGGAATTGAATGTATTTGGGTTGATGCCGAAGCTTCAAAAGAAGAAATACAGAAAG
>Ga0116170_10004107_pt1 | contig 13400 bp, 9 predicted proteins | sample AD_JPNHW1_MetaG_FD_89797 | JGI IMG/M metagenome (GOLD analysis project Ga0116170, IMG submission 89797) | Active sludge microbial communities of municipal wastewater-treating anaerobic digesters from Japan - AD_JPNHW1_MetaG | ecosystem: Engineered > Bioreactor > Anaerobic > Digestate | place...
ATCATCCCCTTCATCAAGTTCATAAAAGTCCCTTTGATCGCCATAACCGGCGCGGTGGATTCTCAGCTTGCCCAGAACGCGGATGTCGTGCTAAACTGCTCTGTGCCCAAAGAATATGAGCCTCTGGGATTGGTTCCGACTTCCAGCACGACCGTGGCACTAGCCGTGGGAGATGCTTTGTCGATTGCTTTGCTTCGGCATAAGAACTTCCAGGAGAAGGATTTTGCCCGTTTTCATCCCGGTGGCACGATCGGTAAAAGGCTTCTTCTCCGTGTGCGTGATCTGATGCACCAGAATGAGGAACTTCCTTTGGTGACAAGTGACGCGCCTATGTCCCGCGTGATCATGGAGATGACCGGCAAGAAGCTTGGTTGCACAGCCGTGGTCGATGCGGTAGGATACCTTGTCGGGATGATCACGGATGGCGATCTGCGGCGTCAGCTTCAGGAGCGAGGAAATCACCTGCTCGAAGTTCAGGCAAAGGATTGCATGACCTCATGTCCTAAGTATCTCAATCCTGACGATTTAGCTGTAAATGCCTTGAACTTTATGGAAACCAACAAGATAACCATGATCCCGATCGTGGATTCATCCAAGGCACCGGTTGGCATGCTGCATATGCACGATCTCATCAATGCCGGTGTGATCTGATCGAGCCTGCTTCGCTTCACCAGAGATGTTGAAAGTCACTCCGGAGCTAGTCTCCTGCGTCAAGAAACTTTACAAAGCTGACAGCGATCCGGTTTATTTCGCCGGTGGTCATAACTGGTCAGACGGCACTCTATTCGAGTTTTTACGCTCCGGTCAGAACTACCTGGTCAAGTTCCTGGATGCTACTGAACCGGGGAAGACGGCTTCCATGGCAGAGCGTCTGGATTACCTCAATTATCTTTCCTCGCTGGGGATCGATATCATTCCCCCCATAGCTTCTGAGAAGGGAAACCTGATCGAAACCGCCGAGCTCGAGGGGGCTAAAGCCTTCTTTGCCTGGAAGAAGGTCGAAGGCGATCATATCAACCTGGCAGATCCTCTGGATCTCACGGAATTCTATCGTAACTGGGGCAGCCTTATAGGCAGGATACATCACCTGGCACAGTCTTATCCTCATTGGCAGGAATCACTTGCGCGCGATGATGAAAACGTCTCGCTGATCTCCTGGCAACGTGAATGGGATGTTTTTTACAACTGGGTCCCCGATGCTGAGGTCAAGCAAGCTTGGGTTAAGATGCGGGAACAGCTCGAAGCTTTTCCCCGTCACAGACAGAATTTCGGCTTCATCCACAATGATCCTCACCCCGGAAACATCCTGCTGAGCGGGGGAAAGCTCGTCCTGATCGACTTCGACGTGTCTAACTATATGTGGTTTATCACGGATATCGCGATCTGTATCTATAGTGAGTACTCCCGCTGCGGATTTCATTCTCAGCATCAGAACCGGGTCAAGGATCTCCCCAAGCTCTTTCTCTTACCCTTCTTACAAGGATATTTAGAGAACAATCAACTCCCCATGGAGGAGTTTTCCCGGCTGGAATTCTTCCTGAACTATCGGCGTGTCCTGATGTTTACAGTCTTCTACGAGCAGATCCAGAAGGGGAATCCGGCTCATCTGAAGCGTATGAAAGAGGAGATAATCTCCGCAGCACCATATCTCAGCTTCCCCATCGAAACCGTTCTCTGAGCTGATCGATCTCAATTCAACATATTCAGAACTCCATATATCCGGTTGCTCTCCTTTAAGATATTTAATTATCTACTGAATTTGAAACCCCAAGTCGATCGACCCTAGTCTCCTTTCCTTCTACCCTATCCTTACCGTACGCCTCCCATACGCCTCCCGTATGATATCCGTACGAACGTACGAAGATCGTTCACGATGGATGCGGCAGGTTTACTTCATGAAAATGCCATACCAGGGAGAGAGATATTAGATGAAAAAGAAACGCTGTCACGTGATCAGAGATCATAATGACAGCGTTTTAGATATATATAGTTAATGTGATCTATCGGAGATAGATTCTTATCTTACAAATTCTCAATGTTTTTTAGAGCTTTAGGCGCAGTCGCGGGAGTGATCCCTTCGGCAGTGATATAACCCAGTAAGGGTGCACCAACCGGCTTGCCTTCAGCATCTTCACGATAGAAACTGACTTTGATCCGAACAGGGTGCTGATCGTCACCGACGACGTCTTTACCATCTGAATCGACGGCAAAAGGATTCTGATAGAGCCAGGCAAGGCCGATACCGGCAGTGCCGTTCTCTTCGTTGACGTTCTTTCTGCCGGAGCCGATTGCCAAGCGTTTGTCCAGAGAGAGATTGGGTGAATTGATCGAGGATGTGACGGAGCCGAGGCGTTTGCCATCCAGATAGACTCCTCTGCCGGTTGCGATGCCTTCTGTGATAATGATAACGAGTTTCTTGGTGCAACCATGAGCGAGTTCACGGGCGATGGCTGATCTGCCGACGAATTCTGCTTTGTTGAGGTCAACAGCAGCCTCAAAGAGAGGAGCATTCGTGGGTGTATGATGTGGGTCATATTCCTGTCCCATGAGAGGAAGACCGAAAGCTCCGGCAGAGATGCGGTTCTCATCCCGTCCACCCAGACCTACAAGGAGCCCACCCAGTTCCAGAGCGGAAGTGACGATCGCCCTAAAATCCTCGGCCGCATTTGCGATAGGCAGATAAACTTCCCAGCCCCAGCGATTGGTGTAACCCGTACGGCTGATAAAATAGTGCGCGCCATTACGGTCAAACTCGTTGAAGGTGAAGTAGTTCATATTCTTCTCGGGATTGGAGCGATTCTTTAGAACTGATTCACCAAAGATGCCTTTGATCAGCTTGAAGGATAAAGGACCCTGGATATCGACTTTAACGAGGTCGGCGGAGATGTCTTGCGCGAAGACTTCTTCCCCGTTCTGTTTGACGCTCATGATCCTGTCGATATCGGCGATCAGATCGGTTTCGACTCCGTGCTCGGTTCCCTTGCCGGTGATATCGTGTCCGGCGTTGATCACCAGAATGAATTCCTGCTCCGAGACACGCATGGCGATGAGATCGTCCTGGACTCCGCCTTTGTCGTTTAACAGGAGGGTATATTTACAGGAACCGATCTTCATTTCTCCGATGGGACCAGCCAGAGCGCGATCCAGGAGAGCGGATACGTCTTTTCCCCAGAACTTTAACTGTGCCATGTGATCGATGTTATAAACAGCCACTTTACTGACTGCCTGGGCTTCTTCCAGGACAGAAGTCTGGTAATTCACAGCCATATTGTACTGACCGAAGTTACTGCGCTTCGTAGGGGTTGGCTCGACGCCCAAACGCTTTGCCAAAAGAGGTTGATACCAGTTTTCCTCGAGGTCGAAGAGGAAGGTGTTCCTGATCTGTTGAGGAAAGTCAAAACCAAGCTTGGACATGATAATCTCCTTTGTGTTCATAATCTTCCAATTGCACTCCAAGAAGCTTGGAACTAGCTTTTTGTAAAGGATTTTCTTTTTTTCAGGATGCTCTTTGTTTTGCGGAGGGACGATCTGGAGATAATTATATTGACGAAATCCTGCGGTTAAGCTTAGCGGAGAATATGAACAATGATAGTAAGAAAAAACCAAAGATAGCGTTTCTTGGACCAGCTCCACCTCTCAGAGGGGGGATATCCCAGTTTGCCCTGAATCTGGCAAGAGCTTTTCGCGAAAGGGATCTGGAAGTGACAATGTTCAACTTTATCAGGCAATACCCGGATAAGCTCTTCCCCTCGGGAAGCCAGTTCGATCCAGAGTGTACGGCTAAGGATATTGACATCATTGGTTCATTCACACCCTACCTGCCCTACACCTGGTGTCATGCTGTGCGTCAGATCAGGAACAATGCTCCTGATCTGTTGATCGTCTCCTACTGGCTGCCGTTCTTTGCCCCTGCTTACGCGTTTATCATCTCCAGATTGAAGGATATCAAGGTCATCTTTCTGGTTCATAACGTCGTCAGCCACGAGCGTTGGCCGTTGGGTTCCTCCTTTCGTGACATTGCTTTGTCTAAGGCAGATAAGCTGGTTGTCTTGTCTCAGAGCTGTCTTGAGGATATCCACAAGCTCCTGCCTCTTCGAGTCGCAAGACGAACTGTTCTGGGTTTTCACCCGATTTACGACAGCTATGGACAGCATGAGAACCAAGCGAAAGAGATCGGGAAAGATACTTTTACGCTGCTATTCTTCGGTCTTATCAAGCCCTACAAGGGTTTGGATGTGCTGCTAAAGGCATTCAGGTTGCTTCTGGATAGAAAGCCAGAACTGCGGCTTATCATCGCCGGTGACGTCTATGGAGACAGCTCTCCTTACCTTGAGCTGATCCGTAGCCTCAGGCTTGGGGATCATGTCGAGACGCATTTTCGCTATATCGGTGACGCAGAGATCGGCAGTTACTTCCGGCAAAGCGACCTTTGTATCCTGCCATATAAAACAGCTACCCAGAGCGGTGTCATCGCTACATCATACTGTTTTGACGTTCCTGTGATCGCTTCGGACGTCGGAGGACTGAGTGAATACATCCTGCCGGGAAAGACAGGGTTCCTGGTCAGATCAGAAGATCCTTCAGCCCTGGCAGAGACCATATTCAAAGCCCTGGATAGAGAGCTTCTTACCAACATGCAGGATGAGATCAAGAACTACAAGAAACGTTTCTCCTGGGCAGCTTTAGCGGAGTTGATACTCGGTTTATGAAGCGTATCTTGCTGATCACTTACTACTTTCCACCTTGTGGAGGAGCACCTGTGCAGCGCTGGTTACGTTTCATCCCCCGGCTGATCGATAGTGGTTATGGCGTCACGGTCATCTGCCCTGAACAGGGAGACTATCCCTCATTTGATCCAAGTTTGCTAGAAACCATCCCCGGAGAAGTAAAGATAATCCGTTGCGGCAAAAACAATATCAAGCGCTGGTGGCGGCTTTTAACAAGAAAAGGGGATTCCTTACCCTATGGAAATCTGGAGCGTTCAGAAGAAGACAGCTGGTTGAAACGCCTGATCGTGTGGCTGAGGCTGAATCTCGTCATCCCCGACATGCGGATGGTCTGGAATCCTTCCGCCCTCAATCACGCGATCACAGAACTGCGCAGCAATGCCTATAACGCCGTTATAACCACAGGTCCGCCGCAGTCCACACACCTGATCGGGTTGAAGCTGAAGCAGATGTTCCCGGTTTACTGGATCACAGACTTTCGTGATCCCTGGAGCGAGATCCACTATCTGAAGCTCAATCCCCCCGGCAAGCACGCCCTGAAGCTGCATAAACATCTGGAGCAGAGGGTGCTCAGCACCGCTGATATGAATGTGATCGTTTCACACAGCATTGCTGATCAACTCCCTGAGGGGAATAAGGTCGTGATCTATAACGGCTTTGAGCCGGAGCAATTCGCGAAGCTATCCTTCTCTTCAGGTGAGCAATTCCGGATCAAGTACATCGGTATGATCACTGCAGGACAGAGACTTGAGCCTCTGATAAACGCTATGAATGATCTTCATGTGGGCTCTACCATCGAGTTCTCTGTGATTGGAAAGAATGATAAAGCTGTTCATGAGAAGATCAAAGCCGCTTCGAAAAGCTATTCGCTGAAGATCAGCGACTTCCTGCCTCACGCCAAAGCCCTCGAAGAAATGGTGAATGCCGAGCTCCTTGTGCTGTTGATCAATGAATATGAGGGTAACGAAGGCATGCTGACTACCAAATTGTTTGAGTATCTTGGATCCCGCACTCCGATCCTCTGTCTGGGAAACACCAGAGGTGAAGCAGCGGAGGTAATCCGAACCTGTGACGCGGGTAACTGCTTTGAATACGAAGACAGCGGGGTGTCTGAATATATTAGAAGTGTTTACCAATCCTGGAAGGATGGCAATCCACTCCGCTCAACAGGCATTATCTCGGCATACGGGACGACCGGACAGATCGGCAAACTGCTGGAACTGATCCCGGATCGAAGACCTTAGTTAACCTGTCTGAGCCTGATCCCCACCGGTCTGTGATCTGAGATCTGGCTGCTGTAATTCGTCCAGCTGCCAAACCAGTTCTCGACCAGAAGGCTGCTGCAGACTGAATCTGCCGCGGCAAAATCGTCAAAAAGCTCGTTCGTGATCAGGATCTGATCGATCTGACTATTCGAATTGGGGTATGAAACCGTATTATATGTGGGGTTGAGAGCAATAGGCATCGTCGCGAACAGGTATTCATCAGGCTTGTTCAGGAAGGCGAGAAAGACGTTATATGCCGCAGGTTCGGCGATCTGATCGTTCATATCTCCCATGACCACAACGTTCTTGTCTCCCAGATTGGTGCTGATATATTGATCCAGCATCTCGCAAGCCAGCCTGCGCCTCACTTCTTCATCCCAGTCGTCAGTCTCGTCTATATAGTTATCACCGTAGGCTTTGAGGTGATTGTCGATGAGATAGTATTCCTGAGCGTTCCAACGTGCCTTGAGAATATAGGGCGGACGCGGGAAGGGATTGCTGTCTTCGTTGTAGATAGTATATTGATCAAGCATTTCGACGGTGCTGGTATTGTAAAGATAAGCCAGACGATAGCTGGTCGTGGCATTGGAGATGCAAGCATCATAGCCGGGAATCATACTCGCCAGCGTATTAAAAGCGCTGTAGTCGTTTATCTCCTGAAACGCGATGACATCGACCTTCAGAAGGGGGATCAGCTGCGCCAGAGCTTCGATTGTCTGGGAACCCTGCCAGGGGAACTCACGCTGATTCCACGTGACGATATCCAGGGTTTCGTCTGTTCCGAAGATCAATGAATCTTCATCGATATCCGGAGTTAGATTGGTGTTCGTTCCGCATCCCCAGAAAAGGAACAGGGACGCAAGCACGATCATTATCAGGGGTAATCTATACTTCATTTTGATACTCCATTATTTGCTGAGGAAATGACAGGATTGATAAGTGATTATTCTGTCAATAGCTTTTTCAATCTTGCCCTTTGTTTGCAGGGCAGTTTCTCTCTATCCCCTCTCTATCATCTTACGTCATGACATAAGATGATAGAGAGGGGATAGAGAGATGATACTCAGTTTATCAAAATAAAGAAGTAAGAATGGATGCGGATGAGAACTTAACCGCTGAGGTTGATCTTCCTGCTTTTAAATCCATAGCCGAGAACATCGTTGACCTCGGTCAGGATCATGAACGCATCCTCATCTATGTCTTTGACAATATCGGTCAGAAGTGGAACTTGCCGGCGGTTCATGACGCAGAACAGGACGTTTATGTCTTTTTTGCTGAAGCCACTGATACCTTTGAGATAAGTCACTCCCCTATCGAGCTTTTCGTAGATCTCGTCTCTGATCTCGTCAACCTTGTCTGAAATGATATAGACACCTTTGATATAGGGAAGTCCTTCGCTGGTAAGATCGGTTATCTTGGTGCTGATAAAGAGGTTGACGTAACCCCAAATAATGAGCTTGAGATCGCCGAAAACCAGACCAACGCTGAGAATAATAGCCGTTTCCACGAGCCAATAGCCCATACCGATCGAAACACCCGCTTTCTGCTTGATCAGAGCCACGGGAATATCAGTTCCGCCGGTGGAGCCTCTGAAACGGAAAATCAGTCCCAAGCCGATGCCCAGCATCACTGATCCGGCTATGTCAGAAAGATAGATATCCTGGGGAGGAAGCATGGCAAAGATCTCTCTGCCTTTGTCGATGAAGGTGTATTTTGCCAGATCCCGGATTATACCGAGTTTGTGCAAGCTGGGAATGCTGATCAGATCGGTCATGAGCGAACAGCTGAGCATACCCCAGAGAGACTTCCCTCCAAAGGACTTGCCGATGAAGATGAAGCTGATCACAAAGAGAGGGACGTTCAGAACGATCATGGTCATACCATAGGGTACCTTGGTGAAGTGATTGATTATCTGTGCGATACCGGCAACTCCACCCGGGGCAATATTGTAGGGCAACAAAAACCAGCTGTAGCCAATAGCAAAAAACACCGAGGCAAACACTATTCCAAGATAGCGTCCAATCTCCCTGTAGAGATGCTTTCTGACACTGTTCAACATTTCTCTCTCCTTTAGTCTTGACGGATTACTCAGTTCGCAAAATATGTCTCTTCACTAATTTAAGGAAGTTAACATGACAATAGATATCAGATTAAACGGTGAAGAACATAGCGTTATAAAGCTTGAAGAGCCGGCTCAAATCAAGGACATCATCAGGACTCTCGATATTGATCGGAACACCGTCTTGTCCTATAAAATAAATCACACAATATATGTCAATGATGAATATCTGGTCGAGCACGACGAGATGATTAACTGCATCACCTATTCACATCCCGAAGGCATGCGAATCTATCAGGACTCGGCGATCTTCATCATGGCAAAAGCGCTCTTTACGATCATGGGCATGAGCCACAACCTGGTGATCGAACACTCGATCGGAGACGGAGTCTTTTGCGAAGTATTCAATACTGAAAAGTTCACGGAACAGGATTGCGCCCGGTTGTCAGAGACGATGAATGAGATAGTGGCTGCGGATATACCCATCGACAGGATCGAAGTTCGTACCGACGAAGCTCTGGATATCTTTTCCGGTATGGGCAGGAAAGACCTGCTGAAGAATCTGCGCTACAAGTATGAACAGAATGTGGCGATCTATCGCTGCGGCAAATACTTTGACATGTTCATCCGTCCCCTGGCGGACCGGACCGGGATGATCAAGGAATTCGAGCTGATCTATCAGGCGCCGGGGTTCATCCTGAGGTTTCCCAAGGATAAAGACTGCAAGGTCTCCAAGCCGTTCATCCTGCCCAGGAAGCTCTTCGCTCTGCACCAGGAACACGATAAGTGGCTGGATATCCTCGACGTGCATAATATCTATGACGTAAACAGACTCATCGATAACTATGACATCTCTGAATTCATTCTGGTGGAAGAGGCTCTGCATGAGAAGAAGATAGCGGAGATCGCTGCCGACATCGTGAAAAACAAAGATGCCAAGATCATCCTCATCGCGGGACCTTCATCAAGCGGGAAGACGACCTTTGCCAAACGTCTGGGAGTTCAATTGCAGGCGTCCAAGGCAAAGCCTATCGTAATTGGTCTGGATGACTACTTTATCGATCGGGACAGGACTGCCAGAAAGGAAAACGGAGATTTCGACTTCGAGTCGATCTATGCTCTCGATCTGGAATTCCTCAATGAACAACTTACTGCTCTGCTGAACGGCGAACAGGTCGATCTGCCGAGCTATGACTTTGCCAGAGGTGTCAGACGGAAAGGCAACCGCAGCGTCAGGCTCAAACATGATAACGTAATCGTTATGGAAGGTATCCATGGCTTGAACGGCATCCTGACGCAGTCGATACCAGACAACCGAAAAGCAAAGATCTATATCAGCGCTTTGAATCAATTGAATATTGATAATCATAACCGCATCCCCACGACAGATTGCCGTTTGATCCGCAGAATTGTGCGTGATCACCAGTATCGGGGATACCGGGCGGATGAGACCATTCTTCGCTGGCCGGACGTCCGCGATGGTGAAGAAAAGAACATCTTTCCATATCAGGAAAACGCGGATTATATGTTCAACAGCAGCTTGACCTACGAACTTGGAGTCTTACGCAAACACGCATGGAAACTTCTCCTCAAGGTACCAAAGTCCTCAAGCAGCTACACTGAAGCGCAGAGGCTCCTACGTCTCCTGGCGCATGTGAACGACGTTCCGGACGCTCTGGTTCCCTATAACTCCATCATCAGGGAGTTTACGACCGGAAGCATCTTCAGGTATTAGGATATGAGTAAGATACATATTCTTGCTGAAGATGTCCGCAACAAGATCGCTGCCGGAGAAGTGATCGAACGACCCGCCTCGGTGGTGAAAGAGCTTGTTGAAAACGCCATCGATGCAGGCGCAAGCTCCGTAAGCGTTTCGGTCGATAATGGCGGTAAGGATATGATCCAGGTCACGGATAACGGCTATGGCATGAGCTCGGACGAGGCGATGCTGTCCTTTGAACGTCACGCGACGTCCAAGATCAAGACTGTAAACGATATCATTCATATCAGTACCCTTGGCTTCAGGGGTGAGGCTCTGCCCAGTATAGCTTCGGTCAGCAACCTGACTCTGACGACCAAGACTGCCGGGAGCGACACAGCGACTCTCATTGAGTATAATAACGGCAGGCTGATCAACGTCAGCCAGACATCAGCGAATCCCGGAACGACCATCATCGTGAAAGGGCTTTTCAAAAACATCCCCGCACGAAGGAAGTTCTTGCGTTCGGACACTGCTGAACTGCGCCATATACTGAAGTACTTTCATTATCAGGCAGTGATATATCCCAAGATCAGCTTCAAGCTGATCGTCGATGGCAGAGAAAAGCTATTTTATCAAGCCACCGACGAACGCACTCAAAGGATGTCAGATATCTTCGGAAGCAGTTTTCTTTCAGATGATATCATCAGTATTGACAATTCCACTGGTGGTTACAGAGTCGAGGGCTATATCTTCGGGCTTGAAGATCGTTCCGATAAACTGATCGATATCCAGTACATCTTTATTAATGGACGATTTGTCAGTGATAAAACCGTTCGGCATAGTATCAAATCAGCTTATGAGCCATTTATTCTTAAGACAAGGGTTTGGGCTAAAGGCACGACCCCGCCATACATTGTATTCATCACGATCCCACCTGAGCTGATCGACGTGAATGTTCATCCTACCAAGCAGGAAGTGCGTTTTCGCGAACAGCAGCACGTTCACGGGATGGTACTTTCCACGATCACTCAAGCATTGAAGCAGTATGAAGCTGATAAGTTTGACTCCGCCAGGCAGAAGTTTAACAATGCCCAGGCTGTTGGGCAGGCGAGCTATGTGGAGAAGGAGATCTATAAGGACAGGGTGGATATTCCTCCGTTCAGCCAATACAAGAAAGAATTCTCCAATCTCTATCAGGATGATCTCTTCCGTCCTGAGCCGGTCAGGCAGGAGCCTATCCCGATTCTCAATCCAGAGGCGGAGAAAAACTCTGAGCAACTTGAACTTCTCCCTGACCAACCCAATGACAATGTTTCATACAAGCTGCTTCTGGCGAATGAGGAAGATTACATCAATCCCTGGCAACTGCATAACACCTATATCTTTGTACAGGTTGAAGATGGTCTGGTAGTGATAGATCAGCATGCCGCGCACGAGCGGATCGTTTATGAGAGACTCCTGCACAGAGCAGGCGGTGCTCCCGCAGTGAGGCAAAAGCTGCTCCTGCCAATAGTGATCGATATACCTCCGTACATCGCGACTGATATCAGAGATCTCGTGGATGCCAACCTCGAGCTGTTGGAAAAGATCGGCTTCGCTATCAAAAAGTTCAGCGGAAACTCACTCGTCGTGGAAGAGATACCGGCGGAACTGGGTGATTGGCAAGGCGGGAAAGTCTTTATCGAGATACTCAAACAACTGGAGAGCGAACTCGAGATCAATGCGGATTTCCGTGACAGCCTGGCAAAGTCCATTGCCTGTAAATCCTCGATAAAAGCAGGGCACAAGCTCACACGCCGGGAGATGCTCAATCTGATCAATGACCTGTTTGCCTGCCAAACTCCCTATTTCTGCCCGCATGGAAGGCCTGTCCTCATCAAGATGACGCTTCCTGATTTCGAGAAGAAATTCAAGCGTCTGGTATGATCCCGCTCCTGGTTATCGAAGGACCGACTGCCTCCGGTAAAAGTGATCTGGCAATTACCCTGGCAGAGATTCTCGGAACCGAGATTATCTCCGCTGATTCCAGACAAGTGTATCGTTATCTTAACATTGGAACCGCAAAACCCTCTCAGGAAGAGCTTCAGCGGGTCAAACACCACCTGATCGATATCGTTGACCCGGATCAAAGCTACAACTCCGGTCTCTTCGTGCGGGATACGGAACATATTATCGATGATCTCACCATGAAAGGTAAGATCCCCATTATTTGCGGTGGTACTGGGCTTTACGTGAAGTCGTTATTACATGGCTTATTTGAATTGCCAGAGATCGACCCTCAGATCAGGACCACACTCAAACGAAGGCTGGATTCTGTAACCATTGATCAGCTATACAAGGAACTTCACACCTGTGATCCTGTCTTTGCCTCAGGTATCAGTGTCAATGACACACAGCGGATCCTCCGTGGTCTGGAAGTCTTCATGGCTACTGGCAAGAACATCAGTGACCACTGGAAGGAACAAGCTACCAAATCAAAATACACTCCCTACCGTATTCTGATGGACATTCCCCGTGATATCCTTTATTCAAGAATCAACCACCGCCTGGGAAAAATGATAGCATCGGGATTACTGCAAGAGATATCCGATCTCTTTACCCGAGGATTTACTCACTCTGATCCTGGGCTTAATAGTCTGGGGTACAAGGAGTTCATGCCGTATTTATCTGGGATAGACACCCTCGAATCCTGCCTGGATAAGGCAAAGCAATACAGCAGAAACTATGCTAAAAGGCAGTGTACTTGGTACAGAAAGTACGATTTTAATTTGACAATCACCAACCCCGATTATAATATATCAGAGATACGCAGCCCGATCCTTCATTGGGCACAATCCGTTTGAACGCTACTAACTTGATAAGAGGAACTTGATGCAGATAATCGCCAAGGTGTACGATCTGGACATATACGAAAGTGAGATCAGGCAAGAATGCCGAAACGCTAACCCTTGTATGGAAGATTCTCCAGATGTATCGAGCTTGAATTCGGCACTGGCTCATCTGGTCGATCGAATGCTCCTCTTACACAAGGCCGAAGAGATCGGTCTGAAAATCACCGACGATGAGTATGATGCCGCTCTCATGGATATCCTCGATGTCCACGAAAGCGATATTATACCCACTGATGCCAGCAAACGCGGAAACTTCGAAGCCGGCAAACTCGAAAAGCTGATCAAGTCCAAAATCCTGATCAAGAAGTATCTCGCCTCTGTCACATCCCAGCCAATAGATATTACTGAAGAGGAATTGCGCAACTTCTATGATGAACAGCGAGAGGTATTTTTTACCCATGAAGAGGTTCGCGCTTCTCATATTCTCGTCAAAGACGACACACCTGACGCCCTCGCCAGGGTCATCAAGATCAGATCGGAGATCAAGACTCCCAGGGATTTTGAAACTATCGTCTGCGACAACACCGGACAACCGTCGTGTCTCAGATGCGGCGATCTTGGTTTTTTCCCGCGTGGCAAACTGATCAAGGAGATCGAAGACATAGCCTTCAGCCTAAAATTACACGAGATCAGCCAGCCTTTCCAGACAAAACATGGATACCATATCCTGATGCTGACGGACAGACGAAAATCAAACAGCATCAAGTTCGAAGATATCAAGGACAGCCTTCGCGCCAGATTGATCCATATTGAGCG
>Ga0116170_10004108_pt1 | contig 13399 bp, 10 predicted proteins | sample AD_JPNHW1_MetaG_FD_89797 | JGI IMG/M metagenome (GOLD analysis project Ga0116170, IMG submission 89797) | Active sludge microbial communities of municipal wastewater-treating anaerobic digesters from Japan - AD_JPNHW1_MetaG | ecosystem: Engineered > Bioreactor > Anaerobic > Digestate | place...
CACATGCATCACATGTCGGGCCGCCTCGACAGGCAGTTCAAAGACCTGGTGCGGATCTGGGCGAAACCTGACGGCGGAGCCTGGATCACTGATTCCGGGAATCACCGGATCCTGGAGCTGGATGCAGATCTTCGAACGACGCGCATCCTGAAGGAGTGGCCATTTGCGAAACTGCGGTATCCGCAGGGTATTCACGGCGATGCCGCCGGCCGTCTCGTGATTGCCGATACCGGCAACAACCGGGTTGTGCTGCTCGGTTCAGATGGTGAAATACTGCAGATTCTCGGGGGGTTCGGCGTCCAGCCGGGCAGATTCTCGCTTCCGCGTGAAGCGAAATTCGGGCCGTACGGATATCTGTTCGTTCTCGACACCCAGAACTGCCGCATCCAGGTCTATCGTGAACCCTGGGCGGCCGCCCCCCCGATCGAAAAACCGGCTTCTCTCCCGGTGGCGATTCCTACCGACTCGATGTAATTTCCGGCGATCGTGAACGAAACCGTTCAGTGAGAGTGGAGGGTTTCGAACTGCGTCACGTTCTTCAGCAGAGCCGCGATTTCCGGTTCTTCGGCTTCCACCGCGTAATCAAGCGGGGTTTTCCCGGCTTTATCCTTCACCTTGGGGTCGGCCCCATGGCCGAGAAGAAACACGACGGCTTCTTTTTCCCCGGCAGCGGCGGCCAGATGGAGCGGCGTTATGCCCTCGGCATCGATTGCGCCGACAGCGGCGCCCTTCGAGACAAGCAGTTTGTAGATTTCAACGCGCTCGGGAACATCGGTTTCCCCGTCGCCTGCGGCATAATGCAGAGCTGTCAGGCCGGCCTTGTCGGCCGCTTTTGCGTCGGCGTTCGCGGCCAGAAGCAGCTGAACCGGGGCCATGTCGCCACCGGCGATGGCCACCAGGAGGGGGGTGACTCCCTCGTCGTCTCTGGCATCCACTTCCGCGCCCTTTGTCAGAAGGAGCGAAATGACGGCCGGGTCACTGGCGGTCGCGGCATGATGCAGCGGGGTCATGCCTTCCCCGTCTCTGGCTTTGAGGTCGGCCCCGTTCACCAGAAGAAACTCGGCGATCGCTTTCTGCCCACCCGCGCATGCGGAGTGCAGAGGCGTCTCCCCATCAGGGTTTTTCAGGTGCACCAGAGCCGGTTTTGCCTTGACGAGACTCTGTACTTTGGCCAGATCGCCTTTCCCGGCGGCGGTATGAATCGGGGCGGCGAAAAGAGTGGAGGCAGACAAAAGTCCGGCTACGGCGATTCCAAGAAATGCGCGTTTCATATCTCTCGTTCCTTGTTCTGAAGTCCTGGGGAAAATCGTGTATATTCGAATTGTATCACGACGGCCGGGGGCGATGGCGTGTGACGGAACCCGGATGATACGATGTGGAAAAAAAGGTTGAAGAGAAGGAGCATGTGGCTGTGACAGGGAAAATAGTAATTGCGATACTATTTTGTGCGGCGGCTTTCTCTTCCGCAGGCGCAGATATGCCCGGAGATGAGGCGCCCCGCACTGGAGTGTGCCGGGACGGCTTGCCTTCGGATCAGCGCGACGTGAGGGTGAAGGGGGAAGCCGTGTCGGCCGGTGATCTGACAGAACAGGCTGCCGGATTGTGCGATGAGAAACGATATGATGCTGCGGAACCGCTGCTGAAGAGGGCAATACAGGCTGAATCAGGCTTCGCTGAGGCGCATTACCGGCTTGCAATCGTCTATCTGAAGACGGCTCGGCCGGCTGAGGCGGCGCAGGAGTATCTGAAAACGGCCGGGCTCGATGAAAAACTGGCGCGGGAACTGCGCATGCTGAACCCCATGTTTTCGCTGTCCGGGCCCGCGAAGGGCGTTGCTACGGAGTCCGGCTTCATCACGGCGCCGGGATCTGATACCCCGGCGGGACCTCGTGCCTCGGATGGGGTTGAAGTTAGATAATTATTGTTATATATAATACGGACCCATGAATTCGGGAGGATTTTGAGTGCATGGCTGAAGAAATTATTCGTGAGGGCAGCTGGATCTGCCCGAACTGCCGTACGAAGAATCGCGGGGCGCACGAGAAGTGCACTGCCTGTGGAGCGATTCGCGGAAATGTCCCGTTCATCTATGAAGAGGCCGGTCAGCAGATAACGGACGAAGCCGAAAAAGCGCGCGCGCTTGGCGGTGCCGACTGGGTCTGTCCGTTCTGCGGCGACAGCAGCCCTTTTGATGCGACAGCCTGCAAGGGGTGTTCGGCGCCCCGTTCAGAAGGAAAGCAGCGCGAGGTGAAGAACCTGGGTGGAAGCGGCGCCGGTTCAGGGCAATCCGTCGGAATGTCCCATCCTGCTCCTGACCGGTTACCGGATATCGATATTTCAACCGCGCGGCCGGTATCGCCGGCGGCTGCCTGGTTCTTCAAGATCGGCTGCGGCGGACTCCTGTTGTTGATTTTGTCTCTGATGGGCCTGGAATGCATGACCTGGAGCCAGGTCGTCGAAGTTTCGGGATTAGCGTGGCATCGGACCGTCGAAGTCGAGGAGTTGAAGACCGTCATACATGAGGATTGGTCTGACCGTATGCCTTCGGGGGCGCGTGTCCTTGCCCGCGCGGAGAAAATTCGATCATATCGGGACGTGCTGGTCGGGCAGAGAGAGGTTGAAGAGACCTACACCGAACAGGAGCAGACCGGAACCCGGCGCGTGAAGACCGGTGTCCAGGATCTTGGAAATGGCCGTTTCAAGGAAATCTGGTCAGACGAGCCCGTCTACAGGGATGTTCAGAAACGGCGCCGCGTGGTGAAGCCGGTTTATCGGCAGGAGCCTGTGTACGGCACCTGGATGACGTATGAAGCCGATGAGTGGGTGAAAGTCGATACCGCATCCGCCAAGGGCACGGTGGAAATGCCTGCCTGGCCGCAGACCGGCGTCACGCAGCCTGTCCTCAACCATCTTGGAGCCCGCCGAGAAGCGGCGCGGACCGAGGAATACAAGGCGACGTTAAAGGACATCAAGAGCGGCAAGCTGTATGAGATCACGAAAATCGGCACGAAAGATCTGGATGCCGCAACATTCGGGAAATTGCGCCCGGGGACGAAATGGACCGCCGGAGTCAGCGGCCTTGGGAGCATCAAGGAACTCGCTCCCGTGGTTCCCTGACGAAGAATTGTGACTGCGCTCACGTTCCGCAATCCAGGGGATTCGCCGGACGGAAAGATCAAAACATGAATAACCTTCCTGCAATCCTCCTGACACCCGAAGCCTTTGAGATCTGGGCGAACCATTTCTCTGCCGGGATCTGCCTGCTCGGCGGTGATGGCCGCATCATCGCTCTCAACACGGCTTTGCAGGGTATGCTGCAAGTCACATCGGAACCCTGTTCCGGTAAATCGATCGCGAGTCTTTTCGCAGCGGATGCATCAGAACTTCTCAATACATGGATTGCTTCGGCATACGCGGGAAATGCGGCGGGAGGGTTGCTGGACATTGAGCTTCCCTCGAATCATATGCTTTGTCTGCAGACGCTCATTTCGCCCCTTCCAGTGGTTCAGCCTGGTTCTTTCCTGCTTCTCGGCCACTTTGAGAATGTCACGCAGCTTCGCCGCTCCGAAGAAGCTCTTCAACGAACTCTTGCCGGTCGTATCTCTACATCCTCCGCCCTGCTGACAAGAACCGAAAGACGGTATCAGACAATTGTTGAGACATCACCAGCGTGGATAAGCCTTTGCGATCCTCAGGGAGTCGTTCTCACCGTCAATCCGGCGGGATGTGAGCTGCTCGGGATGAAAGAGGCGGAAATCATCGGCCGCTCAGTCTGGGACTTACTCACGGTTCCCGAGGAAGCGGAGTTGATGCGCAAGACAGTCGAAACCATAACCTCGCGGCCTTATTCGGATCCCATTGACATAACTATTTCAAAAGGAAGCGGCGCGGCGCGGTTTGTGCAGGCCATGTTCAACCCGGTTGCGGGCGATGATCTGCCGTGTCGTCTGGCGTTGGTCGTCCTGGAGCGGACGGAAACCCTTCGGCAGATGAATGACACGCTCAGACGGGAGATTGAAAAGAGGATCAATGCGGAGAGTGAGCTGCTCAAGGCCAAGGTGATTGCCGAGAACGCGAACAGGGCGAAGAGCGAATTTCTTGCCAATATAAGTCATGAAATCCGGACTCCGATGAATGCCGTGCTCGGATTCGCAGCTCTGCTTCAGCGGACACGGCTTACGGAGATCCAGACGGATTATACGAACACGATTCTCTCTTCGGGACGTCTTCTGCTCTCGCTCTTAAGCGATATCCTGGATCTTTCCAAGATTGAGTCAGGAAAACTCATTCTGGAGGAAGTCGCGTTCGATATTCCCTCCACGGTTTCCGATGTCATCAACCTGTTCAGGCCCAAGGCCGACGAAAAGAAGATTGCTTTGAACGTATGCATTGATCCCGCTTTCCCGCAACCCGTCATCGGAGACCAGATGCGTTTCAGGCAGATCCTGATTAATCTTGTGGGGAACGCCGTGAAGTTCACATCTGTCGGCAGCATCACAACGCGGATACAGTGCCGTTACTGCACGAACGATTTTTGCGACATCGAGGCTTCGGTGGAAGATACAGGGATCGGCATACACCCCGAACAGATCGACCGGCTGTTCAACAAATTCACCCAGGCAGACAGCAGTACGACCCGCAAATTCGGGGGAACCGGTCTCGGGCTTGCAATAAGCAAGCAGTTGATCGAGCTCATGGGCGGCAGAATATCTGCAACCAGCACGCCGGATGTCGGCTCTGTTTTCGCCTTCACCCTGCGGCTTCCGGTAGCGGGAACGGCCAACACCGCGGAATCCTGCGGCAGCTCAGCTCAGGGAAAACAGATTGAGAAACCGAAGAGATTCAACCTGATATCCGATCTCGGCAGGCGGCTCAACGTTCTTCTCGTCGAAGACGAGCCGCAAAGCCGGAAACTTACCAAAGACTGTCTTGAAGCGCTCGGGTGCTCCGCAACGGTCGCAGAAGATGGTTCTGCCGCGCTCGTTCATCTCTCGACGGAACCATTCGACCTTGTTCTGATGGATTGGCAGCTTCCCGGGATGGATGGGCTCGAAACGACTCGTGAAATCAGGGAACGTGAGCAAAAAAGAGGTGCTTACCCGACCCCGATCGTTGCCCTGACGGCCAACGCAATGAAAGGTGACCGGGACATCTGCCTTGAAGCCGGGATGGACGGCTATCTTCCCAAGCCGCTGGATCTGGAAATGCTGAGCGAACTGATCCTGCAGTATATCAACGAGGGACGGATAAGAAAAAATATCTAACGATATTTATAGGCTTCCGTTCACTTTTTTTGGGCTTTGCGTGACATCAGGACTTTTCTGATGTCTTCGATCATCTTATCGGGCTCGATTGGCTTGACAACATATCCATCAGCGCCCTCTCTGAACGATTTCATGAACGGGTTGGTGAAGGCTGTAACCATCAATACGGGCGTTCCTGTCCCGAACAGAATTTTCTTCTTTTCCTCAATTCCGCGAAGACGTTTGAGGGTTTCGATCCCGTCCATTTCCGGCATGGCGATATCCAGCAGAACGACATCGAAGGGCTTGTCTTCCTTCATTGCAAGCTCGAATGCCTGGAGTGCTTCCGCGCCACTGGCCGTGCATATGCAGTCAGCAAGTTCCGCCAGACACTCTCGAATCAGTTTCCTGTTCAGAGCCTCATCATCGACGACAAGAATTTTCCACACGTGCTGCTTCTCCTGAAGAAAATTTGTCCTCTTCCACTTTTGGACAGCTTATAACCCTGAAGTCACTTTGGCAAGCAGGCTGTGCGGTCTCATTGGTTCCCACCGCCCTGAAACCGGATACGCTCGATCTGCCTTCTGATATTCTCCGGGGTGCGTTGCCCAGCCGGGAGAGCGTCATCTCCCAGAGCCGGATCGAGGTCGTCGCTGTTGAAGAGCCCCGTTCTTCAGGTATTGGATTCCCGACTGCTTTGTTTCAGAAGAAAGGACGCCAGGAGATCAGATGCTTCCGCGCCTATTGAACTCAGCGTTTTCCAGAAATGCTTCCGGGTGGCCGACCATATGAATAATTTCATCAAGTATTGTATAATGGTCGAATTCCTCCTCGGCAAGCGTTAAGAAAAGCTTCCGATGATGTTCGTCGTTTGTTTCCCGGGCTTTTTCCCGGTAGAACTTCTCACTGGCCTCTTCGCTCTTGCGGGCTTCCCTGTAAACATCCGTCTGAGTGCCATCCAGATTGAATTTTTCTTTCCCGGTTCTGAGCTTTGCGAGAATATCCCTGGAGTCATCGAGAATTTTGCACCTGGAAAGATCAGCATTTTCAGCTTTTTCCATTTTTAAAATCGTTTCATAATGCCGCTTTTCGCCATTTGCAAGCATCGTGAAAATGTTTTTCATACCCTGGTTGACGGCTGAATTTGCTAACTTCCGATACAGAGCCTCTGACTGAGCTTCTTTTTCCATTGCAAACTCGTAAATATTCATGGTCCCCTCCTGAATTTATATAGATATATAAAGCGAACAATCAACATCCAAAGGTTGAACTGATCGTCGCGTTCAAACGCGAGACGTCAATACTCCTCTTGAAGAGCGGATCCGGAGAATTCTGGTAAATACCCAGGTTGTCCTCGAACGTGGGACGTCCCTCTTCCTGATAGAAAATTCCAAGAGGAAGTTTCTGCGTTTCCAAGGCTCGTTTGAAAGCAGCTTCACGACTCGTTTTGTCGTGAGTTTCGTCGAGATAATACGTGTGCTCTTTGAACCAGCTGAAGGTGTTCACCCGGTTGAAGGTGATGCATGGCTGAAAAATATCGACCAGGGCATACCCTCTGTGACGGATGGCTTTCTTCACGATCTCCTTCGTCTGGGCCTGATCTGCGGAAAAACCTCTCGCCACGAACGAGGCGTTCAGGGAAAGGGCGAGCGCGATCGGGTTGAGCGGCTCGCTGGTCACTCCATGGCATTGAACCGGGGTGACAAACCCCTTTCCGCTGGTCGGTGACGCCTGGCCTTTTGTCAGACCATAGACCATGTTGTCGTGGACGATGTTGGTGATATCCGGATTTCGCCGGATCGTGTGGATGAAATGGTTTCCCCCTTCGCCGTACATGTCGCCGTCACCGCTTTCTGCAATGACCGTGAGGGCGGGGTTCGAGGCCTTTATGGCGGTCGCCGGAGGCAGCGCGCGACCATGCAGGCCATTGAAAAAATGGGCGTGTATGTACTGCGGAGTTTTTGCCGCCTGGCCGATGCCTGAAACGAGAACAACCGAGGTGGGTTCGAGTTCGAGCTCCGCCAGGGCTGACTGAATCATGTTCAAGATACCGAAGTTTCCGCAGCCGGGGCACCAGGCGATATCTGCATCGTGGGCGTTGAAGGGATTATTGTTCACGGCTGCACCTCCCGTTCCAGGACGAATTCGAGCGACGTCTGCAGCTCCTCGACAGCGAACGGAAACCCGTCGTATTTCAGGATTCTATGGGCCCATTCGATATCCCATTCGCTCCTGAGGAGCCGGCCAAACTGGCCGGTTGCATTCCCTTCTATCAGAATGAGTTGGGGTGCGCATTCCACGAGTTCCCTGGCTGCGACGGGCAGGGGGAACAGCTGCGTGAAGTGAAGAATTGCGACATCCGGCGAGTCGATCCGTTTCACGGCTTCACGAGCTGCTTCCAGCGTGGATCCCCAGCAGATGATGAGATGGCTTGCCGTTGCCGGGCCATACAGATCCGGGGGAAGCGCTTCCCTGGCGATTGCGGCGAATTTTTTCATGCGTTTCTCGACCATGCGGCGACGAACATGCGGGCTTTCGGTAATGTGGGCCTGCTCGTCGTGCTCATCGCTGTCCACGCCGACCAGGCCGGTGCCCCAGCCGGGAATGCCGCGCGGTGAAATGCCGTCTTCCGTCACGGCATACCGGCGATAATCCGTGGTTGTTTCAATGATGGCCGGTTTGGGGTGGTGATCGGAGAGCTCGAACTCCTTCACATCATAGCAGGAGTCCATCAGATACTGATCCGTGAGGATAATGGTCGGAACCTGCCATGCATCGGCCCGGTCGAAGGCCATTCGGGCGAGGCTGAATGCCTGCTCGATATTTCCCGGAGCAAGAATCAATCTGGGGAACTCCCCGTGTCCCGCGTAAAGGGCGAGATCGAGATCGCCCTGCTCCGTGCGCGTCGGCAGACCCGTGGCTGGGCCAGGCCGTTGCGCCAGATGAATGACCATGGGCGTTTCGATCATCCCACCGAGGCTCAATGTTTCTGCCATCAGTGAAAAGCCGCCGCCCGACGTTGTCGCAAGTCCGCGGGCGCCGGCATACCAGGCTCCGAGAACCATGTTTGCCGCGCTGATTTCGTCTTCGGCTTGTTCCAGGGCGACTCCAAAATCATGGGCGTGTCCGGCCAGGAATGTCAGCACTCCTGTGGATGGGGACATCGGATAAGAGGAGACAAAATTGCATCCTCCTGACAGAGAGCCGATGCCTACAGCTTCCGCGCCAGTCATAAACAGGGAATGCACCGACTCGGGCTTGCCGGGAAGAACGATTGGTATTGCGCCGCTGTGGCGCAGTTCAAGACCTTTTCCATATCCCTTCTGCGCACTGGTCAGAATTGTCTGAAGAACCTCAGGGGCTTTTCCCGAGAACTGATGCTTGATGGCCCGATTCAGCAACTCGAGCGTGAGTTCGAATGCACCCCAGATAATACCGGCGGCTATTGTATTCGCAAAGATTGGTCCGCCGGCCTCCCGTGCCATGGCTGTCAGGCACGTGTCGATGATTGGGTGATCGACATTCATGGCTGTCTTGTCTCCAAGAACAAGCGTGCCGGGGCCTATCCGGCTTTCGAGATGAGCCAGGGCTTGGGCCCCTAATGGGATGCAGAGATCGATGCGGTCCGTCCAGGCCCGCACTTCTCTGCAGCCGATGCGTATCACGGTTGAATTACTGCCACCCCGGACTCTGGACATATATTCCTTGCTTGCAAAGACATGAAAGCCTTCGAGGCGGAATGCCCGGGTTAATACGGATTCAATCGTCTGAATCCCTGAGCCGGCTTCGCCGGCGAGAACGATGGAAACGTCATCCCGAGCGGGATGTGTCTCGAATGTCATTCGAGGATCCTCTCTCTCTCTTTTTTGATCCATCTGACGGGATCATGAGAATAGTATATCCCTGCTTTCCCGAAATGGCCACCCGCTGGAAAATTCCCTTGGCGAGCGCATACCCGGAACCCTCTTGCACACCGTGAAACGGGTATGGTATCCTGACCGTGCTGCGGGAATAGCTCAGTTGGTAGAGCGCCAGCTTCCCAAGCTGGATGTCGCGAGTTCGACCCTCGTTTCCCGCTCTGAAACAAGCCCCGGAACCCCTGATGGGATCCGGGGCTTGTTGTTTCCGGAAAACCCCATGCTCCTGATTTTGCTGATGGTTTTTCCGATTTTCCTTGCCTGTCATTCTTCTTCCTGCATTGCGACGTTCAGCCCGGAGATCTTCATCGAGCGAGTCGTAGTGCGCCAGCAGCCCGCTCACGTTCGACAGTCTGCTTGAATCAGCTCCAGGCAACGAAAAGACCCTGGTCGGCCTGGACATTCTGCATGGCTCCGATAAGCTGGTTCAACGTCGGGGAATCGACCTGCTCGTTTCACCCCCTTGAGAAAAACGGGCAACCAGTTTCCTGCCACGAAAATGGTATACTGGAAAAAAATATTGCGAATTCCTGCGCTTCTGTTTCAACGGGGTTTCAATCGATTGGAGGGTTCAATGAGGATTCTGGCGGTGATTCTGTGCGTGTTTGTTTCGGCAACGGCCTATGCGGGAGGGTTTTCCTCGTTCTGGAAGAAGAACGTGGAGAAACCCTGGAAAAAAGAGGTTCTGGGAAAAAAGGACAAGAAACCCGCCCCCGAGCCTCCGGCGCCGGTTCCGGTACCCACTCCCCCGGCATCGGTCTCAGACAAGGCACAATCGTTTTCCCCGCGGCAGCAGAAGGCGATCGACTCCATTATCGGGTTCTACCGCAGGTTCGAGGGTGAAGCCGCCGCGGAAGAACTCCGCAGCCGCTTCAGCACGGGTAAAATCCGGGTGGGCCCCGTGGAATCCAACGACAATGCAGACACCAACGTCGATACCAAGGTCATCACCCTGAATGAAAAACTGGCCGAAGAGGTGATCAAGGGCACAAGCCAGAAGCAGGAACTGGGAACGGAAGACTTCAGAGCCACGGCGGACTGGGCGGCGACCATCAAACATGAGTATGTCCACGTCGGGCAGCCGGCATCGTTCATCATGCGCTCCACGGCCCAGTGGATGACGACCAAGACGGGTTATCCCTCCGAGGTGGAGGGCTGGCGAGCCGGGTTCCAGTCGTATCTCACGTGGCTTTCCATGATTCGGGGCAAACTGAATTCCAACCTGGAAGCGGAGCGGGAGGAAGCCGCCGCCGAAGTGAAGGACCTGTGCGAAGGCTTTCTGAACTATCGTCAAAACTATACTACTGGATACGGCGATATCATTCTGACAAGTTCCGGACAGGACAAGGACCGGGTGACCCTCGATGAGGCAGCCAGTGAGGTCGCGGAGTTGAAAGCGAGCGCGGAACAGATTCTCAAGCGCACCGGCTTCCAGGTCTTCACCAACCCGAGAGTGTGCAACCCCGAAGAGGGCCAGGTCTACGAGCTGAAGGCATCCCTGCGGGGGAAGGAACCAAAAAATATCCTTCACTATCGCTGGTATGTCGATGGCGTCAGGATGGAGCCGACCGGCCCCGTTTTCCGGCGCACCGCAAAAAAGACCGAGAGCGTCCGGCTCGAGGTTGAAGACAGCTTCTGCTCGAAGCGGGATTTCACCTGTCATGTCACGGTGAAACCGAAGACGGAGCAGCCGAAGGCGCAGCAACCGAAGCCGGCTGCCCCGGCCGGCGGAAGCGTCACCGGAGTCGCCGAGTGGGGATGCCACCACATCCAATACACGATTTCCGGTGCGGAACTGGTCACCCCGCCCACGATGACTTCGCCGAAATTCTGGGATGTGTACTCGTATTCCGGGAAGGTTCATCACGTCGGGATCGTCACCATCTCCGGAACCGCCATCTCCGACAATCCGACGACATCCGAGGCTTTCTACTACGGGATCGAAGTTTCCCTCACCATCGGAAAGAATTCCAAAACCTTCAGCTACAGGGCACCGCCCGGGGAAAAGCTGAACAAGCCGTTCAACCTGTCCGTCGCCATTCCGGAAGGGGCTTCGGGCGGAACGTTCAACATGACCCTGACCCAGGTCAATCCCAATTACGGCAATCGGGGCGTAGCTGTGGAAGGGAACCTGACGGTGAAAGATGATTGACCGGTAGAAGAAGTGATTTCGCTTGCCTGAAATCCTGTGGACGGTGCTCCTAGTGGCTGCTGATCTGGCCGGAGTGGAGCATGCATCTTATCGATTTGATGCCGCTTTTTGCGCATTCACCCGGCATGTGGCCGCACGGAAGGCGGCCATCGGATTGTACAGGTGGCTTCGCCGGAGTTTTTTCGGGCGTTCCTTTTGGCGGTTGAATGGTTATTTGCGTGGCATTCACCGCCACGGCTGTGTTCGGTTCATTTGTCGTGCAGATGGATACCCGGATTGTATAGCGGCCAGGATTCCGGTATGCGTGGCTTGCGCTTTTCGCGGAACTTTTGCCGCTGATGGTTCCATCTCCGAAATCCCAGCTGACCAGGAACCCCGGCGACTGTCCGCTGTCAGCCGACTGACCGGTGCGCGCCGGCGGATGGCCCGACTCTACCGCCCGTTTGTAATTCAACAGAGCCAGCATTCCTTCCGGTGAGTCGGGGTCGTGTCCGTCATAGGGGTCGAATATTCCGGGAGAACCGCCGCTGCTGCTGCTGCCGCTGCCGGTTGAGGGCAACGCGACACTCATATGGATGGTTTCACCCGTATTCGCCACGGATGGGCAGGTCAGGCCTGCCGTTGACGGTATGGGAGGCTCCGGTTTTCTGCCGGCGGCTTCACGCAATGCATCAAGAGTTTCTTTGAAAACGGTGAGAGCCCGCGCGGCGGTATTGTAGGGCGGAGTCAGCCTTTCGAGAGCAGCGTCGGCGAGACCGCCGATTTCCGGAGAGCCCCCCGGAGATGTCACTGCTGCAGGTTTCAGCTGCCCGGCTTCACTTCGTATCTTTTCCGGCAGGCGCTCGAGAGTGCCGACTTCGCCGAAAAAGTCTTCGGGCATGTTGCCATCAGGACGCGCAATGCCGCGCAATTTCGATTTTATGACGATCCAGTCGCTTTCATTGGTCTGGCGTTTGTCCGCAAAATAGGCCTCTGATTTTTCGACGCGCTCTTTCAGGCGGTCAAAAGCGGCGATCGATTTCTTGTACTGAACTTCGTTTTTCCGCATGACCTGGGCATTGGCGGCGCCCTGGCGGCCTTGCTCCGCCAGGGCCGCCTTCCGGGCCTCAAAATCCGCAATAATAGTTTCTATACTATTTAACGAAGACAGCTCGCCGATTTTGAATAACTCATTTTTACAGGTTACGATGATGCCGGCGTGCTTGTCATAGCCGGCAGCCAGCACCTGAACAGCGAGAAGAGCTTCTTTGGGATCCCCGCCCAACGTCAGTGCCCGCCTGGAGGCTTCGGCCTGCCTGGTCATCGTCTGAAGGGCGCTTTCGGTTTCCGCAAGGGACGTTGCGATTCGTTTTTCTGTTTCCGGCAGTGCTTTGAGCGTATCTGTTTCTTTCAGATTGTTAATTTCGCGCAGCCCTGACTTCAAATCGTCGAGCGTGCCATCACACTCGCGGCAGAACTGCCTTGCCGACCTGGCATTCTGTTCCAGCACGGATTTGAGATACGCGGCTTCGTTGGCCAGGCGCTTCAGCTCGACAATGGTGTCTTTCCCGAATTTGACGGCCTTTGCGTTCTGGACACTCTGTTCCATGTTCTGCGCCTGCATTTCAGCGAATGTCGTTTCGAGGACATTGCGGGTATCGAGAGCCTCCCCGACCAGGAAAATAGCCGAATCCGCCGCTGTTGCCGCTGCTCCGGCCGCGGTGTGGGTCGCTGATTTCAGAAGGTCGTAGCTGCCGATCATCGTGCCGTGAAACGTGCCTTTCAGGGTGGCTTCTCCCATGATTTTCAGTTTGACGGCGGTTGATTCGGGATCTTCTCCGGCGGCGATATACTGCAGCTTGAGGCGCTCGATTTCCCTGGCGGTGTAATCAGCCGTTTCTTTATTGACCGATTCCAGTGTCGAACCGATCGACATGTTCCAGAGGATCTGAGTCGTGGTTTTGCCCTCGGCATACTGATTGCCGATATTCAGCACGGTATTCACCAGCCCGAGGCTGTTGCTGATCGTGGTTTTTCGGCCAGGTGACGACTGCGGCCTGTTGCCCTTCTTGAGCTCCGCATTGACGCCTCTGGCAAAATCGCTGCCG
>Ga0116170_10004109_pt1 | contig 13399 bp, 17 predicted proteins | sample AD_JPNHW1_MetaG_FD_89797 | JGI IMG/M metagenome (GOLD analysis project Ga0116170, IMG submission 89797) | Active sludge microbial communities of municipal wastewater-treating anaerobic digesters from Japan - AD_JPNHW1_MetaG | ecosystem: Engineered > Bioreactor > Anaerobic > Digestate | place...
CACCACGTGAATCCCACCTGAAGAGACGCACGCTTCTTGCCACTGTATGTTGAAGAAATCGCATATTGCCATTGCCTCAGCCTTTGCATACTCATCAGCGTGTTCAATCATGTGAATGACTTCTGCTGAATTGGTGTGGAACATGTGTTCTATCAAACATGCAGGTGGGTTTGTGTGCTGCACAACATACAATCCCGACTCGTATAATGACGTATCTGGCATGATTCCACGGTCTTTTCCAGGTGATAGCGGTGCTATCCTGTCATATAACAGCTTGGAAATTCTGTAGCTATTGCTGTTTGTACCACCTTGCCCATAGTAGTACACCTCTGTTCCTTGTGCTGCAGACACACCAGCGTTTGTGTGATTGTCGATGAACAGTTCACACGCCATTGCGTTACAGGCTTCAACCGTCTGAGCCAATGTCATGCCCTTCTCATTTCTGATTACATTGAATTGCCCTTTCTGTGTCTCCAACCAGTATTTGATTCTGTCGGCTAAGAAGTGCATTCTGTCTTCCTCAGTTCCGTATGCACCAACACCAACGTTTTCACGTTGCGTGCTGGCACTTACCATTACTCTGTGTGCCATGTCAATCCCTCCTTATTTTTTCATGACGGTTGTGAATAGTGCGATAGCCACTGACATGATGAATGCATATGCCCCAATTATCCATCCAACAAAGCCTTTCTGACCATCTTTCTTGTCTTTTGCACATGTAGCACAGTCACCCTTGGTGACGTACTTTTCTGCTGCTTCAACTTTGAAGTCTTGAAATTCACTGGATAGTGCTGCTACACCTCCCTTGATTTCACCCAACTCTTTGATTAAGTAGCTTTGGAAATCTTTTTCCATCTTCACCACCTCCTTTCAACCAATGTACAGCTATTAGCTGAAATCAACTTTTATAGCCGTTGGGATCATACCGAATGATGTCATATATACTGGACTTTGAAAAATGATATAATTCTCGCCTTTCATTATGTAATTATTTCGGATACTTACATTTTTTACTCCAATAGTTGCAGCAGGATTAGCACCATTCTTTAATAATTGTCCTGATGATGCATCTCTCCATATTAAACCTTGAGTCATTGGTTTACCACCATCATTAAATGAAGTATCCCATACAACTGGATACATTGTAGTATTATCAGTTATATTCTTACATACATTTGTACAATAAGAATAACCTGAACCATCTGGATACATACCAAATGCTATTTCTTTATTATTATCAGTAATACCATAATATATTAATTGTCCAGCAGCCGAGAAACTTGTAGTCTCTGTAAGAATACAAAAGAAATTAGTATCACAAACCATATGTATACCAGATATTGGACGCGTTACATACCATCCATTAATAGATACAACAGTTCCAGTTAAATTGCTTCCACTATATCCGTCTCCATATTTTAGTTCTATTCCAGAAGGAGAAACACCAATTCTAATATATTTGCTAGATATGGGAGAAGTAAATATAAGAACAGTTGTACTCTGATAACAATTAACTGTTATTAATGATTTTGCAGTTAATGCAGTTACTATATCGGCTATAGTAGTATCAAATACATTAATTGAACTATAAGATGCTGCCATTTTTTATACCCTCCCTTACCATTGAAATAATAGATTTGTTGTTTTTGCCAAACCATCAGATGATAAATACCATGGTGCTTGGAAAAACAAGTAACTGCTACCATCTGTGTACACTTCCGTGGTTGCGTGGCTGCAGGACTTAATACCTATTACACCATCCAAGTCAGAACCATTCTTGAGAATCTGGCTTGATGACTTGTTCTTAAGTATCAGAGTCTCAGTCAACACATAGTTACTATCATATGCTATACCACCGAATAGAACAGGTTCAATCTCTACGTTGTTTGTAAGGTCTCTGCACCTGTGTACAGTACCAATCGAACTGTATCCATTGCCACCCAATATAATATCTCTGCCACTATCACAATTCCCAACATACCCAAAGTTAGAAGCTGCAGTTGGGTAAATATAGTTGGCATATACAGTTCCTGACATGTTGATGTTTGTAACCACACCAGTTGTATTGTTTATGGTGTAGTTTACACCTCTAACCCAGTGAGTGCCTGTCTTGCCTGAACCTGACCAAAAGTCATCAGTCTCACGTTTGATTGGTTTATTGGTCAATGTGAACGTGCCACCAGATATTGTCTTTGCCTCATTTGCCACGGATGTAGCGTATTCACATATGATAGCAAACCAGTCTGCAGCCACAATCATGTGAGTTTTGTATAATGTGTCTGATGTATAGTCTGTAAAAACCTTGAAATCAGTTGTTAACGATGCAAGGTATTGGTAGTCACAATATACAGTACCTGACATGTTAATGTTCGTAACCACACCAGTGGTGTTGTTTATAGTATAGTTTACATCCCTAACCCAGTGAGTACCAGTCTTACCAGAACCGCTATAGAAATCATCTGAGTTTGGCACAATCGGTTTGTTTACAAGGGTGAATGTACCGCTGGAAATCGTCCTTGACTCGTTTGTAATCTGTGTAGGAGTCATTGTTTCCTTGAAGTACATCCTAACCTTGCCAGTCGAATAATTGATTCTGAAATATTTGTCATTCAATGTAGTTGAAAACACCACGTCGGTGGTGTTTTGGTAGTATATAGTTGATACAAATACACCAAGTGATGATATTATATCAGCCAAACTAGCTGGATTTGAATATGTTGCCAATCAAAACACCTCCTTATGGTTTTGTGATTGCTGTAATAGCTAAACCAGTGGTGACACTGGTGATTGTCGGCAATGAAACTGTCGAGAACCAAGCTATTCCAGTGCCATCTGAGTTAAAAAAACATCTGCAGTCAGTCACTGTACTGATTGCTCCACCTGAAGTAACCACTGTGAACAATGGTGTTCTGTCACTTGTGAAACCACTTGTATTTGTTGAAACTGCACCGCTTGTTGGATTTACCTCAATGTAGTTTGTTGTGTTATTTGCTAGTGTGATGCTACCTGCAGATGTCGTATGGATTACGTTGTTTGTTCTCACTTTACCTGCATTGTAAGCGAAATCCAATCCGCTATGACTGCCACTGTTCTCAGCATAATCACCTATCGCACCCATTGCACCAGTGTCACCCTTTGCTGCAACTATCTCCCAGTATGTTGGACTTGATGCAGGTGTGTTACCTGTATTTGTGTCCTGTAAGCTGACATATGAAGTTCCAAGGTCTGTTACACCATCATTCTTAGCGTATGTTGTACCTGCTGCATATGCACCCAACCAATTGATTGGAAGTCCGCCACCGCCACCGCCACCAGTAACTTCCTCGAATACCAAGTCATCAGTTCCCAAGGTTGGGTCAACCGATGTCAAATTATACACCTTCTTTGCCAAAGTGCTTCCAGACATTACGTATATGGCTGCACCAGAAACAATATCAGCTGCAGCATCAAAATCAGACGCTCTTGACCATGCACCTGAAGAGGACGCAACGTAAATTCCGTTGGTTTTCTTATCAGCTTGGTCTTTTATCAGTATCCTGTCACCACCATTTGTGGCAATACCATCAACTGTCTGTGTTCCACTCAATGTAATCGCTGCAGTTGATGCCAATCTGACTCTTAGGTGTACATGTATCGCTTCATGTGTAACATGTGTGTTGGTCGCTTCTAATGAGATGGCTGGTGCTGTCCTCCAATTTGCTTTTCCTGTAATCTGTTTTATCATGTTGGCTAACCACCCGAAAAGGATGGTTATTTTTCCAGTGTTGCCAGTAGACGCATCTGCATCAGTTAGAGTTCTGTTACCAATCATATCATCATCAACAGATATAACATCTTCGCCACCAGTCTGGTGTGATGTATGATGATTTGATAAGTCAGTCCAACTGGAAGCCCCACCTCTCTCACGCTTTGTAATTTGAGCAACATTTTTACGTTGGTCTCTAGCACCAAGTATCTTAATTATTTCACCAGCAGCTGTTCTATTGTTAGCCATGTCCATCTACCCCCTTTTCTGCTTACGGCACACATTTTATTAATTGTCCATTGCTTGTTCCACCATATAACGCTCCATCGTAAGCCATTAAAGTAAAAATACCAATACCAGCACTATATCTGCAAACTTGTTGCAATGTAGAATTGTATCTATACAAGACTCCATTTGAATCAACAACATAAAGTTGATTTCCTAAGACTGCCATATAATGCAATGTCGCATCAACTGAAGCTATTTGAGTCCAAGCGTCAGAATCATTCCATTTGAATAATCTACCTCCCGATGTACACCCATAGAGAGCATCGTTGAAAACTATAAGATTTTTTATATGTGTTTGACCATTGAGTTGTGGTGCTTTCAGTACCCATGCATTTGAGCCATTCCATTCATATAATTGTCCGTTCGGATAAGTTCCTCCATAAATTTTTCCATTGTACTCACAAAGAGTATACATGTAATTTTCTGTTCCTCCAGCTTGACCAGCTACCTCAGCCCATGCATCTGTTCCATTCCATTTAAATAGCCTGCCGCCTGTCTGGGTAGCGGCATATAGTTCGTTATTGTACACTATCATAAAATTAAGCCATTTTTGGCTGTTTAGTTGTGGTGCTTTTAACGTCCATGCATTAGTACCGTTCCACTCAAGCAGTTCGCCGCTTGTTATATACGTTCCGTTTCCGCCATATATCTTATTGTTATATTCCGCAATGAACACAGCATCATCACCAGACTGATATTCAGCAGCTACTTGAACCCACGCACCACTTGAATACTTAAGTAGTCTACCGAGACATCCGGCATATAGTTCGTCATTGTAAACGATCATGTTTTTTATGAGTGCATTGATGTAAGTATCAGCTAAGAGTTCCCAATTTGTAGCAGATAATGGAGTATACCCAACATGAAAAGCTTTGATGTTGCTTGAAAAACCGTCAGGGTTCAAGTCAAAACTTATGGATGTTACCTTGTATATCTCAGATATCGTGCTGCTTGACTCGATGACTTGTACACAATCACCTACTTGCAACCATGGATGAGCCACACATACAAAGTCCGTGCTGACATATCTGTTCAACATGTCACTCTTCAGACGGTTGGCACATTTCTGCACTTTGGTAAGTTCATCAAGGTATTGATTGTCTGCAAACAAAACCTTATCCAAGTCTACCCTCGAACCATCCCACAGAGGTGATGTAACGGTTGCTGAAGCTTCTTCACCGTCACCAGCTACTCTTATTGTACCGTACACGTTACGTCTGCTTAAAGTCAAATTTAAGCCAAATATGTCCTCTCCCTCTCTATACACATGTGCTGCGTATATATAGCTACAATAACAATTTCCAACGATTCCTATGGGAACAACTGCGCCAGTTTCATAATTTATTGTGTAATCTGTATCTTTTATAAATACAGTACCAGCACCACCTGCTTGACTCGAAAAAATTTCAGAGCCACTAACAAGCGGATAATGCGTAAGTGAGAAGTTTGCTGATAAACTATGCAGTTCATCATCAACGGACGGTGAACGGTCTGTTTGGTGATAGAAATTGGCTTTACCATCTTCATCAACCCAGAACTCAAATCCAGCTGCAGTGCATAGGTCATTGATACAGTCCATATAACTCATCTTTTCCCACATTGGGTCAAGTTGAATCCCTGTTTGTTCAACAATTACGTCTGCAGCTGCAAATCCTGCTCTCACACACAAGTCCTTAACTATATCAGCTATATCTGGTATCACTGTTGTTCCTGAGTCAAGCCAATATTTTGTAACACCTGAAGGGATTGGGTATTCGATATAGTATTCAGTTTCGCCACTTAAAACTAGCTTTATTTGCTTGTCTATGAGCAAACATGCAAGGTCTCTACAATCAACACTAACCGTATAGTCATTAGGATTTGCTGAGAATCTTACTTCATCAATTTCCCCAGTAAATACTGTCGCTATGTTGCTGCCATATCCCATCTTAGCAACAACTCGTGTAGATGGAACTAATACGTTTTGCCACATATTAGCAGTCTTCCCAAAATCAGTTGACCTATATGGTGTATAATAACCTGTATCAGTAGGGTCTGCTGGATTTACGTTTGGAAAAGAAAAAACCAACCTTTGAGCGTCGGCAGCTTCTTCACGTTGTACACTCATTGATGTTACTTGGAGCACATAACTTTCTCCGAAAGTTGGAAATTCAATCCAGCCTGTTGGTGCATCACTACCAAGCATGGATTTTGATTTGATTAAGTTGGTTATACCAGCTGGTATCAGTCTCATAACGTCACCTCCAGAAAGATTGCTGTATACCACACTCTCGTGCTTCCCTTTTTCCTATCACCACTTAGTTGCTCAATGATGGCAAGTGTGATTGATGTGCCATCGTGAAATTCAACCTTACGCTTTGTAAACGCTTCATAGTCCACTTCAATGCTGTCAAAATCAATCTTCTCTGCCCAACCTGATACTTCCCTGCGTTCTCTTCCTCTACCAGCCATAAGTGGTCTAGACTGTGCTGTTGTGACTCCTACGTATGGGATGATTGAAGCTTCGTCACCAAACTGTTCGATGTCATTTCTGTTGTACTCGTAAAGATTCAATTTCAATGTTCCCCATTTATTTTCTGATGGTGCTGGCAATGTTAATCACCTACCCTTCCATGAAGACAGCTGTATACCACACTATATCGTATCCAAGCTGTTCATTACCCTCTATTTTCTCAATCCTTGCTGTCATCGTGAAACCGTCATCGAATGTCACTATACGTGCTGTCGCTGCATTCTTGTCGTTCTTCATTGCAAGGTAATCGGCTCTCGTTGCCCAACCCACAATCTCACGTCTTCTGCGTTTTCTCCCAGTACCCATTAAAACGGTATTAGGAGAATTGGTAGTGTGTGAATTGTAGGCTGGCAACAACTCCTTCTCAGCAAAATACCTGACAACTGCAGGTCTCTTGTATTCCATTATGTTCAATGTTGTGCTTCCCCATGTCTCAGCCATACCAATTCTCCTTTCTTATTTAAACGCTTTGTTTGCTGCAGGTTGCTTGCTGTATCTGCTGCTGTTTGCTGCCAAGTCCTGTGCTACAATAGAAGTAATTTCCTTGGTCTCACCCTGCATGTCGACTCCACGAACTATGATTGTACCGCTGTGCTCATATTTGACCACCTGTTTGGCTTCTTGCCAAGCGTATGCTTGCTTCTGTCCAAATAGGTTGGCGTATTCCTTAAGTTGTCCTTCATCAAGTCTGGATAGTCCTATAATCTGTTTAGCACTGCCTGCACCCATCTTGCGAAGTTCATTCATGAAATCGTCATTGCCTCCACCAAGTTTACCTTGGATTGTAGCCAAAGCCTGAGACCACTGTTTCATTTCCTCGACTTGCTTTCTGAGTCTGTTGGTTAATGATGCTCCAGAACCTGTTCCCGAACGCTGTACCTTGTCGAACAAACCAACGAAACTGCTGAACGACTTTGTTTGGTCAACTATCTCTTTGGTTACGTCCTTCATCTTGTCGGCAAGTTCTTCCATAGCTGATTTGCCCTTCTTACCAGTCTTGTCAGTCTCATCACCAAGTTTGCTGAAGTCTATTGCTGTTGTCTTTACTGTCTCACCAAGTTTAGCTGCATTCATGTCCACTTGCTTCAAGTCTGCCTTTGCTCCATCTGCATTGATACGTGGTAGTGTAATCGGCTTGAACGTCAAAGCACTGTTACCAGTGTATTGTCCAGGAGTTGGCATTTTGCCTTCTGTGGACTTAGCCCAATCGCCTTTAAGCTTACCCATACCAGCGTTTATCTTGTCTATAGCTGCAACTGTGCCATCTGCGTATGCTTCAGCACCACCCTTGACTCCCTCGATTGCACCAGACACTGTATTTCCCAAGTCTGTCCACATGCTCTTCGCACTGTTACCAGCTTGTTTCAGTGAATCCCATGCACCACCAAAGTCTCCAGTCAATGCTTGTGCTGCTGCTTTAAGAACGTATACAAGGCTTGTTAAACCGTCTACGATGAACTTTAATGCAGGTGCTAGTGCTTTTACCAGTCCACTGAATACTGCCACCACAACACCAAGTAGTGCCCAAAGGACAACTCCTATAGCCTTTACGATTGGACTGACCAAATCCCACAATGCCATGAATAATTCCCCAAGTGCCTTGAACAAATCCATGATTGCACCAAACACAGGCTGTAAGTTCTGCCACAAATCAACAAACAACTTTGCAAAATAGTCTAGGATTGGCTGCATGAATGCAAGGAATGCTGACCAAGCCAACATCATAGCTTCAATGATTACAACACCGTACTGATTCCACAATTGACCGATGTAGTTGATTACCGCTTCAATCTTTGTTGCTATGAAGTCCCAAATGACTGCTACTCCCTGCCTGAACTGCTCTGATGTGTTCCATAGGTATATCAAAGCTGCCACCAATGCTCCAATTGCCACAACCGCTATGATGACTGGTGCTCCAATTGCACTAATTACACCAGCTACCGCACTGAACGCCATTATCAAGCCACCTATGATGAGTAAAAGTGGTCCAAGTGCAGCTAGCAGTAGTCCTACGATGAGCACAACCTTCTTGACGGTTGGACTCAAACCCTCAAACCACGTCTGCAGCTGTTTAAGCTTCTGTGTCAACTGAGGTATTACCTCATTTGTCATCATGTCAAACAATGGCTTCATTACCGCTCCTAGTGTGGTCTTTAATGTATCCCTTAATGTGCTCATTTGCCCATCAAACGTCTTTGATGCAGTGTCCATGGCTTTGTAGAATCGCCCACCTGAAGACGTCGCTACCTCGAATGCCTTTCTGACTGTCTCAGCACTGATACCGCCTTTTTCCATGGTCTCTTTCAACTCAGACATTGACTTACCAGTCTTCTCACTGATTATCTGCAATGGGTTAAACCCTGCGTTAACCAGCTGTAACAAGTCTTGTCCCATCAACCTTCCAGTTGCCTGTATCTGTGCGTATGCAAGGCTCAATGACTTGAATTTCTCCTTGTTACCCATGGCAACGTCACCAATCATTGATACACTTGGCATTACGCTCTCAGCTGTTTGTCCGAATGCAAGCAAGGTCTTGGAAGCGTCCATTAAGTCAGTCATCTCGAAGGGTGTGCTATCAGCGAACTTCTTGAGGTCTGCTACCATGGTCTTGGCTTTCTCTGCACTTCCCAGCATTGTTGTGAAATTGGACTGAGCCTGTTCCATTGCTGAATCAAAGCTTATACCCTCCTTAACAGCTGCCATTAATGGTGCTGTAACCGATGCACTCAATGCTGCTCCCAGTCCTGCAAGCTTAGTTCCCATGGATTGCAGGTTTTGGAATGCACTGCTGATACGGTTGATGTTGTTTACGGCACTGCTACCGTTGACATTGATATTATAATTTATATCCCCACCGTTTGGCATTTTCTTCACCTCCTATCTGAAGGAATTCACGGTTTGCTGCTGTTGCTTTCTGAACTCTTCTTCTTCAGCTTCAAGTTCGTACAATGCATGCCATTGCACAAGTTCGGAAGAACTGATTCTGTCAAGCATTTCCTCAACCGTCATACCACCCAGTGTTCTACACAATGTCATGTAAAACCTTAGCTCTGGGTGGTTTCGGAGTTTTTTATTTCAGTCTTGATTTGGTTCTCCAACAAACCATTCCTCTTTGCACATTCCTCAAATAACATCTGCAGTAGGTCTGCATCAAAGTTTTCCACTTCAGCCACATCATCTGGGTTGTTTGTGTCATACAAGCATACAGCATCTTCGTCACATAGGCTTGCAGCCACAATTTCAGCCATTAATTTAAACAACTTAGGAAAGTCCTGAGTGTTAACTTGCACATTCTCTGCACCAGCTGCAACCATACCTTCAAGTTGGTTCTGTCCATACACATCGGATACCCTTGCAAGCAATAACGCTCTCTGTGTTCCTGACCATTTTCTGATACATACCTCACCTTCCCAAGCTGGGACAAAGAACGGTTCACCGTTAATTGGTTTCTTGCTATTGATTTGACTCCTGTTTATTGACATAAAAGTCACTCTCCTTCTTCATAACGCTAAATTTGAATTTCAACAATTTCATGCCGTCTTATTTGATTAACCCGATGGATGGAAAAGTACCCACCCATCGGTTAATCGTTGGTTTAAATTGATTCTGTGAAGCCTAACATACCGTCTTATTGAACAGTTCTTGTTACGCCACCAGTGATGATAAATGAAGCTGAATATTTAACAGCGTCTCCTATACTTCCAGGAGGGTTGTAGGCTGTCATTACAGCTTGGAACGCATACTGAACTTTGCCAGCACCAGTTCCTTGTGGTCTATACACTACAGCAACCTCAATTCCAAGCAATGGGTCAAGCCATCCATCAAGTGTGATATCCCAAAAGCCTTCAATTGCGAATGTACCTCCCTTTAATCCAGGAATATAGGTCTTGTCAGTTGTTCCGAAACAACTTGTTTCTGCAGTATCTGCCGCTCTTGGAAAGTCAGCCTTATTGGTATAAGGTGACACATCATGCGTTGCAACGCTGCAGTAAATCGATTTACCATGTACGAATGCCATTACGCTCACTCCTTTCTTCAGGTGAATGATTATTTCCTACATAACGCTACTGCGAATGTAGCTGTTCCAGAACCACCATTAAATGCATATTTGACTCTGGTGTACCTCTTGACTGTACCGCTAAACACAATCCTTTCATGTGTTAAGGCTGATGCCAATGTGAATGTAGCCAATGTGGTTGTATCAGTTGCAAAGTTGTCGGTAGAATGCTCTATCGTAACTGTTACAACTGCTGATGTGCTGTACAGTTCAAGGTAAGCAGAACCACCGTTTGATGTAGCTGCTGTGTTGTCATTGGCTGTTGTTGTTCCATTAACTGTTACAGCTTCGTATTTCTTAATCAGCTTAACACGCTCTCTGCCCACGTTTGAATGTCCTGCCATGCTGATTTTCACTGCATCGTCCTTTGTACCCATGACTGAGTACGCTGTTTGAATCATGCTTAGTGCGTATCCGATACCACCTAGCACATTGCCTCCAGGAAACCATATCATGTTATTGACTGTGTTTGCTCCTGATAGTACGGTGTTAAGTTGTTCGTCAACTGCTCCTACATCACCGTCGTACAAACCTTCTGCAGACAATGTTGCGTCCTTCATGCCAGCCAAGTATGTCTTGTTGTCGTTTCCGAAGGTGCTTGTCTCTGCTGTATCGGCTGAATACGGTGAATCAATCTTGTTTAGATAGCCTGTGATGTTGTAGCCATTTAACATCACGAATATCGACTTACCATGTACGAATGCCATGTTTACTCACTCCTTTCCTAGTATGCATTGATTATTGAGGTTGAAAAGTTCAAAGACTGAAGGTGGCGTCTGTTTTGGTCTCTGCCAAGGTCAAACACATCACCTTGCTGCTCTATAAACAAGTAAGTCCTTGTAGTGCCGACTGGTGTGTAGTTCGTAACACCATCTAATGCTGCTTTTATAGCCATCCACAATACGTGAAGCTGGTGTTCAGATGGATGTCGTGCCATTATCTGAAACGACGGATGAATTATGGCTGCTTTGGTATTTGCACCAAAGGTGTGCTCTGGGTTGTAGCCACCTGTGTGGACTATAGCGAATGCTATTTCCTTATCTGCAGGTAATTCACCATACACATCTGTTGTAACTGCAGCTAGCAAGGCTTTGATGTCAGCTGTTATGTCAAATGGTTCAGCCATTTTCAGTCACCTCCCCAACTTGAGAATTCATCTGGATGATACACCCTTCGAATTCAAGTTTTATGCTGGTTGGGTGTCCTTGACCGTCTTCAACCTTGAATTCAATGCATCTGCAATTCTCGACTTCCTCACCATTGATGAATATCCTCGTTCTTGTTGGGTCAGGATGAGTTCGTATTTCCACTTTATTCACTCTCATACAACACCTCCTGATTCCAGCAACCGCTTAACACGGTATGCTATCCTGTTCATGAGTTTCTCTCTTGCCCTCATTATTGGGTCTTCAAGGAACTTGGCTTTGCCTACTCTGTGATGCCATGCAGTGTTCTCATGAACGTATATCGCATACACTGTGGTGACTTCACCAGTCTTTGGATTAACCTTAGTGGATGTTCCACCATAACCAAGTTTGATTGAGATGTTCTGACCACTCTGTGTAGGCTCTGACACGAATCCGCTGTTCTTCAATGCTCCAGTATCTACAGGTACTTCCCTCTTTGACTGCGTCATAATGATTTCTGCTTCCTGCTTCAACGCTGCTTTGACTTCATTCGGATACCTCTGTACAAAGCCTGACAGCCTTGCTCTCATACGCTCAAAACCCTCAACACGGATGTCAAAGAAATCGTTTGCCATAGATACCACTCCTAACCTACGTATATGACTATATGGTCAATGTTTCCATCTTCATCTGGGTTGTGTGCCACATGTTTAATCTCAGGCTGTGACACCAATGTGCCAGCTGGTAATGTGAGTTTGTCACGCTCGTTTAAGTCTGCAATCTGTTCTGCGTAAATCTGGCAAGTTGATACGAACTGCTGACCATTGGACTCACGAACCACGATGTTGTCGTACTCAACTCTTGCTAAGAACGTCGATATCGTTTGCCAGCTGTAAGACACGTGTACTGTGCTTCCAGTTGGGATGGTGCTATCTGCTGTCCTAGCAATCTTACCTGTCGTATAATCAATCGTGTAATCACTGTTGAGTGCATAGGTGACTTCATCGGCTGCGTCGGTTACAATCATCCCAGCCAAGATGGTCTGTCCACCAGTTGGGTCAAGAACCAAGCTTTCTACCACTCCAGTCAATACCACGTTCTGGTTTGTTACCTCATTTGTCCAAGTGAAGTCATTGTGGTCATCATAGCTAACGAATTTGAGCCTTGTAACCGTCTGTTTACACAGTGCTTTAAGTTCTGCATCCATGATACCACCTCCTATGTTGCATCGTCATCGGATATGTCAACCGATGGTAGTGATTGTTTCTGCATGCCACGCCTGAAGGATGGCTCTACCCTGTCCGTGTCCTGATTGATTGTGTCTTTGTCAGCCTTGCTTATGCCACCAGCATACGGTAATACAACCTTGCTGGCTTGCATCCTCAACCTATTGGCTAACTCTGCGTATTTCTTGGCTTTGTCTGCATATACCAACTTCAAATTACCAATGGTACGCTCTTGTGCAGTTGATGCCATCTTACTCGAAATGACGTCTGCACAGTTGGCTGCTGCCATCTTGTAGTTGGGATACTCAGTCAACATGAAGTCAATTTCTTCATCCTGCAATATAGCTGATGCCACAATTGTGTCTTGGATGAGGAAACGTACCTTATCTCTGGTATGGGTCATTGTTGGGTCATATGTTGCAGCCATGTTTCATCACCCTTTCA
>Ga0116170_10004114_pt1 | contig 13390 bp, 9 predicted proteins | sample AD_JPNHW1_MetaG_FD_89797 | JGI IMG/M metagenome (GOLD analysis project Ga0116170, IMG submission 89797) | Active sludge microbial communities of municipal wastewater-treating anaerobic digesters from Japan - AD_JPNHW1_MetaG | ecosystem: Engineered > Bioreactor > Anaerobic > Digestate | place...
CCGTGTCGTAGGACTTGATGCGGCCGAAGCCCCAACTGCGGTGCACGCAGTACGCACCTGACTTCATCGCCTCAAGCTTGGCCTTGGCGGCTTTCAGCTCGGGCTTTTGGGAGAGCAAATCTTGGACAGCTTCAGCGTTCATAAATTCTTGGTCGAATAGCGGAAGGGAACGATTTGGCGGCTATTGCGCGGCGATGTCAAACTGTGTCTCATCCTCCGCTATGGAGTCTTCCCCTCGCCGCTTTCCTCAAAAACACCGCTTTGCCGGCGGTCGTGCCGACATGCCCGCAGCCCGGGAACGGCGCGGGGTCGGACCCCGCGAAGCATTGACCACCGAAACCTGGACGCTGGCCGTCGCCCTTGTGGCTGGCTGGCGCGAGGGGCAGGGCAGGGCGGACCATCTGCTCAGCGATCTGGCCGGCGGCTCGGCCGACCGCGGGCCGGCACAAAACCTCTTCTACGCCGCGCTGCGGCATTCGCGGCGCACCGACGCGGCGATCCGGCCGCTCATCGAACGCACGCCGCGGGTGCGGCTGCAGGCGCTGCTGGCGATCGCCGGCGCGGAGCTGATCGAGAATCCCGATGCGGCGACCGCCGTGATCGTCGACAACGCCGTCGAGCAGGCCAAGCGCCTGCTGAGCGAACCCGAGGCGCGCCTCGTCAACGCCGTGCTGCGCCGCGCCGCACCCGCGTTGCGCGAAGCGCCCGTGCCACCCGCCGACGCGTCGCCGGAGGAGCTGGCGGAGTATTTCAGCCACCCGACGTGGCTGGTGAAGCGCTGGCTGGGCGAACTCGGAGCCGAGGCCACGCGCCGGCTGCTCGAATGGAACCAGTCGACGGCGCAGGTCCACGTGCGTTGGCGCGCCGCCACGCCGCCACCGGCCGGACTGGAGCCGACGCCGTGGGCCGGCTGGTATCGCCTTGCCCACGGTCGCTGGGCCGACATCCAGGCCGCGCTCGCCTCCGGCCAGTGCTATCTCCAGGACCCGGCTACGCGTCTCGCGGTCGGCCTTGCCGCACCCATCGCGGGTGAGCAGTGGCTGGAGCTGTGTGCCGCGCCCGGCGGCAAGACGCTTCAGCTCGCCGACCTCATGGGCGCGGGCCGGGTTGTCGCCGTCGACCGCCCCGGCGGCCGGATGAAACGCTTCGGGGAAAACGTGGCCCGCTGGCGCGAGGCCGGGCTGGCGGCGGAGATCGTGCCGCTCGACGGCGATGCGCTCGAGCTCAAGCCCGAGGAACTCGGCGCGCGTGGGCTGCCGGCGCTGTTCGACGGCGTGTTCATCGACGTGCCTTGTTCGAACACCGGCGTGATCCGACACCGCATCGACACGAAGTGGCGGCTCAAGCCCGAGGAATTCGACCAACTCGCCGAGCTGCAGGGCCGCATGCTCGCAGCGGCGGCGCGCTTCGTGCGCCCCGGCGGGCGGCTGATCTATTCGACCTGCAGCCTCGAACCCGAGGAGAACGCCGACGTGATCGAAACGTTCCTTGCTGGCGAGGCCGGCCGCGAGTTCGCGCTGGAGGAAACGGCGCTCGGCCGCCCCTGGGAGCATGGCCACGACGGCGCCGGCGCCTTCCGCCTGCGGCGGAAGGGCTGACCCGCCCGTTCCGCGCTTTGGCGGCGGTCAACGGGTCGCGCGGTTCCCGAGTCGATTCGGGGCCGCGCCTCTGCTTGTGTGGCCGGACTCCCAACAACCCCTGCCGCCATGAAACGCATCCCCGCGGTTCTGCCGCTCCTCCCGCTGCTCGGCGCGCTCGCTCTCGCCGCCGACCCGGTCGACTACACCCGCCGCATCGACGGCGCCAGCGCCGTGCCCGAGTACGCCGTTGCCTACGCCGTGCCGACACCCGACTCGGTGAAGGCCGCCGTCGAGCGCATCCGCGGCTACGTTTTCCAGCGCACCTCGCTGAAGGTCTTCGACAACGCCACCGGCGCCGAGATCGCCGATCCGGCCAAGCTCACCGCGAGCGCCGTGCTCGACGGCCGCTATGGCGGGCTCAATCGCTGGGACTATACCAACGGCGTGATCATGTCCGGCTTCCTGCGCCTGGCCGACGTGACCGGCGACACCTCGTATCTCGACTACAACGTCCGCTTCTACGACTTCGTCTTCACCTGGATGCCGGCCTTCCGCGAGCGCGAGGAACGCACGGGCAAGCGCAGCGAGTTCAGCAAGATGGTGAACATGGCCGCGCTCGACCACTGCGGCTCCATCTCCGCCGCGCTCATCAAGACCCAGCTCCGCCATCCCGACGTGCGCTACCGGCAGTGGATCGACGTCGTGGACACCTACATCTCCACGAAACAGTTCCGCTTCGAGGACGGCACGCTCGCCCGCCAACGTCCGCAGCCGCGCGCGCTGTGGACCGACGACTTCTACATGTCGATCCCGTTCCTGGCGCAGATGGGCAAGCTCACCGGCGACACGAAATACTGGGACGACGCCGTGCGCCAAGTGCTCCAGCTCTCGGCTCGGCTCTTCGTGCCGGAAAAGGGGCTCTACGCCCACGGCTGGAGCGAGAACGCCGCCCCGTACAGCCCGCGGTTCTACTGGGGCCGTGCCAACGGCTGGGCGATCATGGCGATGGCCGAGCTGCTCGAGGTGTTGCCGGCCGACTACCGCGGCCGCGCCGAGGTGCTCCACATTTTCCGGACGCAGATGCGCGCACTCGTCGAGCTGCAGGATGGGAGCGGCCTCTGGCACAACCTCATCGACAAGCCCGAGACGTATCTGGAAACCTCCGCCAGCGCGATGTTCGTGTACGGGCTGGCCAAGGGCGTGAACGAGGGCTGGCTGCCCGCCTCCTACGCTCCGGCCGCCATCGTCGGCTGGAATGGCGTCGCTTCCAAGATTCTCCCCGATGGCCGTGTCGACGGCATCTGCGAGGGCACCACCTACGCCAACGACAACGCCTACTACTTCCACCGCGGCGCTAGCGCGAACACCACGTTCTTCGGCTCCGTGCTCTACGCCGGCGCCGAGACGATCCGGCTCCTCCGCAATCCCGCCCTCGCGATCGCCGGCTCTGAGAAGGGCAGCGTGAACAGCGCGATCCATGTCCGCCGCACCGAGGACCTGAAGCAGGTGAAGCAGTAAATCCCGCACCGCGGCGTTGTGACGCCGCGCCCCGCTCGGGTAAGCGGGGCGACAAGCGCCCCGAAAAGGGAGCACTCGGCCAGAGTGTTTCAATCCGCGCCCCGCTCGGGTGAGCGGGGCGACGCCGAATTCTCTGGCAGCAGCACAATACATGCATGTTTCAATCCGCGCCCCGCTCGGGTGAGCGGGGCGACAGGAGAGTTGAAGCGTTGAGACGTTGGGACGTTGGGTTTCAATCCGCGCCCCGCTCGGGTGAGCGGGGCGACAGAACAGAAGCAGACCCATGCGCTTGCCGTCGTGTTTCAATCCGCGCCCCGCTCGGGTGAGCGGGGCGACCGGCAGTTACACGTGCATCTACGTTTACGGCCGATGTTTCAATCCGCGCCCCGCTCGGGTGAGCGGGGCGACAGCCCCATCCGGCTCGGCTGGTAGCGCAGTCCGGGTTTCAATCCGCGCCCCGCTCGGGTGAGCGGGGCGACAAGCCAGGCAAAGAGGTAGCGCGGCAGCCCCTTGTTTCAATCCGCGCCCCGCTCGGGTGAGCGGGGCGACGATCGAAAGCGCGCGCACTCCGAATTTGAGCGAAGTTTCAATCCGCGCCCCGCTCGGGTGAGCGGGGCGACCCGCCATCGCCTCAGTAATCACACTTACCGCAACGTTTCAATCCGCGCCCCGCTCGGGTGAGCGGGGCGACAGTGCTCAAGCCTCGCGTTCTGAAATATCCGGAGTGTTTCAATCCGCGCCCCGCTCGGGTGAGCGGGGCGACGCCCAGCGAATCGAGAGCGCGGCCACGATCACGGGTTTCAATCCGCGCCCCGCTCGGGTGAGCGGGGCGACCGCCGCATGGGCGCTGAACGAACCGCCGGAAGGGGTTTCAATCCGCGCCCCGCTCGGGTGAGCGGGGCGACCGACAGGCTTTTGATCGACCGAAGCAATAACACGTTTCAATCCGCGCCCCGCTCGGGTGAGCGGGGCGACGGGCGAGTGCGCATCATTCAACCCAGAGCTTGCTGTTTCAATCCGCGCCCCGCTCGGGTGAGCGGGGCGACATCCGTTCGCTGTGAACGTCCCGGCCGCCGGGCTGTTTCAATCCGCGCCCCGCTCGGGTGAGCGGGGCGACGCAGCCCGTCCGCCTGCTCAGCCCACGCGAGCATGTTTCAATCCGCGCCCCGCTCGGGTGAGCGGGGCGACGCTGCATGCTTACCTCGCGCATCCTCGTCTTGGTGTTTCAATCCGCGCCCCGCTCGGGTGAGCGGGGCGACGGTGCGGCGAACGAGACACATGCCGCGGATCTTGTGTTTCAATCCGCGCCCCGCTCGGGTGAGCGGGGCGACCCGAAATGGTCAGCGGATACAACCACGAGAAAGGGGTTTCAATCCGCGCCCCGCTCGGGTGAGCGGGGCGACATTCGACATTCGTTTCGAGGGCACGAATACAGCCGTTTCAATCCGCGCCCCGCTCGGGTGAGCGGGGCGACAGCGACATACCCCTCGCTTCCGATGCCCATGAATGTTTCAATCCGCGCCCCGCTCGGGTGAGCGGGGCGACAGGAGGTCGAGAACGTCCGCGCGTTGAGCGGGGCGTTTCAATCCGCGCCCCGCTCGGGTGAGCGGGGCGACGCCGCCGCCCTCGACGCCCGCCGCCGCCCCGCGCGTTTCAATCCGCGCCCCGCTCGGGTGAGCGGGGCGACACTGTCCTAGGTTTTCGGACTCGGCCAAGGTGGATGTTTCAATCCGCGCCCCGCTCGGGTGAGCGGGGCGACAAGCACGCGCCGCATGCTCTTGCTCGGCTTGTACGGTTTCAATCCGCGCCCCGCTCGGGTGAGCGGGGCGACCGCCGCGCGAACCGTGGGCGCCCGAGGAATCCAGTTGTTTCAATCCGCGCCCCGCTCGGGTGAGCGGGGCGACGCTCCTTGGCGTCAAGCATCCCCTTGCCGGCGTTGTTTCAATCCGCGCCCCGCTCGGGTGAGCGGGGCGACACGCGCGGGCCGCCGCGCTGATCGAGTTGATCGATGTTTCAATCCGCGCCCCGCTCGGGTGAGCGGGGCGACGGTATAAGGTCTTTCTTGGTTGGTTAGGGTGAATGGTTTCAATCCGCGCCCCGCTCGGGTGAGCGGGGCGACGGCTGAAAAGGGAATCAATAATTGCTCGGTCTTTGTTTCAATCCGCGCCCCGCTCGGGTGAGCGGGGCGACTTCCGGGCGACGCGATCGCGGCGCTTGGCCTCAGTGTTTCAATCCGCGCCCCGCTCGGGTGAGCGGGGCGACTCCTTCACGCGGGCGACGGCTTGTTTAGCCCGCTGTTTCAATCCGCGCCCCGCTCGGGTGAGCGGGGCGACGATGCGGAAGGCGGGAAAGGATAAAGCGAACAGTGTTTCAATCCGCGCCCCGCTCGGGTGAGCGGGGCGACCACCGGATCGGGATGGTGGCCGAGAACGTGGACGAGTTTCAATCCGCGCCCCGCTCGGGTGAGCGGGGCGACGTGGAGAAACTCCGCTGGACCTACGACGGGATCATGTTTCAATCCGCGCCCCGCTCGGGTGAGCGGGGCGACAGCGCCCGCTCGGCTGGTCGATCGAGCGCTACAAGTTTCAATCCGCGCCCCGCTCGGGTGAGCGGGGCGACGATTAGTTGGCAAAATAATCAAGAACGCCAACAAGTTTCAATCCGCGCCCCGCTCGGGTGAGCGGGGCGACCGCAAGGAGGTGCAGCCATGAGCCACACACGCAAAGTTTCAATCCGCGCCCCGCTCGGGTGAGCGGGGCGACGCGGTATTGGCCTTGCGAAAGGCGCGGTTAATGAGTTTCAATCCGCGCCCCGCTCGGGTGAGCGGGGCGACGGCGCACTGGCTGGAGGCCTGTGCGCCAATGGGTTGGTGGGGCAATTCTGCGGAACTGTCAAAGAGCGAGCTGGAACCGCGAGCTGGTGGTGGGATTCCGACGCGGCAGGTAGCTCATCAAGCGGGAGTTGTGCGCGAACGCGATGGGGTGCGGGCGCGGACGAAGCGATCGGTCTGCCACCTACAGAGCCAAGGTGTCTTCGACGAGATTCACCGGGCGCGAGGCACCGTAGTGTTCGATCCGGTCCTTGGCTGTTTGGTCGATGAAGTAGACGCGCAGCGAGTCTTCTTCGGGTTTGATCTCGTTGAGCAGGCGTGCGCGGAGCTCCACCCATTCCTTCTGCCCGAGCTGCATCTCGAATACCGATTTCTGGACACGTGTGCCATAGGAGACGCAGGCCTTGGCGACACGGCGCAGCCGGCGCGCTCCGGCGCGTTCGTCGACGGTGCTGACATCGTAGGTGACCAGGAGGAACATCGCGATTTTCGATTTTGGATTGCCGATTGCGGATTGAGAAAACGGGGTGGGCGAGCGCGGAGATCAGGCGAAGAGGTGTGGCGCATACTCGCCGCCTTCGCGGATCGCGCGGGCGAGCAGGCGAGCTTGGATGAAGGGCAACTGGCCGTGGCGAACCTTCTCCTGGAAGAGAGGGTGGGCGATCTCCTCGATCTTGCGTTGTTGGTATGCGGCGACGGCGGTTTTGCGGGATTTCTCTGTGAGCTCGACGGCGCCGCCGTCGCGGAGGGCGAAGTCGTCGGGTTTCAGTTCGCCGCGGTTGAGCAGTGTGATCGCGAGCCGCTCCACCCAGGGACGGAATTCCTCCATGAGATCGAGCGCGAGCGACTCGCGGCCGGAGCGATGGGCGTGCAGGTAGCCGACGAACGGATCGAGGCCGACGGCGGTGAGCGCGGAGACGCAGTCGTGGCGGAGCAGAGCGTAGAGAAACGACAAGAGGCAGTTGATAGCGTCGCGGGGTGGGCGGCGGTTGCGCCCGTCCATCGGGAAGCGGTCGCGGAGGCTGGGGCGCAGGTGGCGGGTGAAGGAGGCGAAGTGGAGGGCGGCGGCTTGGCCTTCGATGCCGCGAAGGTCGCCCACGGCGGGGACAAGCGGGAGTTGACGGAGGGCGGCGGCGAGATCGTCGACCAACTTCGCGAGGGTTGCGCGATCTTCGTCGGCGTCGGAGTCGCGCGTGGTGCGGGCGGCGAGCCAGCGGGTGTTGTGGATCTTGCCGGCAATGAAACTGCGGGCGAGGGCGGCGGTGCGGGTGGCATCGGCCGCAGCAGCGTGCTGGGCGGAGCGGAGGAAGACGGAGCCTTGGGGCACGCCTTCGACGCGGGCTTCGAGCCGGCCCCAATCGGTGAAGAAGCAGACAGCGGCACCATTCTCCCAGCACAGGCGCATGGCGGCGGGGGAGATGTAGATGTCGGCGCCGAAGGCGAAGACGGATTCGCAGTTGTGGATCGGGAGCGAGAGCTTGAGCTGGCGGTCCTGCTCGACGCGCAGGGCGAGACCGTCGCGGTGGACGGAGAGTTTCGGGGTGAGGAGGTAGAGGGTGTTTTGGAGGAGTTGGGGCACGGGAGCGGAGAGCTGAGGACGAAGACCAGATGACAGAGGACAGAAGGTGTTCTGCTGTGCGGCAGAATCTCCCGCGCGAGGCGCTTGCGAGAGGGTGGTTGGCGGATGGCGGCGGTCAGTCTTGGCTTGGGTTGAAGCCGATGCGGCGCTTGGGCGGTTCGGGTTCGGTAGGGGCGTTGAGGAGTGGGAGGAGTTTCTCGACGATGTCGCGCAGGACGAGGTCGTGTTCGAGGAGTTTCTTGTCGATCTGGGCCAGTCGCTTGAGGACGACGGCGTTGGTGAGCAACTCCTCGCGCATGCGGACGAAGGCACGGACGACGTACACGCTCATCTCCACGGCGCGCGGGCTACGCAGGATGGTGGCCGCCATGATGGCGCCGTGCTCGGTGAAGGCCCAGGGGAGTTTGCGAGCGCCGCCATGGCCGCTGAAAACAGCGGATTCTGCAGCCGAACTTGAAGTCACAATTTGTGACTTCAAGTTCGGCAACCTCTTCACGTGTAAGTTGAAACGCGAAATCGGAAGGGAAGCGATCGGCGTTTCTTTGGATGGTCTGGTTGAAGACCTTGACTGGGATTTCGTAGAGCGCGGCCAGATCGCTATCGAGGACGATGCGACGACCGCGGACGGTGTGGATGGGCGGGAGCGTGGGGTCTCCGGACGGGGTGGTGTTCCGGGACATGGGTATCAGGAATACAGGCGCGGTTCGAAAAGGCGAGGCGCGCGGCGGCCGGCGGACTCGGGCAGGCAGACGCCGTGGAGCGAGCAGCCCTCGCACTGCGGGCGCAGGTCTGCGGCTGGAGCCGCGGGATCGGCGATCAAGGATCTGAGATTTGAGAGCGCGGAGAGGGTGTGCTGGCGGAGGACGGCGTCGAACGCGACCTCGTGGCGCTGCTGGGATTGGGCGTGGAAAATGGCGCCGGCGGGGATGCTCAGACCGAGCATCTCTTCGAGGCAGAGCGCTTGGGCGCAGAGCTGAACCTCGTCGTTGTCGAAGCGGCGCTTGGGGCCTTTCTTGTATTCGACTGGCCGGGCCTCGGCGATGCGGTTGTCGGCGTTGTAGCGCACTTCGACGAGGTCGGCCTTGCCAGAGAGGCCGAGGTGGTCGGAGAATAGCGGGAGGGCACGGAGAAGGGTCCAGCCCGCGCGCTGCTCGTAGCCGGGGAAGTCGACGTGCTCGTGGGCGAGATCTCCGATGACGGTGTGCTCGTTGGTACCGCGCACGCCCTCGACGAACTTCATCCATGCCCGGCGCGGACAGAAGAGGAAGTCGTTGAGGGCGGAGAGCGGCAGCGGGTCGGCTTGATTCGCTGACGCCTGCGAAGGCGACACGGGCTCGCTCACAACTTGCGATGCAGCTTCACCGTCTCGGTGGCTTGGATGGACTGGCCGGGGGCGACGACGGAGTCGAGGGGCTTGCTGTCGAAGGTCACCTCGTAGTCGGCGAAGCTGCGGGCGGCGGCGACCCCGGGCTTGGCGGCAACGCCGATGCGGTCGAAGAGTTTGTGCGCGGGCGCGTTGCCGAGGACGGAGCTGTGCTCGAAGACGAGCAGAGACTGCGGTGCCATTGTACCACGGGAGGCGGAGCGGTCGTGGTCGAACATCATCGCGAGGGACTCCCAGAAGAGCTCGAGGTCGGCGGTGGAGAAACCGGTCTCGTTGGCGAGATTGGCGGAGATGAAGCCGTGGCAGCGGTAGAGGCCGTAGGGGATGAGGTTCTTGCGGCCCATGGTCTGGTTGGGCGCGTCGGCTTCCTTGGCTTCGGTCACGGCCATGCGAGTGATGGAGAGATCGAGGGGGAGAATCGGATCGATGCTGCGCGAGAAGCTGAACTGCACGGGCCCACGGACCTGGCCAGCGTTGGCGCCGGTGGACATGACGGCGCCGAAGGTGCGGACGTCGAAGAACTTTCTGCACATCTCGGCCCGGGCGGACGCGACTTGTTCGCGGGAGGCGGTCTTCTTCTTGCCGTCGACATCGTGGCCGAGATCGGTGTGCGCCTGCTGGATCGCGTTGTTCAACACGGTACCCTGCTGGACGAAAATCTGTTGGCCTTTCAACAGGGCGTAGTTGCGGACCTTGCGCTTGAGGCAGACGTCGGAGACGAGGCCATGCATGTCCTGGGGGTCGATACGCGGAGCGTTGGCGGCATCGGGGTCGCCGTTGGGGTTGCCGTCCTTGATGTCGAAGAGATAGATGAAGTCGTAGCGGTTGTTCATGGCGGGAATGGGGAGATCTGAGATTTGAGGATTTGGGGTTTGAGAACCGGAGAGGAGGGATGGGGCGGAGTGGTGTTGGTGACGTGCGTAAATTAGGATACGGCACCGGCGGGCTGGCTGGTTGCGGCGGTGGCGCGCTCCTCGCGGCGTTCGGCGCTTTGGCGGCGGTAGTCTGCCTTCTGGTGGTAGAAACCGAGGGCAAACCGGCCCTGCTCTTCGAGCGAGAGGGTGGGCGGGAACTTGCAGCCGAGAGCGGAGGTGATGTCTTCGAAATCCTTCCGCACGTTCTCGGCGATGCCACCGCCGGCTTTTGCCAGGTGAAACTGAGCGTTGCGGAAGAGGCGGCCCATCACGAGCGAAGGCGTAACGCAGGCGCTGGCGTAGAACCGCTCGGAGATGCCGGCGTTGAGATGGCCTTGGGCGAGGTACTGGAGGCGGTCGAAGACGGCGAAGAGCCGTCCGCAGAGGTAGGCGGGATCGGAGGAGGCGGGGTCGAGTTGTGCGGTCATGGTGACATTTTGGTTGGGAAGGCGGTTGAGCACGGCGCGGATCAGGCCGAGGCGTGCGGGGTTGAGACGCGGGTCGCGGGAGTCGTCAGGTTCTCGCTGGTCGAGCGACTGCCGGCGCAGGGCCGCGGCAAGAGCGGTGTGGGGCAATGGCACCGGCGCCCCACGGAGAATGGCGTAGAAGAGTTCGGCGGGGAGCGGTGGCGGGAGTTCGTCGAGCTCGGCGCGCACCATGGCGTAGAGGATGGCACCGAACTTGTGACCGAGGCGCAGGGTGACCCCGTCCGGATCGATGATTGAGGCGCCATCGAACCAGCCTGCAATGGCGGTCTGGGCACGCTCCACGGTGGTATCGAGCCAGTCGCGGACGACGATCCGGGCGCCGTTGCCGGAGAGTCCGAGGCAGTAGTAGGCGTTGGCGTCGAGCCCGAGTTGTTCCGCGCCGGCTTGGACTGACTTGAGAAGCGTGGCGACGCCGTCGGGATCGGCGGTGGCGAGCAGGTCGAGCGGATCGAAGGTGACGGGTTCGCGTGTCCAGTGGAGGTAGACGGTCTCGTTGAAGACGAGGCGCTGGTCGCGGGACTTTTGAACTAGCGTGTTGAGCGCGGTGCGGATCTTGAGCTCGGCGACCGGCGAAAGCGGGGCGTTCTGGGCTTGCTCAAGGCCGAAGGAACAGAAGGAGCTTTTATCGAAGCTGATCAGGTTGGTGCCTTGCGCGAGGCCACCGGGGATGCCCTTGACCTTCTCGGTCGTGTACAGGGTCGCAGCCGGTTCGCCGGTGGCTAGGCAGATGCGGGTGCTGCGAGCGGACGCGGCGCTGGCGGCTTCCGCTCGGCGTCGTGCCCGCCAGAAATCCTGCAGCGTCTGAATCGAGAGTAGATCGACGCCATCGACGGCAAAGGTGGCGTTCTCGTTGGGCTTGGCTTTCGCGGTGACGAGGTCGGCGTGGAGCGAAGCAAGGGCTGCGCTGTCGTCGAGGAATGTCTGAACGGCGCGTAGGGCTGGTGCGGCGGTGGGCGTAGTTTCGGCGGCGGTGGTCAGCAGGCTGCGAAAGTAGCGATGTTGGGCGCGGCGATTCTCGTGTTTTTCCGGGGTCTTCGGATCGAGGTAGAGCGTGGCGCGCTCAAGCGAATCACAGAGGAAGTATGAGCGCGCTTTGTCGCCGGTCTGAGTTAACTCGTTGGGTGACGTGAACGGGCGCTGGAGCGTTTTTGCCGGTGGCTTTTTCGCAGAGGGGTCGTCGGAGAGCGGAATGGGTCTGCCGGCAAGCTTCCCATCGGCCGTGAGGGGGATTTGCCAGCGCACGCCGACGGGTTCGAAGTCGGCATCGCCGAGGTTCTCGCGTTCGGCGTAGGCAAGGAGGGCTTGGAGGATCATGCGGCACCTCCGGCGGTAGCGAACTGTGCGCGAACCTCGGCCCACGTGGGGAAGGTGACGATGCCGTCTCTGAGCGCGGCACGGAAGACAGTGACGCGAGGGATGGTGGGTTTTGCCTTGGGCGCGAGCTGGGCGGCCTTGTCGGGGTTTTGCGCGTCGAGATCCCACACGTCGTAAACCATGAGGCCGAGGTCGGCATCGTGATTCGTGCCGGGGGCGACTCGCATTGCGGAGGCGTCGGCGAGTTCGAAGTGGGCGGGGAACTCGCGGCAGCCAAAGACGGGCTGGGCGAAGCATTGGCCTTTCTCGGCGCGACGGCGGAACATGCCGTCGTACTTGCCGAGGTTATCGTCACCCGCGGGCTCGTCGTGCCCGAGCGGGCGTTGGCGTGGGCGGCCGGCGAGCGGGGTGAGGGCGAGCGAGGCCTCGATCACGTACTCGACGTCGCGCAGGGCGAGGGTGTTACGCTGGGTGCGCTCCTCGTCGGCAAGGATGGGCTCGGCGGTGCGGGCGGAGAGGACGGCCTTAACCTCGTTGCGGCGGAAAGCGAGGAACTGGATCGGCTTGCGGACGGCAATGCGGTGGATGCGCCAGCGGAACTGCGGCTTGTAGAGCACGGCTTCGAGGATGCCGCGAGCGGCGGAAGGCGTGGGCACGGGGTAGCTCACGCGCTCCACCTTCATCTCGGGCCGGGTGAAGCAGGCGAGGTCGCCCCAGACGCGGAGGTGGTGCAGGGTGTTCATGGGTTGATTTGGTTGTTCAAAGAATGCAGTCGGCGCCGGTGGCGGCGATGGCACCGAGCTCGGGGTCGTAGTGGCCTTTCCAGACCCAGAGGTCGAAGTCGGGCACGGGTTGGTGGACCGCGCCGCAGGCCTGGGCCTTGCGGAACTCGCCTTCGTAGAGATTGACGCTGAAACGCTGGGCGCGCTGGCACTCGTCGCCGGTGAGATGGCGCTCGTGTTGGAGCTTGGCGATGAGTTCGGCACCTTCGCCCCATCCGACGAGAACGGCGCGGGTGTTGTCGTCGATGAGGCGACATTTGTCGGCTGCGGCAGGGAAGTCGAAAGACGACGAGAGTTGAACGACTGGATCTTCGTCGGCCGTGGCGCGGCCGGCGAGGCGGTAGAATTCCTCGAAGTAGCGCGCGTAGGTGTCCGGATCGTCGAGGGCTGCTGCGGGGAATCGATTCAGGAACTCCTCGGTTTTGCGCGCGGCGATGGCGTACACGCCCGGGGGCATGGCCGGATCCGCGGGTTGGAAAATAGTGACAACTCCGGGCGATGACAGACGGTTTTCTCGGTTACAGCGACCGGCGGTCTGGATGATCGAGTCGAGCGGGCCAAAGGCGCGCCAAACGGACGGGAAGTCGACGTCGACACCGGCCTCGATGAGCTGGGTCGACACGAGGCGGCAGGGCTGCGCGTTGGCCGGATCGAGGTGCTGGCGCACGGTGGCGAGCACGGCGAGTCGGTGCGCCGGGCATAGCCGCGACGAAAGATGGAAACGTCCCTCGGCCGGGAGCAGTCGGAAGAGCTCGCGAGCATGTGCCGTGGTGTTGACGACACAGAGGGCTTGGTCGTGCTCTGCGAGACGGTTGGCGAGGGTTGGCCAGTCGGTGGGTTTTTCGCGGGGTTCGTAGACGATCTTTGTGCGGCGCAAGGCGGCGGCGAAGCCGGACGGGCGCGGGTTGATCTCGGTCGGTTTCCACGTGAGACCGGAGACGAGAGGAACCGAGGCGAACGCCGGCTGGGTGGCGGTCATGAAGACCGTGGTGCAGCCGTAG